>Ga0310121_10003035_pt1 | contig 15555 bp, 9 predicted proteins | sample CB27_Tmax_986_MG_FD_203504 | JGI IMG/M metagenome (GOLD analysis project Ga0310121, IMG submission 203504) | Marine microbial communities from Western Arctic Ocean, Canada - CB27_Tmax_986 | ecosystem: Environmental > Aquatic > Marine > Oceanic | place: Canada: Western Arctic Ocean | collected...
AGTACCGGCCGTCATCCGCCATGCCACGCACGACACGATTGAACTCGCTTTTGATGCTCCGCTTTTCGCCGTCGCACCCGGGCAAGCCGTAGTCCTCTACCAGGACGATGAAGTTCTTGGTGGCGGCTGGATTCAGCAAGCTACCGAATCCCAACCATTCAGCCCAGGCCATCATTCGACCCCCGTCAACGACGAACACAACCGTCATGGCTGAACCCTACTTCCCAGATCCCCCGCGTGCCCTGGACGAATTACAGCAGCTAATAGGCCATCACTTTGAAACACCAGGCCTTCTTCACCAGGCTCTTATTCACCGTTCCTTCTCCAACGAACATCCGGGGATCTCGATTGATAATGAACGTATGGAATTCCTGGGCGACGCTGTACTGGAGCTGGTTGTTTCCACCTGGCTCTACCAGACATTGCCCGACAGTGAAGAAGGACCGTTGACTGCAACGAAATCTCGGCTTGTTCGAGAAGAAAGTCTGGCGCGGTTGGCGCGAAAGTTCGAGCTCGGCGATTTTCTACTTCTGGGGCGCGGGGAGGAATCATCCGGAGGCCGTACCAAGGATTCTCTCCTTTCGGATGCCTTCGAAGCCGTCGTGGCGGCCCTCTATCTGGATGTTGGCTACTCGCAGACCTCCGACTATATTCAGGGCTGGTTTGGTACTACCTTCGGGTCACCCCATGATCTCGTGCAGCAGGCCCGAGATCCCCGGTCTCGACTCCAGGAGATCGTCCAGGGGCAATTCAACCAGACCCCCGATTACACCATAGAAGGACGTGTTGGCCCCGACCATGATGCCCAATATCGGGCCCGGGTCGAAGTCCAGGGTTTTCCTCCTCAATCGGGTGAAGGGCCGAGCAAAAAGCATGCGAAACGAACTGCAGCGGAGCGTATGCTAGAAATCATCGCTCGTTCCTCCGAAACAAAAGAGCCCTGCTGACCCGCAAAACTGGAGTCTTCGCAGACCCGGGGGTCGGGTGTGACCTCCAAATTTGCCGATCCCATATGGCTGTATTCGGTGCACTGCGCTTGCTTCCTGGCTGGCGTTGCGATGGCATAGAACTTGAAACATCGGTGGGCATATTTCAATCTTTTGTATGTTGTGTGTGCTCATGTTTCAATTTTTGCCATTTGTTTTTCGTTGGATACGCCTGCCTATCGGGCTCGTCCTGATCTTTTCCATAAGTCTTGCCTACGCCGATGAGGATCCCACGGCGCCCCTCCGACTTCGGACCTCAAAGACAAGCTCGGCTACCGACAAAACGGATCGTTGTATTCGCGCCGATGTCTTTCAGAAGCGCCTCACCCAGATCATCTACAGGCAGGCGGAGCTTCGAAGCCGGTTGAACAACGCTTATTTCACCGCCAGCTCCCACGCTCCCAGGGAACTTCTGGCTGCGCTCAAGAAAACCCTCACCAAAAAACACCAGATTCTGTGGAACGTCCGCGTCTGCGAGGTCTCAAAGGACTTTTCAAGAATGCGAATGCGCGAACGAAATAAGCTCCAGAATGACATCGCCCAGATCCACTCAGAGGCAGCGCTACAGCGTCTTCGCAGGAAAAAACTAATCCGTTGATAACGGCTGGGTTGAAGCGATCTACGAACGGGTGGTATCTCTAAGGGGATAAAGAGGGGAACTCTCAACGTGACCAGTCGTTTCGAATCAGATCAGAATTCGCCGGTGCGAATCACTACGCTCCATCGAGGATTTCAACTCTTTGGCGAACAGATGGACCTGATGGGACGTGAGTCGGAACTGAACCGAATTATCGAGCATCTAAACGAGGTCAAGGCCGCCAAGAAGATTGGCGTGATAGCATTGATAGGGCCCGAAGGGATCGGAAAGACTCGACTGCTCTTTGAGCTGGCCGATGTGGCCGAACAGAAGGATATCTCGGTCTACCGTCTACGCTCGGCTGTACTGGAAACCGATGCCCGCTCGAGGTTGGCCGCCCAGGTAGTTCGCCATCGCTTTGGCATTCCACCGTTTCTTCATACGACCCAGCTACATAAACGTCTTACAGAAAACCTGAAAGAGCTGATTCCAGACCGCAGTCTTGGCGACGCAGTTCGCCTTTTTGGTCATGTCCTGGGACTCGAATGTAATGCCGAGAGCACCGATGTCGAGCAGTTGCTTACCAAGCGCGCCCATCGATCGGTCATCTCACTTATCAAACGAGACGCACGCCGACATCCAGTATTGGTAATCGCCGACCGTATCGATGAAGCAAGTACCGAAGACCACGCGTTTCTCGGTCAACTGCTCCAGAATGCACAGGATAGCCAGATCCTGCTCGCTCTCGCGATGCGGGATGTAACGGCCGTCCCGAGTCCATTTAAATCGGTCGCAACCGCATTTACTCTGAAACCACTCAATAAGACGCACTCCCGTGATCTGGCGACCAGTCTCCTTTCCCGTATGGAATCGCCCCCGAAAGAGTTGATGGTTGCGATGGCGCAAAAATCGCGAGGCATCCCTGGCGCCATGGAGCAGATCCTGCGAACCCTGGCATCCAGGGGAATTGTCGATACGAGCAAACGGCCGTGGATTTTCCGGAAAGATCGCCTACGAAAAAGTGCGATTCCAGAATCGGTAGTAGAGAGCGCAGCGGCACGAACAGGTACCCTTGACGATCGCTCGAGAGGAATTCTTCAACAGGCCTCTGTTGTCGGAAGTACGTTCTGGTTTGATGCTGTACTCGCATTAATGCGAGTAAAACGAGAGGAGGACTCTGCCTTCTGGGTGGATGAACGAAGCCGACACCGGCTCAATCGGGTACTCATGGATCTGCAGTCCCTCGACATCATCCATTTCGAAACCCAGAGCTCGGTCCAGGATACCGTAGAATTCGCCTTCCAGAACCCCCATGAAGCGAAGCTGCTATACGATGAACTGGATGAAGACACAAAAGCTCTTTACCATCTGCTCATCGCCAAGTGGATGAACCGAACCATCGGCCGGGTCGATGACCCCCTTCGGTGGTACGTTGAGATTGCACGGCATGCGAAACTGGCTGGTGAGGTGTCACTGGCAACCGAGGCCCTTATCAACGCAGCCCGCGAATCCCAAAAACGCACGCATAATGAAAAGGCCATCGCCTTCTTGCGCCAAGCGGCCGATGGCCTGCGCCAGTTCGACGGACAGCTTCGCTACGAAACGCATATGCTGCTGGGCGAGCTCTGCCTGCAAACCGGTGAGACCACCTCGGCCGTTGAGTCCTTTAATGAGGCCCTGCACGCATCGGTTGTGGTGGACTCGATGGCCAGCGGTGCAGAGGCCTACCTCTGCCTATCCGAGGCCCTTACCGCCCGGGGGAGTTATGGCGAAGCGACCGAGATGGTACGTCGCAGTTATTCGTTATTCCAGACCCTTGGCGACCAGGACGGACTCGCACGGTCGCTGGACGGGCTGGGCCAGGCCATCTGGTACCGCGGAGAAACGGACTCGTATCGTGAAGCGCTCAAACATTTTCTTCGTGCCCTTGCACTCCGCAGAAAACTCGGTGAATCCAATACCATTGCCAGCTCGCTGATCAATCTGGCCATGGTGCATTACGGCAAGGGCTATGCCCTACATAGCCGAAAGTATTTCAAAGAAGCGTGCGACATCTACTCCGACCTGGATGACAACTGGGGTTTTCTGCACGGCCTCATTGGTATGGGTTGCACCTGGTTCGAGACCGGCGATGTCAAACAGGCCCTTGAGATCTGGGGAACCGCCATCGCAAAAGCCGAGGAGGTCGGCGATCGACGCTCCGTATGCATTTTGCTGAATAATATGGGTGAAGCACATCATACAATAAATGATCAGGCGTCGGCACAGGTCTACCTGAAGGAGGCGCAGGAAATCGCCCTGGATGTGGGAGACATGCGTGTTCTGGTCGATGCTCTTATGACCGAGGCCATGGGGCTTCTGGTTCGGGGTGAAACCAAGAAAGCACTACGGAAGGCTGAATCCGCCCTGAAAGAAGCGACCAAACAAAACAGTCTGCACCATACGGCTCTTTGTCGGGCCAATCATGCCCATATCGTGGCCCAGGCTCTGAAGGATGAAACTATCGAGGAAACCTCCGAGACACATCGCGAGATTTCGAAAGCCTTCAACGAATCGATTCAGGAGCTGGAGCGTATGGGGAACGATCTCCTCTTGTCTCGAATACTCGAGAAATATGCCCAGTACCTGGCCGACCAGGGAGTCGATAGAAGTCGTTCGGTTGAAGCACGGGTAGAGGAAATTCGGACCCGGTTAAAAGAAGAACCCCCGGAGACCATTCGATGACAACCTTTCAGTTTGTTCTGGGGCGAGGTCTTCAACTTGGTGGCCTGATCATGGTCGGAAAAACACTGTACCAGGCCTTAATTGTTGGAAATATTTCCATGGGTAACGAGATGATCGTGACCCTGCTGGGCTTCGGCATTTTCTACGCCGGCCATTATGTACTCACACTCGGAAATTCCTAAACTAAGACGGCCCTGTTGATTCGGATGTGTAGCGTCATCGGCACCAGTGTTGCATACTCAACAGTGCCGCGGGTCCTCGAAACCCCATTAGGAACGATTCAATGTATGGCCAAACAAGAAATTCCAGATGGTTCACAACCTGTATTCTTCTAGGTTGTATGGTGGGCTGGGCCTGCTCCAACGACTTCCAGCAACAAAACGATATCGTCCAAACCGACACCGTTGATGGCGACGCTGGCCCGGATCCGGACGCGAATGATGGTATCGAAACCGATGTCAGCCCGCCGGATATTATTGGTGACGATGGAAAGCCAGACGGTGGAAATGCCGACCAGGGCCAGGAAACCATCGAAACCGATGTACCACCGGACCCGGGTACATTCGGAGCACCATGCCTCGGAAATAACGACTGCATCTCTGGATTTTGCATCGAATCCCCAGATGGCCCGATCTGCACCGATACCTGCATCGCCGATTGCCCAGAGGGCTTTGCATGCCGCGCCATCTTGAGTAGCCAGAGCGATGTGACGTTCTTATGTGTGCCGCAACAACAGACTCTGTGCAGCCCTTGTCAGGAAGACTTTCAATGTGGGGAGGGGAGTTGCCAGGAGCTCGCCGGGGTGAAGGTATGCACCCTTGCCTGTACGGATGGAGATTGCCCCGACGGCTATTCCTGCCAACTGGGAGACGCGGGAGCCCAATGCGTCCCAACGAGCAATGATTGTGACTGTCTACCCGCAGATCTCGGCGAGGAACGCCTATGCACACGTTCCAATGAACTCGGCACCTGTTACGGCTACGAAATCTGTGACCCGAATTATGGCTTCGTGGCATGTACTGCCGATCCTCCGGTGGGAGAACTCTGCGACGGCATCGACAACGACTGTAACGGGCAGATCGACGATCTTGTGACGGTGGTCGAGCCATGTGAGATCACCATTCAAGGCCTGGGCTCCTGTGTAGGCGAAAAGATATGCCAGGGCATCAATGGCTATGTCTGCGACGCAGCAACCCCCACACTCGAGTCCTGCAATGCTATCGATGACGATTGCGATGGTCTGATAGACGAGAACTTCAAAGAGGACGGACAATACCATCTGAATGTGCATTGCGGCGCATGTAACAACAACTGCAACCTGGCCTTCGCACATGCCGATGGGGCGTGTGATCTATCCAGTGGAACCCCCACCTGCGTTATTACCGCCTGCGACCCGGGCTATTACCAGATCGTAGAAGACCTCTGTATCCCGGACATCACCGCGATTTGTGCTCCCTGTGTCGAGAATAGCGATTGCCCCCTTATCGGTGCAGAATGTCTCGAATTCGACGATGGGGACTACTGCGGAAAGGCCTGTGCCGACGATATCGATTGTCCATCTGGCTATTCCTGTCTCGATACACCGGGCACAACCCCCCAATGCCAGCCGAGCAGCGGCTCCTGTAGCTGCACTACGGAAACTCCCGGGCTCACCAAAGCCTGCGATCTCACCTATATCGAACCAGGCAAACCCATCGTCACCTGTATTGGCACCCAGGATTGCACGGATACCGGCTGGGGTCCCTGCAATCCACCGGCCGAGTTCTGTGACAATCTGGACAACGATTGTGACGGTGAAGTGGACGAGGATTTCCTCAACGGAGACTTGATTTATACCTCGGACACCAACTGTGGGATCTGCGGTAACGACTGTACAGCGCAGGTCTTTGCAAACGCGAATGGGTACTGCAATCTCATAAACGGTATACCCGCTTGTGACCTGATTTGCCTGGCGGGCAGTTTTGATCTGGACGGAAACCCTGCCAATGGCTGTGAATGCACCTTTGTCGTCGACACCGACCATCCCGACGGAATCGATCATAACTGTGATGGGGTCGATGGCGAAGCCAACAACGCCATATTTGTTGCCAAAACCGGAGATGATTTTGCAACCGGCACCATCGACGACCCGGTTCGAACCATTCAGGCCGGAATCGATACGGCCTCTAATACAGGCTTACGAGACGTATACGTAGCCACAGGCCTATACGCCGAGTCGATCGCACTCAGCGCTGGTGTATCCGTTTACGGCGGCTATTCACCCGGCTTCGGGCTCCGTGATCCGGTCCTATTCGAGACCGCAATCCTGGGGCAACCTTCCACAAATGCGCTTGTTGCTACCGTAAACGGCATTGAAATCAGCGGAGACGGACAAGCCACCCAGGTGGTTGGCTTCCTCATCTTCGGCCGGGACGCCGATATCCTGGGCACATCGTCCTACGCGATCCGGCTGATCGGCTGTGATGATCGGGTCTCCGTTCGTGATAATCAGGTCTTTGCCGGGGATGGCGCCAACGGCGTGTTCGGTGACGCAGGCTTCGACGGTAATGCGGGTAAAAACGGACAGACTGGCACCATATCCTATGATGTTTTTGCGCTGGCTTGCAGCGGACAAAACCTCGGTGGGGATGGAGGAGAACAAACCTGCGGTGGCAGTAATCGAAGTGGTGGCCAGGGCGGGACGGCCGTATGTCCAGATTACGACCTCGCCACCTCACAATGCCCAGGAGCCGCAATTGTGCAGGAGAGTGGCGAGATCGAACTGGGAAACGATGGCTTACCTTCGGATGAAGGGGGACTTGGCGGTAGTGCGGGCTTCGACGCGCTGACAAGCTTTGCGTCCGGCCCATTCAACAACTATGTCTGTGGGGCTGGAACCGCTGCAAACTGCAGTGCATGCGCCGTCCCCCCCCAGGGGCCCATCGACGGTGGTAATGGCGTCAATGGGACGCAAGGACCCAACGGAACACCCGGTACCGGCTGCACAACTCCAGAAGGAGGTGTGGTGAATGGATATTGGCTCGGCACGGCCGGTAATGATGGCGGCAATGGCGAACATGGTAGCGGCGGTGGCGGCGGTGGCGCTGGCGGCGGAGTGGAAACCTTCAGTTGTTCAGCGGCCGGATCGGGTTCCCACGATATCGGCGGTAGCGGCGGTGGTGGTGGTGCCGGTGGCTGCGCCGGAACCGAAGGCCAGAATGGTACGTCTGGAGGTGGCTCCTTTGCCATCTTCATCACCCTGGATGGGGTGGCTTCGGTGCCTGGTTTCTCAAATAATACCCTCCACCGAGGTACCGGCGGTCACGGTGGTCCGGGTGGTCCCGGCGGCACCGGCGGTACCGGTGGTCTTGGAAACTCTGGTGGTGCCGGTGGGATTCCAGGTACCGAGAACTTCTGCGCCGGCCAGGGTGGAAGTGGTGGTGCCGGTGGATCCGGCGGCCATGGTGGCGGCGGCGGTGGCGGCTGTGGTGGTCCCTCCTATGCCATCTACGTCTCTTCCGGCAACGGTTTTGACCTCGCCCCATTCCTATCCGGCAATCTCTTTCCGGCCGGCCCGTCCTCCGCTGAAGGTGGTCTAGGCGGAGCCAGTCTCGGCAATAAAGGTGGAGCCGGGTCCTTCGGAGTCGTGGACAATACCAACTTCTAGACCCGCCAAAGCGCGCCTGGATTTCGACAATGTTGACCCCTACCCCGATAGAAGGGGAATATAGGATTCCTTAGACGGTCAAGGAGTCATGATGGCGGAGCCCGGGCGGTACTGCCCCCTTTGCGAAAAGTGGATGGACGATGACGTATGTCCAACCGATGGGGTCCCTACCGTCGACCGCTCCAAGTTGGACCCCGAGTCTGGTGGTCTTCCCACCGGCACCATGATTGCGCAGCGGTTCCGAATTGAGCATCTGCTGGGCCAGGGCGGAATGGGAGCTGTGTATCTGGCGACCCAGATCAGTATGAACCGTAAAGTGGCTTTGAAGACTCTTTTGAAGAGTCTGTTGCGCGAAGGTAAGCTCGTAAAACGCTTTTATCGTGAGGCCCAGTCGGCCAGCTCCCTCGACCACCCAAATATCGTCCGGATCTACGACTTTGGCATCGATAAAGAGACGGACATCCCCTATATCGCGATGGAGTATCTAGAAGGGCTGACCCTCGATGGACTGCTACAGGCGGAAGGTCCTCTACCGGAACGACGGGTAACATCCATCCTGCTGGGCGTGGCTCGAGCCCTGACCGAAGCCCATGATAAGGACATTATTCATCGCGATCTCAAGCCCGAGAACATCCATGTACGTCGACTCAGCGACGGCCAGGAGCATGTCAAAGTACTCGACTTCGGAATCGCCAAAGTACTGCGCAGTGATTCGGACTCATACCAATCCCTGACCGGTACCGGCGTAACGGTCGGCACTCCCATGTATATGAGCCCCGAACAGACCATGGGCCAGACTCTAGACTTCCGCTCCGATCTCTACTCGCTCGGATGCGTCATGTTTGAGCTTTTGTCGGGGGCCCCACCCTATATGTCCGACGAGCCCATCGGTATCTTGATGAAACATCTTCGCGAGGAGGCACCAGACCTGCCCGCGAAGCTATCGGATGGACAGCCCCCATCAGAAGGCCTGCTCGCCCTATACACCTCCTTGATGGCAAAGCAGCGGCTGGATCGTCCGTGTAGTACCAAAGCGGTCGTGGATATCCTCTCGGCCCTATCCCAGGCCGCCCCGGTCGACGTCCGGAAAACCCTGGCCTCGGCACGCACAGCGGCCATTGAGACAGGACAGATCTCCGACAAGAAACGGCGGCCCGTCGAAGATATCTTATCCGATCTGGAAAAGAGTCCTGCCGTACGTGCCGAACCATTGACCGCCAGCGACGTCCGAGACGCGCTGCTGACCGATGAGGAGCCACTTGTGGCCGAAGCAAACCTGGGGTTTGGCCGCTCAAGAGCCCGGTGGGCCATTGCCCTGGCCACCCTGGTGGTGATCGGGGGGGCTTTTGCCGCCATACGTGCCGGCAAACAGGGGACCTCCAACGATCCGAACACCAACAAAGCGGCGGACACCACCGATACAGGGGTAGCGTCGATAGCCGACACCCGGAGCGATATAGCGAGCGCCACCGATACTGGTCAACAGCAGCAGCCCCCCACCAAAGAGCAGGCCGCTACCGAGACACGAACTATTCAGATTGAGAGTGATCCAGCCGGTGCAGAGGTATGGGACGGAGCGACACAGCTGGGGAAAACCCCCCTTGGGCTGTCCATGGCAAACGACGCCGAGCCTATGAAACTCCGCCTGAAATACAAGGGCTACAAAACAACAAATAAAACCGTTGGACCTACGAGCGATGACATCCTGCAGATAAAGCTGCGTCGCGCCACACCTCGCCGCAGGGTTCCGGCTCGTACGAGGCCACCGACACAGCCCAATAAAAAGAAAAATCCAGCCATCGACGAATGGTAGGTCTGGCCCTTTTGGTCGACCCCGCTACTCGTCCGGTGAAATACAGTACTCTGCGTCCTTTCCACTCAAGCTGAGCTCCTGCTCCTCGCATGTCCACTCGGTGGGGCCGAGATGTGTCCCGTCCTTCGCTACCTGGGCCTCGCTGGTGCCTCCATAATGCCCCAGGTTTACGACGCAGCCATTGGGCTCCGGCTCAATGCAGACCCCAGAACTTATGGGATCGCCCGCATCAATCGCCGCCGATGTCGGCGCCAGTCGCAATTGAGGGAACTGCCCGCAAGAGCAGTCGACAAATGGATTGTCGGCCGGACAGGTTTCATGGGCCGGCTCGGGTAAACTACATGCCTTAAGCATCTCCATCAAAGCCTCAACACTCGCTTCTATACAAGAGTCCAGTTCGCCCAGATCGAATAGGGGAGGGGAATTGGTATCGTCGCCAACTCCACAAGCGCTCTGTGAGTTGTCTATTGAACACCCGCAATATTCGAAAGCGTCAGTATCCACTAAATTGGTTGGGACGGCGGGGGTCGGAGAGACCGCATCAAGATGAAGATCCGCCACACATAACCCACAGCTTTCTCCTCCACCTCGGTGGCCGATCCGACTGATGATGGAATTCGCAACCTCCAGATACGCCTGATCATTACCCGAGTTATCCACGGCGATGCCATACGCCCGACTCGTTCCGGCATCTTGAAGCGTCATCAGACCCACATTCCAGATACTGAGATGCGCAAGCGTTAGGTGATTGCCCGAGGTGGCGGAATTTCGCAGATAGATAGCCGCAACCGGGTATATCTCCGTATCGATGTCGGGAGGGATTGAAACCGTGGAATAGATGGAATGAATCGAACAATGCTCGATCGTTATATCCGAGATGTTGTCTACATAGATCCCCACCGAGCCCCTGTCATCGGGCACAGGCTCTAGTCCATCGGGATGAAATCCATATCCCATGATGTCATGAATCAGGGAATTCCCGATTGTCACAGCCGCCTGGCCGTCATTCGGTTTGGATACCCAGATCCCAAAAGAGGCGCCGCGTATGGCTGGGCCCGATCCCACGTCGTCCGCGCCCGCATAGATATGGTGGATTTCCACATCGCGTATGTCCACATTCCCACCATTATCCATACGAATACCGTAGCCATGGTCTCCTAAACGTCCTTTGGTGTTTTTTATAATCAGATCTTCGGCTTTGTAGTTTTGATCGGCAGGGGTGCCGTCACGCGCTACAAAGTCGATCCCGCAGAAGCTGGTCATCGTTCCATCGATGGTCAGATTCCGGATCGTCACATCTTTCGTCTGGGGAGCGCCCGACCCGGACTTTCCGATCTCCAAAACACAACGATGTAACGGGGCTGACACGTTTTCCTTTCGACTTAGTACCACGTCTTTGCTCGACCCCTGAAGGGTGATATTGGACAAAGTGAGTGGGCCAAACGAAGTCGTTTCGGGGCCACTACGACCGGAAAAGTCCTCGGACACGGCTATCTCGTAGTTCTTCTCCAGTTGAACGATGAAATGAGGCTCGTTCGGAGTTTCTGACATATCGTCACGAAGGTCGCTCACTTTCCAGAGGGCGGTGGAAAGGCGTTTGAAGGGCTTTTCTTCGGAGCCGTCAGGCTGGTCCGCACCCTGAGGAACATCTAGTGAATCATAAGCCTTTCCACTCTCTTGATCAACACGCAGAATACGGACTTCACAACCATTGGCGAAGTCCCCGTCGACATCTACATAGGTGGCTTTGCAGCTATAAATGCAGTTGAAGAGATTGTCCGGGGTATCCCCACATCCATAGACTTCCAGGGTCTCCAATGCACCTTCGCTTAGATAATCCTTACAATCCGTGCCGGGGATTCCGCAACACCGATATTCGTTGTATTTCCCGCTGTTAACCCCCTCATAATTACAGACTCCGTCGATGCATTGGTCATGTGTACAGGGGACTCCATCTTGACACTCGTCGTCATCGTTACATGGAGTACCGCCCGTATCCGAACTCGTATCCGAACCCGTATCGGTCACCACATCAGAGCCCGTATCCGAACCCGTATCAGTCACCACATCCGTACCGGTATCGGAACCCGTACTGTCCGTAGAGGGTGGACCCTTTCTACATTCCCCCTTGTCTGCTTTCTGGCCGTTATCGAGCACTGGATACTGGCATTCGTACCCTGCGCTCTCGGCGCAGGGATTGTTTTCATCGCAGTGGAATAGGGTGGCATCGAGATCGAGGGGTTCTTTGCAACCCAGACCGATCAGCACCATAGCCAATAGCGGCCAAAGAAAAGCCCCGTCTCTCCACGCGTTCCGCATCGATATCATCAGTAGGTAATATCCAGGCTGAGGCCGGTCGGAGACATAAACAACGTAGTTCGCTCCATAACCATTTTCGTCGGCGTATCTCCGTAAATCCACCAGACGATACATGTTCCAAGGGCAATGGTTCCGGTTATCGAGAGAACACTGCCCAGCAGGGCCTTTCTGTCCGCGTCGTCCTGCATCGCATAGGTCTGCTCCTGGGAAAACGCGAGGCTACCACCAGTAAAATTCGTATGTTGCTCTACGGAATCTGCAACTTGCCCCCGAAGTCGGCTGGCGTCGTTCAGAAGATATCCTCCCACACCCACCAGAACCAGACTCGCGCCCACGCTAATCAAAGGGCCCAACCGAAGGCCACCGGAAGGGGCCGACCGGGTTACCATGCCCGATTCGCCATGTACACGATGGGTCGACAACCGCGTTCGCAGCGCTACCGTCTGACTGGCCTGTACAGTTAACTCCACGGCCTTAACGACCCCTGGTCCACTTTCCACCCGGAGCTGGTAGGATCCCGGCTCTATCCGCAGCCATTCCACACCATCCAGCTCAACATCCAGCCGCCGTCCATCAATAAAGATACTCTGCGGCCGGGGCGAAATACCCGTTAAATCGATCGTTGCGAGATCCGAAGCCCCCGAAACAGTCTTCGGACCGACAGAGGTTCGGCGACCTCGGATAAATTCGAGATGAACGAGATGCACGGTATTCGCACGGGTCTGGATCAGAACCGGCTGTTTTCCAACCGGAACGGCAATCTCCTCCTCTCCTTGCACCGCAATGACCTCACCCGACACCACGATCCGCTCCCAGTCAGACTCGGCCGGACCTCGTACCCAGGCCGATGCCAGTCTCGGTGTAAGGGCTCCAATCCTCGCCGTATCCAGGGCTCGTAAGGAGGAGTCCGCTTTCGGGTCATCGGCCACCTTCTGGTAACAGTCTATCGCTTTCTTATAGCGGCCCAGCTCTTCATAGACCTTACCGAGGTTATTTAATAACACCGGCAGTGGCTTTCGCTTGTAGGCCTCTTCGACCAACTTCGCCGCCCGCTCCAGATCGCCCGCCTGGCGGGCCGCCTTCGCTTCTTTTACGATCTTGTCAAAGCTCCGGTCTGCCTGTCCCATCGCCCATTGAGGCATGGCCAAAAACACCAATAACGCGATTGGTAGAATAGTCCGAAAAATAGGCGTTCGAATATACACTCGTCTCCCCGTCACCCTCTGCCAGAGAATATACCGAACACCATATCACCGCAACGACGCAGACCCCACCTGCTTTACACTCATCCGGTCACGGCCTCATGATTTGGCCATGGTCCAAAAGGGCACACCGCAAATGGCGTAGCTAGTGAATCCAGACCTGGACTCGTCCGTCGTCAAGATACTCTTTATTGCATCCGATTGGATAGTACCGCTGATCTTGAAACGGTTGTTCGTTATCTCCGGTGCAACTGCCGCAGATCCAGGCGTTGAACGAGACTATATGGTTCCCAAACCCCTGTTCATCACTTCCAATCCCTTCGCAGTAGGCGATCCCGCCACCTTGGAAAATCCCGCTGCTTACGGTCTGTCCACAAAGCATGTGGTTTGCTCGCGTGGTAGTCCAGCGTAGAACGGCCCATTCGCCGCCGGACACCCCTACATCACCGTAGTCTCCCTCGACGAAGCTCTTAAATTCACCGGTTCTGATCTCCGTATGTGTTACGGGGGCGTTGGCCGGCCCACAGTCCAATTTGATGCTTCTCTGCGCTGGGTTCAAACTCTGAAAGAAATCGTAACGGATATGGCCATAGGTATTCCCCCCGGGGCAGATTTGGGGGGGGACAAGTACATTACCACCATCTGTGGCGGACTCCTGGTTCTGGTGCTCGTTGGCGTCGAAATTGAAATCTTCTACCCACGCATCTTGCTGGTTCTGGCCCCCTTTAGTTCCGCCCATATACCGGGCGATGAGGGTCCAGCCCTTCATACTTTCGGCACCCTCTGGACCCTCTGGACCCTCTGGACCCTCTGGACCTGGGCTTTCCATATCGCAATACACGATAAACGCTGGGTTTTCCCCCTCCACCCCATCGGGATCGATGCGATAAAAACCGCTCGCTAACTGGTCGTCAGCGTAGTGCGCTTTACAGTCCAACCTCGTCTCGTCGGCCTGAAGGTCACAGTCACAACAAACATCGCTCTCGGTGCCGCTGCTGTCATTCGTTGCGCCTGTATCATTGGTGTCCGAAACCGTCTGGCCGTCACCGGCATCGGCCACCACATCAGAGCCCGTATCAGTCGCCACATCAGAGCCCGTATCGGTCGCCACATCCGAGCCCGTACTATCCGGAGGGGACGGATCCCTACTACATACCCCCTGATCTGCTCTCTGGTCGGTACCGGTATCTGGGTACCGGCATTCGTAGCCGGCACTCCGGGCACAGGGATTGTCTTCATCGCAATGGAATTGAGTGTCTTCTAAATTCGAAGCGTCCTTACAACCCGGCCCCATCAAAACCATCATCAGGACCAGCCAGGGAAAAACCCAGGCGGGTATTCTGTTTCTATCCCACATCATTCAAACATCGTGTCACCGCAACGACGCGGACGCAAGGCGGGGCCTGGCTCCACAGCGGGAGTAAACGGCAGACTGAAAGGCGATTCCAATCCGATCCACTGGAGGACTCTTGCCGGGTATAAAGGCCGGTGGAGGGAACGAATACGGTCCACTGCGCGTTATCAAAGTTGTCTCAAGAACATCACAGTGCTAGTTTCGTTCGTCATCAGGTCCCCGGATTTGTTCGCCAGGAGTAGAACGCGAATGCGTTTCACTTGTGTTAAATGTAATACGCGATACCGCATCAACCCCCAGCATCTTACGGGGGGAACATCGGTACGTATCCGCTGTCGAAATTGCGGTGCTGTCCTGCGTGTTCGTGCCCCTGGGGCCCCAACGGCGAAGCCCTCCGCTGCCGATGACGACACCAACCTGACCGTCGATCCGGCGTCCATCACCGCCACCCAACCCACCAGCCCTCCCGAACAGATCGGGAGTAATCTGCCCGAAACGGACTGGCATCGAGTCCACGATGGACATTCGGACGGACCCCATAGCCTGGAGAGCATGGTCGGATTTGCTCGAGAGGGTGGCCTGCTGAAGACAACCCTCATCTGGGAACCCAGCTGGGCCGAATGGAAGCCCGCCGGTCATGTGGCTCTATTCTTAAACGCAATTGACGAGGGTCTTCAGGCCGCTTTAGCCGAGTCCCCAACCCGCTCTACAGAGACACCCGCCGCAGAGGCCATCGAGGAAGAGGCCGTCGAGGAAGAGGTCGTCGAGGAAGAGGCCGTCGAGGAAGAGGCCGTCGAGGAAGAGGCCGTCGAGGAAGAGGTCGTCGAGGAAGAGGCCGTCGAGGAAGAGGTCGTCGAGGAAGAGGCCGTCGAGGAAGAGGCCGTCGAGGAAGAGGCCGTCGAGGAAGAGGCCGTCGAGGAAGAGGCCGTCGAGG
>Ga0310121_10003036_pt1 | contig 15553 bp, 10 predicted proteins | sample CB27_Tmax_986_MG_FD_203504 | JGI IMG/M metagenome (GOLD analysis project Ga0310121, IMG submission 203504) | Marine microbial communities from Western Arctic Ocean, Canada - CB27_Tmax_986 | ecosystem: Environmental > Aquatic > Marine > Oceanic | place: Canada: Western Arctic Ocean | collected...
CGAATGCGGCGGAACCGGCCTCTTCGGCCTCGATGACCTCGGAATGCAGACCCAGGCCCAGGTACGAGTTGGAGTTCATGCGGATGAACTCCTTCCCCCCCTCTCCTTCGAGCAGCACACGTGGGCCTCGGTCTCCCGTAGGTCGACGAACGCCGGTGACCACCGTCTCTTTCCCCTTGGCGGTGCCCTGCTGGTGGAGAGTAGAGACGTGTGCGTCGAGTGCTTTAGCTAGACGGTCGAAAGGCATCCTATGGAGTCTCCTGGGTTTTCGGTCATTCCGGCCCCGAGGTACGGCGAGCTGAGATCGCCGCGATCATGTCGGCCGTCATGCTGACGATATCGTATTCGGGCGTCCACCCCCATTCCTCCCGGGCCGCCTTGTCGTCGACCCTCCGTGGCCAGGATTGTGCGATGGTCTCCCTCACAGGATCGACGTCGTAGGAGATCTCGAAATCAGGGATGTGTTTGCGGATTTCCGCCGCCAGCGTGGCTGGGTCGAGCTGCATGGACGTGACATTGAAGGCGTTCCGATGGTGTAGCCGCCCGTGATCGATCTCCATGATCTCGATCGCGGCTCGTATGGCGTCCGGCATGTACATCATGTCGAGCTGTGTGTCGGCCGCCAGGAAGCAGGTATATGCCCCATGCTCGACGGCCTGAAAGAAGATGTCCACGGCCCAATCGGTCGTGCCACCACCTGGAGGGGCGCCGTGGGAAATGAGCCCGGGGTAACGGACGCCGCGAGTATCGACACCGTACTTGAGGAAGTAGTAGTCGCACAGGAGTTCCGAGGCCACCTTGGTTACACCATATATGGTGGTGGGCCTCATCACGGTGTCTTGGGGCGTCGGGTCCTTGGGGGTCGTGGGACCGAAGACCCCGATAGAGCTGGGCGTGAAGACCGCACAATGCTGCTGCCGGGCCACCTCGAGGACCGAGTGTAGCGTGCCCATGTTGACCTTGTAGGCCAGCCTCGGGTCCTTCTCGCCGATCGCCGACAGGATGGCAGCCAGGTGGAAGATCGTATCCGCTTGGTGGCGGATAGCGGCGTGCCCGACGGCGTGCTCGTCGGTGGCGTCCAGAACCTCGAACGGACCCGACTCGGCCGTGACACCCTTGGGCGCACGGATGTCGGTCGCGAGAACCTGGTCTTCACCGTAGATGTCGCGCAGTGCCGGCACTAACTCGGAGCCGATCTGTCCTCCGGCTCCGGTCACCAGAATTTTCCTCAAGTCGGTCCTGTCCAGTGGAGGGTCGGGGTGGGTGTCTCAGGGATGGGAATCGAGAATATAGAGGCGGATGATGGAAGCGTCGACCGGCTGCCAACCACGGCATTAAAATTGCTCCACTTTGGTGGGGGCGGGGGTAGATTGGAACAAGGTACGGTGTGCTCCGTCTGACATTAAATAAACTGGGTGGTGCTTCATGATCGATCGAAACGCGGTGCGAACTGTGGGCTCTCTGACTCTCGCGGCAGTGATCTCTTTGGGAAGCATGGGATGCTCCAGCTTGAGCACTACACAGCGCAGCGCGGTGCGCTGATCGGTGCAGGTGCGGGAGGCGCCGTAGGGGCGGTCATCGGGAATGCCGCCGGTTCGACGGCCAAGGGGGTAATCATCGGCGCCGCACTGGGCGGTGCGGCCGGCGCGATCATCGGGAGCTGCATGGACGACCGTGCGGACGTTTTGGCCGGGGAACTGGATAGCGCCACCATTGAACGTGTCGGAGAGGGAATCTTGGTGGCGTTTGACTCTGGGATCCTCTTCGGTTTCGACTCGTCCTCGCTGAAGCCTGAGGCACGTGCCAATCTCGGGGACCTGGCGCGGGTTCTCGCCGACGATAGCGGCGACTACCAGTTGCTGGTGGCGGGTCACACCGATTCGGTCGGTCGCGAAGCGTACAATCGGTCGCTGTCCGAGCGTCGTGCGCAGGCTGCCGCCGACTTTCTCCTAGGTCGTGGGATGTCCTCGGGGCAGGTCCGTACGCAGGGTCTGGGCGAGTCCGAGCCCGTGGCCTCCAACGAGACAAAAGCGGGCCAGGGGGACAACCGTCGGGTCGAAGTCGCGATCTTCGCGAGCGAGCAATACAGGGACTAGGCGATCCGTCGGGCCGGAAGCTGACCTCTTGGACGGAGGGGACGTTCCGGCGGCGGTCATCTCCGCCGCCGGCGTCTTTTCTTCAGCCGGCTATCTGGCTCCGGCCGGCTCCAGCCGATACACTGCGGTCGGCGCCCCTCCGCGGTCTTCGATAGCAACGTAGATATAGCCATCTGGACTCTGTCGGACGTCCCGCACTCGGCCTAGACCGTAGAGGAGCGTCTCCTCGCTCGATCTGAGCGGGCCGCCGAGCGTCACGCGCGCGAGCTGCTGACCTGCCATGCCGCCCACAAACGTGCTTCCGCGCCACCCCGGGAAGCGATCCCCATCGTAGACCATAAGGCCCGACGGCGCGATCGACGGTATCCAGAAGTGGGTCGGCGACTCCATTTCGTCCCGTTGAGTCCCCTCGTGGATCGCGGTACCACTACCGTAATTCACACCGTGTCCGACCACGGGCCACCCGTAGTTCAGGCCCGGCTGGATGCGATTCAACTCGTCTCCTCCCTGGGGCCCGTGTTCGATGGACCAGAGTTCTCCCGTCACGGGATGGACCGCCAGGCCCTGCGGGTTGCGGTGCCCGAAGCTCCAGATTTCCGGACGAAAATCGGCATTTCCCACGAACGGATTGTCGAACGGCACGCGACCATCGTCGTGTATCCGATTGATGGTGCCGTGGTTATTCTCGCGATCCTGTGCAGGGTGTGCCTCTAGGTCACCGGTGGAGGGTGCTTGCCGGTCCCCGACCGTGATGAAGAGGTAACCGTCATGATCGAAGACGATGCGTCCGCCGTAGTGTCCGCCGCCGCGGGACTCCGCCGCGAAGATCTCCTCTACATTCGTGAGCCGATCGTTCTCGAAGCGTCCGCGCACGACGGCCGTGGTCGCTTCCGAACCGTCGCCGATAGGCTTGGAAAAGCTGAGATACAGAAGGCGGTTCGACTCGAAATCCGGATGAGGAAGCACGTCGAAGAGTCCGCCCTGCCCTTGAGCCAGGACCGGGGGAACACCTTCTACCGGGTCGTCCAGGAGGTGTCCGTCACGCACGATGCGGAGTCGGCCGGGCCGCTCCGTGATCAGCATGTCACCGTCAGGCAGGAAGGCCATGGACCACGGAGTCACGAGCCCATCCGCCACCGGGACGAGCTGGAAGTCATGAAGGGCGGACCGGTAAACCGGCGATTGGCCGTGAACCGGGGTTGCGGCGGACAGGACAAGAGCAACGGCACCGAGTGCCATGGGAAAGCGGGCCATCTTCAATCTCCTATGCACGACTTGAGTCCCTGGTGAGCGCCTATCGGATACGGCGCCGGCGTCACGGACACCTTTGCCCACCCTGGGGTTCCGCATCGTAGCCACGTGGACCGATAGGAGATACTGTCCTCCTTCGGGCAAATACGCCACCTCACCTCATTGGATTCATGACACGAAGACTAGCTTGGCGCTATCATCGCCCTGGCTGACAGAGTTGCAAACGAACGCAGGAGTTTCTTGCGCAGAACCAGATCCGAGACGGCATCGTGCAGAATGCCACGAAGGAGCCCGTGGTGGGTGAGGCCGCGCTCTCGGTGCTAGGTGGTGTCACACAACTCTACGTGGCGAACGGGAAGAAGGTGCTCCGTTACGATCTGGAGGCGGAGGAGCAAACGGACACCGAACTGCTGGCGCTGCTTCTCGGTCGATCCGGCAAGCTGCGGGCTCCCGCGATCAAGACCGGATCCCGCCTCCTAATCGGGTACAATCAGGAGTTGCTCACGACCGCGTTGCTTTGACTACCTTCGGCTCGAAGTGTGCGGGTCACGTTCATATTGTGGTGGACGGGGTCGTCTTGCGCGGGAAGCCAGCGGCGCCAAGGATGCTGGAAAGATCGGGGGATGGTGCGCCCCTTTTTCCGTGCTTCAAATCGGGAGGCCCCAACATGCAGAACTTTGCCAGTGCCGCGCTCGCCCATGTCGGGCGACTGTTCCTCATGGCTTCCCTCGTCGGAGCGATGTCGATCACGGTCCCAGAGTCCGTGAACGCCCAGCGTGCGACTGGAGCCGAGCGCCCCGACGACCGCAACACGGGTAGAGTTCTCGGCAATATGGAGCTGACGGCGGCCGACAACGTGGTGAAGGAGGTCGTCGATCTACTCGACTTCGAGAGCTATAAGGCCCTGATCAAGGGGCTGACCGAGTTCGGCGACCGTGAGCAAGGGACACCACGGAACGCGGCCTCGATCGACTGGATTGAGGCCCAGCTCCAGAGTTGGGGATACGAGACCGAGCGGATCTACTACCAGTTTACGCCCCGCGGTGGGACCGTCTCGGAGCCACGGGAGGAGGTGTACGCCACCAAGATCGGCAGCACCGTTCCGGGAGAGATGTACATCCTCGGGGGGCACATGGATGGGCGGGGCGGCGGCGAAGCGGCGAACGATGACGCCTCGGGCACCGCGCTCGTAATGGAAATCGCACGGGTGCTGGCGGATGTTCAAACGACACGCTCCGTTCGCTTCGCCCTTTGGAATAACGAAGAGACGGGAACAAACGGGGCCAGAGCCTATATCGAACAGCGTGCTTCGCTCCAGGGGATCCAGGATCCGGCGGGCTCGAATCGCTATCCGGAGCCGACCTGGCTCGGAATGATCCAGCACGACATGATGCTGTGGGATCACGGCAATCCCGTCACGTGGAATCAGGCCTTGGACGCGGACGTCGACATCGAGTTCCAGCTCGACTCGGAGAGGGCGGACGAGTCCGCGGCGCTGGCGCTCAAGCTTCTCAACGCGAACCGTAAGTTCGCCACCGACTATCCGGCAGCACTGAGCAACGCGATGAGCAACACGGATTCCGGCCCGTTCCAGGATCTGGTAGCTGCCGTCAGCCTCCGCGAGAACCGCCGTCTTTATGAAACGGGCAACCGAGCGAATCCCCATTGGCACCAGCTGACCGATCTCTACGCGAGCTTCTCGGATGCCGACTTCCGGCTCGGCTTCAACGCGGCCCAAACGACACTGGGTGCGGTGGCTGCGCTCGTAGAGGCGCGGGTGGTCTCGGGACGGTAGCTGAGCCATGCGTAGACGTGCGATCTCGACACGAAGGGCCTATATATTAGTGGGCCAAGGGGAAACCCCCGCAGGACTTCGGGGCACTTGGGCTGAACCGTCTTACACGTCTTGCGAGGAAGAAAAATGCGTACTCTGACGTCTCCAACCCACTCCACCACCGCATCCATGGTCGTAGCCCTTCTCATCGGAGTGACGGGCCTGGCAGAGGTGGCGGCTCAGACCACACAGAGCGGCACGCGTCCGATGACGTTTCTGGATGCGCAGGAGTTCGCGCGGCCCGGTTTCTGGACCCCCAGTCCGGATGGCCGATGGATGCTGTATACCGTCTCGACGCCGGACTGGCAGGCGGCGGAGTCGCAGTCGGACATCCACCTCGTGTCGATGGCGGCCGGCCTCTCGTCGAGCCGGCAGATGACGTACACGGACGACAAGAACGAGACGTCACCCACGTGGTCCCGAGACGGCAGCTTCTTCGTCTTTGCGTCGAATCGGGACGCGTCAGGCGGTCGTTCCGAGAACCGAGCCACGTCGAATCAGAGCGGCGGATCGGAGGGGCGTGACGAGGACCAGCTGTACTACATGCGTCCCGATGGCGGCGAGGCGAGGCGACTCACCGATGCCGAAGAGGGCGTTTCTGACTTCGCCTTCAGCCGAGACGGGCTATGGCTCGTGTACCGGAGCGGCGTGTCGGGCCAGGAGCAGCTTTTCCGGCTTCCGATCGACGGGATACTCACGGCGGACGCCGAGCAGCTTACGGAGGTGAGCGCTGGCATCGACCAGTGGAAGTGGGCCCCGGATGGCCGAAGCATCTACTTCATCAAGCCGGACTCGAGAGATGAGGACGACGTGCGTCGCCGGGCGAACGGGTTCACGGTGGATATCAAAAACATGGTGACGCCGTTCTCCAACCTGTGGCAGTTGGACCTCGATCCCCGCTCCACGCGTCAACTCACGGACGACGCAAGCCTCAGTGTGACCGGCTTCGACATTTCCGACGACGGACGTTGGATCACGTTCACCGGGGGTTCCACCGAGAGATACGAGCGCAATATCACAGCGCAGCGTCTTTATCAGGATCAGTTCCTTCTCGAGACGGCCAGCGGACACATCGAACGCCTCACGGAGAATTACGAGGTGAGCGAGAGCGGTGCGAGCATTTCGCCCGACGGGCGCTGGATCGCCTTCACGGCCGCCGACGACATGACTCGGTACACCATGACGGAAACCCGGGTGTACGTCCGCGAGGTGAGCGACCGCGGCGGTGCCTTCAGGAAGATCGGCGAGTCGTTCGACGGGAGCATCAGGATGGGATTTTGGTCCCGGGACGGCAACACCATCTACTTCAACGCGGGTGTTCGCGTCACGACCCAACTGCACGCACTCGACGTGCAGAGTGGCGACGTGACACAGATCACCGACGAGCGGGCGGCGCTCAGTGTGAGCCGTGACGATGATTCCGGCGCGATCCTGATCGGCTACTCCGATCCCCGGACGCCGCCCACCGTATTCACCGTGCCGGACGCCAGCGATGTCTCCGACCGTTCCGAATGGATTCAGCTTGCGGATGCCAACCCCCAGGTGCGAGGGCTGGCACTGGGTGAGGAAGTCGAGATCAACTGGCGGTCGACGGACGGCAAGCTGGTCGGTGGTGTCCTGGTCAAGCCGGTCGGCTACCGGGAGGGGCAGCGCTATCCGCTCATCGTGGCCATCCACGGCGGGCCCGCTGGCGCCGACGTCCTCCGCTTCAACGGGGGCTATAGTGCCCAGGTATATGCGGGCGCGGGATACGCCGTGCTCAAGCCGAACTACCGAGGCTCCGTCAACTACGGCAACGCGCACCGCACCGACATTGTCGGCGACTACTTCACGCTCGGTTTCGACGATATCATGACCGGCGTGGACTACCTGGTAGACGAGGGCATCGTCGATCCGGACCGCATGGGTGCGTTGGGCTGGAGCGCGGGGGGGCACTGGTCCAACTGGATTCTCACGCATACCGACCGCTTCAAAGCGATCAGCTCGGGTGCAGGGACCATGAACTGGATCTCCATGTACGCGCAAAGCGACGTGCAGAGGAACCGTCAGTTCTACATCGGTGACGACTTTCTCTACGAGAACTTCGAGCCGTATTGGGACCAGTCCCCACTCAAGTACATCGCGAACGCCAACACCCCGACGATGATTCACGTCGTGGAGGGTGATCCGCGCGTTCCGAGCCCGCAGTCGGTCGAGCTGCACATGGCACTGAAGAAGCTCGATGTGCCGACCGAGTTGTTCATGTATCCGGGGAGGAGCCACGGCATTCCGGATCCACGCAACCGCCTCGTGAAGGCCGTGAGCGAGATGGCGTGGATGGACTACTACGTGAAGGGGATCGGCAACAAGTTCGAGTGGCGCCAGGTGTTGGAGACCTTAGAGGAGGCTCGGCGGACTCCGTTGACGATCTCCGACGGGGCCGGACCGGGAGGGCGCTGAGTCGAGGACTACTACTTCGCGACCGTGTTCCCCCCCGTCTTCTGGCCTCGCGCCAGGGCGCGGCGGGCCGCGCGGGTGACGGCCTAATAGGTCGCACAGCCCAGCCCTGGAGGTGATTTCAACCACCTGCGTGCGCGAGTTCATAGACCCGTGAACGGACCGTCCGTGATCGTCTCCGGTTCGACGCCTCCGATCTTCGCGACCGTGAAGCTGTGGAAGTTGAAGACTTCGATATCCGGAGGGGAGATTGAGCTGAGCTCTGCGTCCTCCAGGACGGCGTCCTTGAGAGCCAGGGCGAGCTGAGCCATCGCCGACTCGGCACCGGCCTCAGCGGCGTAGAAAGTACGGGTCTTGCCCACGTCCATCTGCTGGGAACGGACGGACACCATCGCGTTCGCGAAGACGTTGACGACCAGAAACGAAAGAAGGGCGAGCATCGCGATAGTGGCGGCTAGAGCGAAGCCCGCGCGACGGTCGTTCATGTCGCTGGAAGTCTGCTTCGTCGTTTCCATAATTTTTTCGGGCTCAGGTCATGCTCTCCATGGCCCCGGTCACCGGCGTCTTTGCGCAAAGGTAAACTGGCCTTTGGAGAACAGAATCGCAAGTGCTGTGCCCCATGCCCTTATTTTGACAAAACATTGTCCCACAATGAGTTAAGGGCCCATACAGGTTTTCCTTGGGAACCCTGATATGGCCCGATACGCATCACAATTTTCGAAGATTAAGGATTGTTTTCGGATAGGTGTTTACGGCGATTCGGACTCTCTGGACGCGGGTGCCGCGCTTGCATTCCCCCGGGCTCCTCCAAAAGTTCGTGTTCCCTGCACCCACAACTCGGGCGAACCGATGACAGATCTTCTTCTCCCATTCAGGTTCATGGTCTTAGTGGCGTCGATTTCCCTCGGTCCTCTTACGCTCTCGGCTCAGTCCGGGCCTGAGGTCGCCCGCGCGTTCAGAGAGGCCAACGAGGTATCGATCGTTCGGGACTTCGCCGAGCTGCTCTCCTATCCGAACCGCGCTCGTGACACGGAGGATATTCGTCGCGCCGCAGCCTACGTTCGAGATGAGCTCCGGGCCGTGGGCGTGGACTCGGAACTTCTCGAGATCGAAGGTGCCCCACCCATCGTGTACGGCGAGTTGATGGTTCCCGGGGCCACACGAACGCTCGGGATCTATGTCCACTACGATGGACAGGCGGTGGATCCGGCCAACTGGACCCATCCCCCCTTCGAGCCGACGCTTTACACCGCGGCGATGGACGGGGGAGGAGAGCCGCGGGCGTTTCCAGAGCAGGGAGAGGCGGTCGATCCGGAGTGGAGGATCTATGCGCGCTCGGCGGGAGACGACAAGGCGCCCATCGCCGCCATCCTGCCGGTGCTCCGCTCCTTTCGTGAGGCGGGAGTCACGCCGACGTCCAACCTGATCTTCTTCCTGGACGGTGAAGAGGAGGCTGGGTCCCGGCATCTGGGCGAGTACATGGAGCGTTGGAAGGACCGTATCGACGACATCGACATCTGGCTCTTCTTCGACGGCCCTGCGCACCCGAGTGGCAGGCCTCAGATCGTGTTCGGCGTGCGTGGTTCGATGGGAATGGAGGTCACGGTATATGGGGCGACACGGAATCTCCATTCCGGACACTACGGCAATTGGACGCCAGACACTGGTAACATCCTCGCTCGGCTTCTCACTTCCATGAAGGACGACTCGGGGCGTGTTCTCGTGGACGGATGGTACGACACCGTAGAGCCCATCGGAGACGAGGAGCGTGCCGCACTGGAGGGTATGCCGGCCTGGGATGAGGAGCTCAAGCGGGAGCTCGGTCTGGTGCGTACCGAAGTGGAGCCCGAGACACTCCCCGAGCGGCTGATGGTGCCGGCGCTCAATGTGCGAGGGATCACGAGCGGCAACACCGGCGCGCTCGCGCGAAACGTGATTCCCAACACGGCCGTAGCTGCGCTGGGCATCCGCCTCGTGAAAGGGAATGAGCCGGCACACATGCGCGAACTCGTGATCGACCACATCCGGGGGCAGGGTTTCCACGTCGTGAACGAGGATCCTGACATGGAGACCCGGCTGCGTTATCCCCGGATCGCCAAGGTCACGGGCGGAGGCGGCTCGACCGCGTCGAGAACGTCCATGGCGAATCCATTCGCTCAGAGCATTACGGCGGCCGCGAGCGCTGCGGCCGACCGTGCCTTCGGGCCCGGGTCTCTCGTGATCGCCCCCGGCATGGGAGGGACCCTTCCGTTGAGGCACTTCACGGAGGTCGCAGGGAAGCCCGCGATCGTCGTGCCGGTGGCGAACCATGACAACAACCAGCACGCGCCGGACGAGAACCTGAGGATCGCGAACCTCTGGTACGCTATCGATCTGTATGCGGCGCTCCTGACGATGCCGGTGACCATCTTCTAGCACCGGGAAGCCCCGGCCGGCGCCCCCCTTGCCTCGGCGGGGACGGAGCCCCCATTTATCTGTTCGCCTCCGCCCCCGTTACGACGGCTGCGGGTGGTCACATATCCCGTCTGTCGACCAGATTGGCGCCCACGTGGCGCTTCTTCGTCTCACATTTGCAGGAGCTCTACCATGATCCGGTCCACGCTTAGACGCGCGGTGGTCCTAACGGCTACTATCGCGATCGTCCTTCCCCTCACCTCCGCCGCGCAAGCGGTTCCATCCGAGCAACTCTCGGCGTTGACCTATCGGCACATCGGGGTGGTTGGAAATCGCATTGCTTCGGTGTCCGGCGTGGTCGGCGATCCGCTCACGTACTACGTGGGCGCCGCCGCGGGAGGTCTGTGGAAGACCGAAGATGGTGGTGTGAGCTGGCGCCCGGTCTTCGATGATCAGGATGTTCATTCGGTCGGGGCATTGGCCGTGTCGCATTCCGACCCACAGGTCGTGTGGGCCGGTACAGGTGAGCCGCACATTCGCTCGAACGTCACGGTTGGGGACGGCGTCTATAAGTCCACGGACGGGGGCGAAAATTGGGAGCACATGGGACTCGACGCGGCGGGACGAGTCAGCCGGGTGGTCATCCATCCCACCAACCCTGACATTGTGTATATCGGCGTGTTGGGGCATGCGCACGGGCCGCAAGCGGAGCGGGGCGTATTCCGGACCCAGGACGGCGGACAGACTTGGGAGCACGTGCTGTTCGTGGACGAGGACACGGGCGCGTCGAGCGTGATCATGGACCCGAACAACCCGCGTATCCTCTTTGCGGGACTGTGGACGGTGGTGTTCAACGTCTGGGGCCGTGAGAGCGGGGGGCCGGGCTCGGGGATCTACATGTCACGGGACGGCGGAGACACCTGGACCAAGCTCGAGGGCCATGGCCTGCCCACTTTGCCGGTGGGGAAAGTCGACGTCTGTATGTCCGCGGCCGACTCGAGGAGGGTCTACGCTCTCATCGAGACGGGGGACGGAGTCCCTTGGAAAGGACAACCGACGGAGAGCGGCGAGCTTTGGCGCTCCGATGACGGTGGGTCGGAGTGGGAGCTCATCAACCACAGTCGTGACCTCGGCGGGCGCACCGGCTACTACAACAACTGCCGGGTCACGCCGGATGATGCGGACGAAGTCTTCTTCCTGACGTCGGGCCTGGCGCGATCGCTGGACGGAGGGATCACCTATGTGAACCACCAGGGAAGGCAGAGGCCGGGTGGTGACAACCACGACATGTGGATGGACCCGGACAACGGCGACCGGATGATCGTAGGCAACGACCAGGGTGTGCACATTTCGGTCAATCGTGGCGAGTCGTATCACACCATTGAGCTTCCGATCGCGCAGATGTATCACGTGACGGTCGACAACGCGATCCCCTACAACGTGATGGGGAACCGCCAGGATGGCCCGTCGTATCGGGGCCCGAGTAACAGCCTGTACGGTGGATTCGGTGGAGGATCGATCCCCCGCGGCGATTGGCACCAGGTCGGGGGCGGCGAGAGCGGTTACGCCACTCCCGATCCGAACGATCCCAACATCGTGTGGTCGAGCGCCTCGGGCGCCGGTGCCGGAGGGGGGATCGTGGTGCGCCACGACGAGCGCAATCGCCAATTCAGGAACGTCGAGGTTTGGCCCGAGGGCACGACCGGGTGGTCTGCCGAGAACCTTCGCTACCGATTCCAGTGGACGTTTCCGCTTCTGGTCTCGTCGCACGATGGCAACACGATCTACGTGACGAGCCAGCATGTGCACCGGACGCGCAACGGGGGTCAGAGCTGGGACGAGATCAGCCCCGATCTCACGACGAACGACAAGAGCAGACAGGGGGTAAGCGGCGGACTCACACCCGACAACCTGGGTGTGGAGTATTGCTGCGTGATCTACGCCTTTGACGAGTCTCCGGTCCAGCAGGGGCTCCTCTGGGCAGGCTCCAACGACGGAAAGGTACACGTGAGCCGTGACGACGGCGGGAGCTGGCAGGACGTGAGCGGGAACCTCCCGGATTGGCCCGTCGACGGCGTGGTTCGTGGGATCGACGCCTCGAAGTGGGACGCTGGCAAGGCCTACCTCGTCGCCGAGGGGCATCAGGTCGGCGACTTCCGGCCTCATGTCTACCGGACGGAGAACTACGGTGAGAGTTGGACGAAAATCATCGATGGCATCGAGGACCACATCCTCAGCTTCACCCGGGATATCTCCGAAGATCCGGTCCGGCCCGGGCTCCTATACCTGGGAACCGAGAACCGGCTGTACGTCTCGTTCAACGACGGCGACGACTGGCAGCCTCTGATCAACAATCTGCCGCCGGCGCCGATGTACGGGGTGGTGGTTCAGGAGCACTTCAACGACCTGGTGATCGGGACCTACGGGCGTGGTTTCTGGATCATGGATGATCTGACACCGCTTCAGCAGCTGACGGACGAAGTGCGCGCGTCGTCCGCCCATCTGTTCCAGCCTCGAGACGCTTATCGCTTCAATTCGCGAACGGGGCCCGCAACGATGCCCAACGATCTCACCGTTGGCGAGAACCCCCAAAACGCTGCCTATATCAACTACTGGCTGGGTGAGGCAATGACCGGCAGCGACGTGAGCGTACGTATTTCAGATGCGAGTGGGGAGGTGGTGCGGACCTTGGAGGGCACGTCCGATCAAGGCATAAATCGCGTTTTCTGGAATTTCCAGGGGGAGCGCAGCACATCGATCCGTCGTCGGGTCACGCCGCTGTATGCGGACTGGGTCGACTATGGACCCGAACGCGTGCGCGAGCAAAACGGCATGTCCGTGAGGCAACCTCCCGGCACGTATACGGTGACGTTGGAGGTGAACGGAGAGGAGTTCTCACGAGAGCTTCGGGTTCTCAAAGACCCGAATTCTACCGGCGACATGAGTGACATTCGTGCGCAACAGGCGCTCATGGAGGAGATCCAGCGGGACCACGCAGACGCGGCCGACGCCGTGAACCGCATCGAGTGGTTTCGCAGGCAACTCCAGGACCTCCAGGCCGTATTGCAGGACCAGGGTGAGGCCGGCGACCTGATCGAGACTGCGGATGCGTTGAACACGTCTCTGATCGAAATCGAAGAGGAGCTGATGCAGCTTCAGGGGACGGGAACCGGGCAGGATATGGTGCGTTATCCGGGCAAGGCCGTCGAAAAATTGGGTCACCTGGGTCAGGTGACCAGCGTGGGTGACTTTCCACCGACCGATCAAGACGCCGAAGTTCAGGCGCTCTTGCGGGCCATCATCATCGATGCGCGCTCGGACCTCGACGAGTTCACCCGTTCGGAGTTGGCGGACTTCAACCGTACGCTTCAAGAACGGGGTCTGAACCCTGTGATCGGTGGAGACAGCGACAGGTGATTACCTAGAAGCGAACTCCGAATCCGGGCTGGCTTCCTTGCGAAAAAGCCGGCGGCGCCCCTGGGGGGCTGCCGCCGGCGTCGGCTCCGTGAGGCACCGGGAGCGCGTGAGCTACCGGCCCTGGACGACCCGATTCCGTAGGACACCCACCCCCTCGATCTCGACTTCGTACACGTCGCCGGGCTCCATGGCCTGCGTGTTGCCCATCGTGCCGGACCAGATGAGGTCGCCCGGCTCGAGCACGAAGTACCTCGACACGTAGCTCACCATGTAGTTCACGTCAAAGACCATGTCGGCGCTGGTTTGCCTTTGGCGCTCCTCGCCGTTGAGCCGGCCCACGATCATGCGATCCGTGTAGTCCAGGCCTTCGACCAGGACCGGGCCAACGGCGTTGAAGCTCTTGCTCCCCTTCGCCCGGGTCCATTGAATGTCGGCACTCTGCCAGTCTCGTTCACTCACGTCGTTGCCGGCCGTCACGCCGAAGACGTACTCGTGGGCACGCTCCACGGGAACGTTGTCCGCGCGCCGCCCGATGACCGCGACCATCTCGGCCTCGTAGTGAAGGTTGTCGGAGTCGGAGGGCCGCACGATCGCTTCGTCGGGACCGATGATCGAGGTGGACGGGACCATGAACAGTCCCGGGTATTCGGCCGGCTCTCCGGTGATGTGGCTGCGGAAGTTGAAGGCGGTCATGAAAACGAGGTTGGGATCGACGGGTGCTTTCATCGTTACGGCCGACTGGGATGCCGTCCGTCCCGTGCGCGTGCCTCGGAGGTACGGTGCGTCGGAAAGCTGGTGGATCGTGGAACCGTCCAACTCGCCCCATGACACGGTGCCGCCCTGCTCATAGCGGACGTATCGCCTTTGGGCCTCTGCTTGACTCGCGAGTGAAGCCGCCGCGACGAGCCCTATGATGAGCAGTGCTGAAATGCGTGTCATGATGTGTCTCCTGTGGAATCTCTCGAAGCCCGATCCGGGTTAACCGGGGCTCAATGAGTCCGGTCTGCCGCGGGTCGGAGACGCTACCCGTAGTTCAAAGGACCGTCAAGATCGATCCCGGGCGCTCGTTCACTCCGGGCGAAGAGCCTCCAGCGGATCGATCAGAGTGGCACGCCTCTCCGGGACGTATGCCGCGAGGGCCTGGACCACAGGAGCCAAACCGGTCATCGACGCGACTACGAACGTAGCGAGCAGAGTTACGGCTGCCAGCCTCCCGTCCACGCCCACTTCGGCCAGTCTTGGAAGGTTGTCCGGAGCGAACCACAAGATCAGGTCGGTACCGGCAAAGGTCAGGAGCACTCCGACGCCTGCGCCGAGCAAGGCGACTACCGAAATCTCGCTCAAGACGCTGGAGGTGACCCGGCCCCTGCCAGCACCCAGAGCCGAGCGGATCCCCAACTCGCGCTCTCTCGTTGCGAGGCGGCTGAGCAAAAGGGTCGCCAGGTTCGCCGTGAGAATCAGCAGAAGAAACGCGGCCGAGCCCACTAGAGCCACGAGGGCTGGCCGGAGCCTCTCCGTGAGATCCGCCTTCAACCCCACCGCCCAGAGCCGGAGGCCCCGTCCGTCGAAAAAGGTGTCGGAGAGTTCTGCGGCCGCAACGAGCGTTGCGCTCAGCTGGTCCGTTCCCACCCCGGTCCGGATTCTCGCCAGCCCAGCGTATGAGCCGGAGCCCGGGCTCTCGTCGGCGAGCACGACCCGCAGGTTCAGGTAGAGATCAGCCGGCTGCGGATCACCGAGGCTCGAATGCATTATGAATCGGAAATTCTCTGGTGCGATTCCGATGACGGTCGACGGTGTCCCGTTGAGATACAACGTGCGACCGAGAACGCCGCGGTCTCCCCCGTACCTGTTCATCCAAAAATCGTGGCCGAGCACCACCATCTGCCCTGCATCCGGACTGTCCTCCGCCGGGAGAAACCCCCGCCCGATCAAAGGGTCGACGCCCAAGACATCGAACAGCTCGTGAGAGGCGTAGAGGACCCGAATTCGTTCCGGTTCCACCTCGTCTCCGCCCGTCAGGTTCGGGCTGCCGGATCTGACTTCTACCACGGCAGCGAATACGTCGGTGGCTTTTCGAAGCTCAGCGATGTCCGGTCCCGACAGCCATCCTCGAGGCAGGCTGGCC
>Ga0310121_10003037_pt1 | contig 15540 bp, 10 predicted proteins | sample CB27_Tmax_986_MG_FD_203504 | JGI IMG/M metagenome (GOLD analysis project Ga0310121, IMG submission 203504) | Marine microbial communities from Western Arctic Ocean, Canada - CB27_Tmax_986 | ecosystem: Environmental > Aquatic > Marine > Oceanic | place: Canada: Western Arctic Ocean | collected...
TCATCGGGTCCTCAAGATGAAGGTTCTCAACCGCTTTCCATTCGGGTGTAAATGGTCCAGGGATCCGTGAGCGACTGGACCTGTCCAGTCCCAGGTGGGCGTGAGCGTCGATCATACCTGGGATGACCATCTCTGCCTGATACTCCTGAGCGTCGGCGGGGGCGTCGACCGACGTCCCTATCTGTTGGATGAGTCCATCGCGCACGAGGATCTCACCATCCGTGATAACACCATTCGTAACGGTATGGATCTCACCAGCTCGGATAAGGATGGCTTGGGACTGAGCGGCTACCGGAATGTGGACCACGGTGGCTACGAGTACCCCAACTAGGAGTACGGTTAATCGGAACCGCCTAGGCCCGTTATCTTTACACTCTGCGAGTAGCAACAATACTATTCAAGCCTTGGGTTGTATCGCCTCAGCGCTCCAGTCTTTGGACGACGATGAATCGAGTTCCGTCTGAGTTAACGTCATACTCGGGATTGTAGGATGCCATCATGTTGCTTGCGCCCATGCCGACCTGTTCACCAGTGAAAATCCGCTGTGGCTCGTCAGGACTAAAACCGCCATCGGTCGTGAATCTCACACCCATCAGTGAATTGCCTTCCCAGTAAAACAATTCGTCGTTGCTCCATTTTGGCCAGGTACCACCGTTCGTAGATACCTTCCACCTTGATTCAGACCTCGGGAACGTGGTCACATAGATTTCCATCTGGCCATCCTGGTCGGACTGGTATGCGACGAAGCGTCCATCCCGAGACGTCTGCGCCAGGGCCTGAATCCCCTCGTCATCTACCAGCACTGCCGTTTCCCCGTTTGCCACGTTGACGTACCAGAGGTCACGGGCTTGCGTATCCGGGTTGTTGGTGTGGAAGACCACGGTCGATGCGTCTGGAGACCATGACGGGTACCACTTGTGCATTCCCTCGCTTTCGATGAGTACCTGGTCTCGGCCGCTGCCATCCGATGCGCGGATGTAGAGATTTGACACACCACCATCGTTCTGGATTGAGTATGCGATACGGGAGCCGTCAGGGGACCAGATCATGTGACGCTCAAATCCCTCATTAGTCGTGATCCGATTCGCACTCATGCCTTCGAGGATCCAGAGGTGATCCACATCACCCTGGTTCTGCCGGCCGCGAACCGCGACCCTGCTACCATCAGGAGAGATAGACGGATCAAGGACCGAATTCATTCGGGGGCCTATGGTCCCTAAAACGTTACCAGATCCATCAACCCACGCGAGTTGTCGGATTGTTGGTATCTGGTTTCCGCGTCCGCGTCCCTGGGCGTTGAGCGATCTTTGGTCTGCGGCAAGCAAGCCGAGCGCGATCAGAGGAATTGCGACGTAAGCCTTCATGGTTTCTACTCCGTGTTACAGTGCTTTAATCGTTACGCTTGCGGCTGATATGTAGTGATTGACAGGAATATGGTCATCAAGTAAGGGCTCAGGTACCACCTCTGAAACAGAAGAGCGCCGGCCGGTGATATCCCGGCCGGCGCTTTATCCTGATGGCCTTCGCTAGGCCTAAGCTCTCAGCGGCCCGGGCGGTACGTCCTAGTTGGGGGCAGCTGTGCGCCGGACAGATCGTCGGGAACGCTCTCCTCGGCGATGACGGTGTGCGTTAGCGTCCCGATTCCCTCGATGGTGGCGCTGATCATCTCACCAGCCTGCAAGTAGCCAGAGCCTGTCGCGCGCTCGACGCGACCAGCACCCGTTCCGCCCGACGTCCCGCTTTGCAGGACGTCACCGGGAAATACGGTGATGAGCGACGAGGCGTACTCAATTAGCTCCGGGATGTTGTGGATCATGTCCCCCGCCTGGGCCTCCTGAACGGTCACGCCGTCGATGACCAAACTCTGGTGCAGGCGCTCCATCGGATCGCCGTAGAACTCTTTTGGAACAATCCACGGCCCCTGGGGGGCGAACGTGTCATGGCCCTTACCGACGAACCAGTCCTGACCGGAGCCGTAACCACCCGGAGGACGCCCGCCACGATCGGATACATCCATGGCGACCATGTAGCCGAACACGTGGTCGTAGGCTCGGCTCGCAGAGATGTACTTACCCTCACGCCCGAATACGATAGCCAGCTCGACCTCCCATTCGATTCGGTCACGGCCATAAGGCATCACGATGTCATCACCGCTGCCGATGACCGCGCCGCGGGTCGGCTTGAGGAACAGGTACGGTACCCCCCGATCCTCCTGTCGCTGCCGGGTCCTCTCCGCCAGCTGCTCCGGGGTGCAGCCTTCACACGCGTGTGTGTAGAAGTTGACCGCGGCATTCATGTTCTTGCTGGGATACATGATCGGAGGAAGGATGTCCACGTCTTCGACACCGTGAACGTAGTTTGCTTCGAGCAGGTCATTACCCACCACGTTATTTACGATCTCGTAGATCCGAGACTTTAGACCGTCCTCGTACTGCTCGATCAGGTCGAGCATGTCAGCCGGTGCGTCGATATGCTCGTACGCCGGATCAGCTTCGAGCGCCGAGTTCGCTGCCGCGAGGTCGATGATCAGAGCGTCCCTTAGGACGACTCCTACCGTCTGTGCACCATCGATCTCAAAGGTCCCGACCTTGAACGGCTCGATACTTGTCGTTCCGTCTACTTGAGTCTGGTTCGCAGCCTGTGGTGCACAACTCACTATGACTACGAGTGCAGCGAAGGTAAGTATGCGTTGCATGTGACTTCCCCTGTTGGTTAGTCCGGTTCAAAAACCTGACAGTGACCGGATAAGAAGATCAGTCGCTGTCGGGTTCCCCGGCAGTGACTGTTACCGGCACGTACGTGTTTGTCCAGCAACATTGGTCGCCCGGGGTACTATCGTTGGCTCCGAAGTTGTCGACGCGACCACGTAAGACGTATTCACCGGGCTCTGTGAAGGTCACACTTGTGGTTGCCTGTCCTTCCTTTTCTTCGAGCGCAATCCTTCCGGGGTCGAAAGTGACTGCACCAGCGGGACCTTGATATTTAATCCAGGTAACAGCTGGCTTAATGTCGGCGTTACGTTCGTCAAACGAAGCCCGTTCTGAGACCTCTCTCATCCAGATGCTTATTTCCATAGGTGAACCTACAGTAGCAACCCGTGGTTCTGACCATATTCCTTGAATGTGCTGGCCTTCTGCTCCGGAGGCTGAGAAGCTGGCCATCGGGGGCAAGGATCCCATCGCCCTAGGACCGTAATCAAGCTGAAGAGGTGGATAGCCGACACGGGCTGGGATAGAAAGTGTCTTGCCGTTAGCCGTGATGGTCCAAGTGACTCTTTGTTGCCCATCGGCATAAGATGCCGGCACCGTCACATGAAAGACTCCGCGGTCTCTGCGAGCGCGACGAGAGGTAAAATGGGTTGGTTGTTTCCCATTAAATTCAGCCGGCTCAATGAAATTGTCAGGACCAATCGGAATGTCGAGGACTTGTTGTGAATTCAAATTAAAGAAGCCAAATGAGAGCGAGTACGTGCCATCCTCGTTCGCGTACCAACCTTCCATGAAGGGTGCAACTGGCTCTCCTGTGGCTGGGACCGGCGAGAGTGGCATTCTCATGCCGTTTCCGAACCGAGAGTTGTTCGGGTTCTGCGCTATCAACGCAGGAACCGCGACAAATAAGGACAACATGAGAACAACGCTGATCCGCATTTTATGATTTTGCATGGCTTTCTTTCCGTTACGTTTTCCTGGGCTACATATGTCGAAGGAGCCCCCATATCAGAAGGCTCCTTCGATCATTCATCTCTTATATTTCGCCTGTTTCTTCAGGCATAGACGAATTTTAGTTGCTTCCGTCTCCATCATCACTTGTGACCTTGGATTTCGCCTCTCTTTCAGTCTCGATACGCTCAATTCCTTCTTCGTCCAGGTGCGTAACGGCAATCCACGCGTGTGACATTTCATCCACCGTGCGACTGCCTCGAGAATAGAACATCTCTGAGTCGGTGAGCGGGTTGTCCGCAGTGTTTTCATACCAACCGGTCATAACAAGTACAGTACCTGTTGGCAGCAGAGGAGCTTTGTCATCCTCGAAAATGTAGCTATGGTGCCACCTGGCATCGAAGTCCGACACCATACTAAGCATTTCCTGTCTACCATCTGGATAGATTGCCTTGATTTGCATCCCATGGAGATGCACATGCCCATGTGGTTGGAAGCTGTCGATCCGAACTGGGTGATCCCAACGGTAAAACCCTTGGGTCATAGAGGTCCCACCGGGCTCCAGGAAGATGTCTCCCGAAAGCGGATAGAGCCTCAGGTTTTGTGTGAACTCAGGCTCATATCCTTCAGGATAGTACCAGATTCCTAGCTCAATCTGATCACCTTCAACCGCGTAACCCATGGGGTAGTAGTGCGTATCCCATTCAATCTTATCGCCAGGCTTAATTAGGCGGGCAGCATCCTGAGGGACGATCTCGCCGATTTTACCCATCGCATACTCGGACAGGTTACCAAGAGGTTGATAATCCCCATCATCTTTAAGCCTCAAGAGTTTGGGGTTTGCGTGGTGCACAACTTGACGACCTGCTGGGAATGAAGGCCGTACCTCCATCGCCCGAATCCATCTCTCTGAGGTCACCTCAGTTGGCACAACCGGACGCCACCACATGTCACCGCCTTCAGCGGGGACATCGAATGGCAGAGTTTTGATAACATGGTCAGGCGGACCGAGATGCTCTTCCTGCTGCCACATCTGTTCGTCACGCCAAACCATAGGCTCTGGCATGTCCGCGAGATCTCCTTCCGGAGTGCCATTATCGACCCAAGCCACGATGGTACCGATCTCTTCTTCACTGAGTCTCCAGTCATTCTTGAGATCTTGGATGCCATTGCCGGTGTCGTAGTGGTAAGGGGGCATCAACCGCCGTGCGACCTGGTCTTTGATCCGTCGTGCGTAACGCCGAACATCGCGGTACTCCATAAAGGACATCGGTGCTACCGATGCCGGACGGTGACAGATCTGGCAGTTCTGCTGGATAATAGGTGCGATATCACGTGTATATGTGACGTCCTCATCCGCGCCTGCCTCCTGCGCTGACAGGGTTTGGCCTGGAATCGCCAGCACGGCAAGCAATGCCAGAACTAGGGCTCCAGAGAACAGAGAGCGGTCGGTCAGGCGTATAAACCTGGTCGCCATAATTACTTCCTCCCAACAAGAAGAGACCTTAATAGCTACAACTCCCCTACAATGTTAGGGCATGCTACTCTGTATTTGGCTGAAATTCAAGGGTAAGGCCTGTATTGTACGAGAGTATGGCGGGTAACCTGAGCACCTAGATAAAGGGTGTAATCAGTGGGCAAAAGTAGCCTGAACGTGTAGGATGTCCCTAAATCAAGGCTTACTCGAGATAGTATGGGTTCAAAAGAGCGATGAGAGATCTCTCATGACCGAAATTGACGGTCCGGAAACGGCCACTTCTATGAATCGCCGCAAGGCGGTCAAAACTTTTGTGGGTCTTGGGCTGGCTTCAGCCCTTACAGACTGTACTCCAGCCTCACAGGGTTCGGTCGGAGAGATGCCAGGGCTGCCCCCTACTCAAGGCCCACAGCTGGAACCAGAACCTGAGGCAGCACTTTCACTAAATGAGCATGAACACCCAGCTGATGGGGATGTGCTTGTATTCGCATTCGGAGGTCGTAAGGGTGAGGTTGTCACCCCGGCCGATGTCTCTTTAGATGGGCCTCAGGTCTTTGCTTATGCGGGAGATGCTGATGGTGCTCATAGTGCTTCTGATGCGTCACGACTTGATCAAATCGCACTCCTACGTTTGGATCCGCTGAATTTAACGGAGGAGACAGCTGTTCATGCTGCAGATGGAATTGTCGCCTACTCAGCAATGTGCACACACGAGGGTTGCGACGTTAGCGATTGGAGTAGTGAGCGTCGCCGCCTGATCTGTCCCTGCCATGACTCAGAGTTTGACCCGACGGATAACGGACAGGTCACAGAGGGTCCTGCGCGTCGGAGGCTCGCTGCTCTCCCACTCAAGCTTGTAGATGGTCAGTTAGTAGTCGCCGGTGGCTTCACCGGCCGTGTTGGTTTCCGAAATCCATGATCAAAAACTCCAGGATGTCATACAGGTACAGGAATAGATAATGAAGCTAGATCGATACTGGGCAGCTATCCGATTGATTGTTTTGGTTGTTCTGGTCGTGCCAGGGCTAGGTATAGCCCAGCAGTCTGCCACGTCGTACAGGGTGGTCACAGATGAACGGCTTAAGGAACCAGAGCCTGAGAACTGGCTCTTTTACCGCGGTACGTATAATGGGTGGGGGTATAGCTCTCTCGAACAGATTAATAGTGAAAACGTCGGGTCACTCGTTCCTGTCTGGGCTTTCTCAACAGGTGTCAACGGTGGGCACGAGGCAGTACCCATCGTCAATGACGGGATCATGTTTGTGACGACACCTGGGAATCAGGTGATCGCGATTGATGCTCGGACTGGGAATTTGCTTTGGTTATACCAGCACGAGCTCGCGGAAGACGCGATCGCATACCACTACACGAATCGTGGTGTCGCGCTGTACGGGGATAAGGTTTTTACGGCTACGCTCGATGCGAAGGTCATCGCTCTTGATGCGACCAGTGGTGAAGTGGTCTGGGATGCTTCTGTAGCTGATAACGCCGCGGGATATTACATGACGCTTGCACCACTGACCGCAGAGGGAAAGGTCATGGTAGGTGTCTCAGGGGGTGAACTTGGAATCCGTGGTTTTGTTGTCGCACTCGATACTGAGACAGGTGAAGAAGTATGGCGAGCGCATACGATACCTGCCCCGGGGGAGGCGGGTAACGAGACTTGGCCAGGTGATTCTTGGCGGACAGGCGGTGCTGCGGTTTGGCTCACAGGACACTATGACCCTGACCTAGGGCTTACTTACTGGGGGACAGGGAATCCCGGTCCATGGATGGGCGACGCACGTCCAGGTGATAATTTATATACCAACTCTGTGATTGCGTTGGATGTTGAAACGGGTGAGCTAGTTGGTCACCATCAATATCACTGGAATGGCTCTTGGGATTGGGATGAAGTTTCAACCCCGCTACTCATTGATGTTGAGAGAGAGGGTCGTGTCTTTCCAGCGCTCGTGCACCCAGGTCGCAATGGATACCTCTGGCTGCTCGAACGTAGCGCTGATGAAATCTCGTTCGTGGATGCTTGGCCATACGTGCGCCAGGATGTTTTTACGAGTATTGATCCGGAGAGCGGCCGCCCCAGTTATGACGAACAGAAGAAGCCGGGGATAGGCTTCAGGGCACCTTTTTGTCCATCGCTTTGGGGCGGAAAAGATTGGCCGCCTGCGGCCTACAATCCGGGGACCGAACTTCTGTATATCCCGGTCAATGAAAATCTCTGTGGATCGATTTTGGGTAGGGAAATAGAGTACGAGCCGGGCCGAAGTTTTACGGGTGCCGAGTCACAGATGACAGTCTGGCCTGGGGCGGAACACATCGGTGAACTTCAGGCCTGGGACATGAGTACGGGTCAGGAGGTTTGGACACGGGAGTTTGAGTCCCCTAACTGGGGCCCAGTCCTCACGACGGCTGGTAACTTGGTTTTCATGGGAGGCACGACAGATCGCAATTTCCGAGCGTTCGACGCACGAACCGGAGACCAACTTTGGGAGCACAGGACGAACTCAGGCATTATTGGCGTACCGTCGACCTATATGATCGACGGCGTCCAATATATTGCGGTGCAGTCAGGTTGGGGTGTGGATGCAGCATCGATGACCCGCCGCATCAATCGAGATCTTGGCACTGAGACATTTGTACCGGAGGGCGGCGTTATCTGGGTGTTTGCCCTCCAAAACTGAGGTAACTATGGAAAAGTACAGTAAGCCTATCCGAAATAGGATCGTAATTTCTGCTCTGGTTCTGGTCATGTTCGGGATGCTTACAGCATGCACTACCGGCTCCCATCCCGAAGATAATTCGACAATGAATGCCGAAGAGATCCGTTCATTCGATATTTCAGTGCCTGATGAAGTGCTCACAGACTTGAACGATCGGCTGGTGCGGACGCGCCTCCCGGACCAGATCCCTGGAACTGGATGGGACTATGGCACGAACCGAGAATATCTGAAAGAACTTATAGAGTACTGGAAGGATGAATTCGATTGGCGAGACCAAGAGGAGAAACTCAACAGTTTTGATCACTTCAAGACGGCGATCGATGGCTTAGATGTCCATTTTATCCATGAGCGTTCCCAGGTCGATGGTGCGATCCCGCTAATCCTCACTCACGGCTGGCCAGGTTCATTTGTTGAGTTTGTTGATATCATCGGTCCATTGACCAATCCTGAAGCGTACGGAGGGAACCCGGCGGACGCGTTCCATGTCGTGATCCCTTCTCTGCCAGGGTACGGTTTTTCTGATAAACCTGAAGACCGCGGATACAATCCGGAGCGTATGGCAGATGTTTTGGCTTCGCTGATGGAACGATTGGGCTACGAGCGCTACGGGGCACAGGGAGGTGATTGGGGCGCGATTATCGGTCGAGTCTTAGCAGGGAATTACGGCGATCGCTTGATTGGATTGCATTCCAATTTTGTTTTAGGTGGACCGCCAAGGGGGGTAGCGGATCCCGAGGCGGGGGTTCCGGTTGAGGAACTAGAACTCAGGCAAGAGCGTGCCCGCGCGTTCGCGAATGAAAGTGCATATCAAAGCCTGCAGGGTACGAAACCTCAATCTTTAGGTTACGGGCTTAATGACTCTCCGGCCGGGTTAGCTGCTTGGATTGTCGAGAAGTTCCACGGCTGGAGTGACCATGATGGTGATCTCGAGAGTGTGTTCACCAAGGATCAACTACTCACCAACGTCACTCTTTACTGGGTAACTCAAACCATTACTTCAGCGAGTAGGATCTACTACGAGTCACGAAGGACGCCGCCAACCCGACCAGTCGGTTTTATAGAAGTCCCAACTGGAGCTGCGATCTTCCCGAAAGAGATCAGCTTTACACCTCGCAAGTGGGCAGAGGCCCAGTACAACATCGTTCACTGGACAGTTATGCCTCGTGGAGGGCATTTCGCCGCACTAGAACAACCTGAGTTACTGGTCGGTGATATACGCGACTTTTTCCGAGGTCTGCGCTGATCTCCTAGAGTTCTCTACATATCAACGCCGACCAACATCGCTCTCGCGCCATTCTTGGTCAGCTGGTTCATTCGGGTCTGATCTCAGGAAACGAATGAGCTCGGCATGAAATTGATCCGGGATCTCGAATGCTGGGGCATGTCCAATCTCCGGGAAGATAAACAACTCAGCGTTCTGTAATTCTTCGGCCACATGTCGTGCAGCTGCAGGATAATCACTAACCAGCCTGTCTTCTGCTCCACCGATGACTAGCGCCTTGGTAGCAATATGCTGCCATTCATAGACTACGGGATCTTCGAACAAGATCTGACGTTGGGCGGCCCTGACCTTGGCCATCTGTGGCCAATGGCCGCTCAAGGTTAGACCGTACTGATACTTCACCCATTTCAGATATTCCGGCTTCCACCCTCGAGGATAGTAGCGCACGTGTCCTGACAGCACGGATCTGTAGCTTGTTCTCAACGCACTCTGATATGCTGCTTCAGGATCAGTCCAGGCACGACCATGCCGTGAGTCTGTTAACCCAATCTGGTTGACCATCACCACATGGGTTGTGGTCTCAGGATAGGTAGAAGCGAAGCGCGTTGCGACCATCCCCCCCATCGAGTGACCGACGATTGCTGTTTGTTCAATGCCAAGTTCGTCGAGAAGTGCTTTCGTATGCCGTGCGGGCATGTGGAGGTTGTAGTGGATGGTAGGTTTAGACGAGCGGCCATAGCCGAGTCGGTCGACTGCTATCGCACGGAAACCTGCTTCGGTGAGTGCCTTCATCGTGACTCCGAATGCAGCCGCGAAAAAGTTCATCCCATGAAACATTACTACCGTTTGCCCATTCGGTTGGCCTACCGGTGCTACGTCCATATAGGCTACCCGGTAGTCCTCTCCATTCAGACTGACGTCGAGATATTCGACCGGGTAAGGGTAGGGAACATTTGAGTAGTCAATTGCCGTAGGGCCCCAGTCAGCTGGTGGATCCGAGGGCGGGGTCGATTGTCCAGCAGCTCCAATGGGACAAACAAATGCCATTGTGCTGATAAGCGTGAGTGCTCGGAATTTCTTAATTAAGGACACATGTGCTTGCTCCATATCCAGCTTTCCTATCTGGGGGTTTATCTGCGTCTCCGCCTGGAGGGTAGTGCGATTGCATCACCAGGATGGGGTCGCACGCCCTCTGAATCCAGCATCGTGTAGAAGGCTGGAAGGCGGTTCAAAATCAGTTCGTTAAGCTGCTCAAGTAGATCCGGCATTGCATCCCAGGCTTCGTCCACCTGCCAAAGTTGATCGGATGTGGGCAGGGTGGAAGACGCCTGAATATCATCGGCGATTCCAGCATTGTTTCTGATTGTTCTGAGTTCGCTCTGGATTGCAGAGAGATCAGCCTCTATCGCTTCAAGTTCAGTAGTTAAAGCTTCCGGTAACTCGTCATGTTCAGAGATAAGATCACTTGCTTCAGTGAGTTGGCTCGTCAAACGTTCCATTGCCTCGGTCGCTTCGTAAATGGGCTTCGCTAGTGTATGTAGGCTCATCAGTGCTTCTTGGCGAGCTATTCGATCCGGGCCAGCCATGGGACGTCGGGGGTCTGCCTTGATCTCAACTGTAGTCGAGTAGCTTTGGGAGCCGACGCCCATCGTCACTGTGTATGTTCCTGGAAGTACGATCGGTCCCTGGGGCGGTCCTCCTCCGAATCCGCCGCCACCTTCGTTAGGTGCTTCATTCATCTCGTAAGGCGCATCGTAACGCCAATCCCATACCACCTCATTGATCCCGTCAGAACTAGGCGTGGTCAACGTTCTGACATGTTGCCCTTGGGCGTCTTCGATCGTAAGAGAAAATCCTCCTGAGTCGGGTGCTGATTCTTCATTTTCCGCTTCCTGTGCTACGGAATCTCCGGCCGGATTACTCTCATTTTGGTAATCACTCACGTAGTAACGGATTAGTGCACCACGTGGAGGATTCGAAGCAGAGTATGTAGCTCCGTAGAACGGCCAATCTCCCTTTTGTGCCCACATCGTAACGGGCTTCTGGGGAAAGAGTTGCCCGGCCTCAATGAGTAGCTCTGCGGATAAATGCTCGAGCGGAGTGACATCAGCTAAGATCCATGCGCTCCGCCCATGCGTGCCAACGATAAGATCGTTTTCTCGCGGATGAATTGCGAGATCATCAACGGGCACAACCGGCAGATTGCCCTTGATGCGCGTCCAATGCTCACCCCGATCAATCGACATGTAGACGCCAATCTCATTTCCAAGGAAGAGGAGTTCCGGAGTGCGGTGGTGTTCGGTGATTACATTGACCGACCAACCGTTTGGCAGGCCTGCCGCAATCGAACGCCAACTCTGTCCGTAGTCTTCTGTCACAAACACATACGGGGCAAAGTCCCCATTCCGATGCCCATCGAACGTGGCGTAAGCACGCCCCTGGGCGTGAGTGGAAGGTGCGACACGACTGACGTATGTGCGTTCGGGAAGTCCTGGAATGTTATCTACTACGTTTTCCCATGTGGCTCCATCATCCACGGTCACTTGAACATTTCCATCGTCGGTACCCGCCCAGATTTCACCGAAGGTTATCGGAGATTCATTAACAGTGGTGAGGTTACCGTATGTTGAGGTTCCATCATGGATGGACATCTGTGGTTCTGAACCGGGCACGTCCATGATCGTTAGCGTGTCCCGGTCGATATTCTTGGTGAGATCCATCCCACCGACCTCTTCCCACGTCATCCCTCGGTCACGTGAGCGCATGAGGTAGTTCGCGCCCAGGTATATGGTGGAGGGATTGTGCTTGGAAATCAGAAGAGGGGAATTCCAATTAAACCGGTATGCCTTGGTGGTATCACCATCTGCGCGTGGTCCAGTAATCGGACGCATCGCGGTTTTCTCACCTGTTATTAGATCGTAGCGGTTCATGTTACCGCCCTGAGACTCCGAGAAAACGATTGTGGAATCGGTCGGGTCAACCACCGTCCAGAATCCGTCTCCGTATGCGGTCTCGTACCAATCCTGGTGACGGATACCATGGAACGATCTGGTGTTGGATGGTCCACACCAGGGGTTGTTGTCTTGAAGTCCTCCGCAGACGTAATAGGGGTCACGCATGTCATAGGAGATGGTATAGAACTGGCCGAGCGGGATATTGTCGAACATCCGCCAGTGTCCAGTTCCATCCCATGACGCGGCCACACCGCCATCGCTTCCTAGAATAAGATGATCAGGATCATTGGGGTTGATCCATAATGCGTGGTGATCGACATGAATTTGTGTAGCACCGTCGCTCCGGAATGATCGCCCGGCATCATCTGACACCATAAGTGAGCCCCCGAGCACATAGATGCGGTCAGAGTTACTCGGATCAATCCGCACTTGGGAATAGTACATCGGCCGCGGGTTCGTGTTGGACATCTTCTCCCAGGTGTCACCGCGGTCAAGGGAACGGAACAGGCCGCTGCGTGCAGCTCCGCCACCGCCGCCGCGTCCTCCACGACCCCCTCCCGCCCGGCGTGCATCAGCCTCAACCAAGGCGTACACCACATTACCGTCTTGTCGGAATACGTCGATGCCGATCCGGCCTTTGTCTCCTTCGGGCAGTCCTTCAGTGAGTTCGATCCAGTTCTCTCCCGCATCCGTCGAACGATAAAGACCGCTTCCAGGTCCGCCTCCATTGAACCCCCAGCCCGTTCGTTGTCGCTGGTACATGGCCGCGAAGATCGTGTTGGGATCGCCGGGGTCCATGGCCATATCGATTGCACCGGTATGTTCATCCATAAAAAGAATGTTCTCCCACGTTTGACCGCCGTCCCGTGTGCGGTAGACACCGCGCTCTTCATTGGGTCCCCAGAGATCTCCCACTGCTGCGACATATACGATGTCAGGATTTCTAGGATGGATCAGAATTCGCGCGATGTGTTTGGTCTCGTCTAGGCCCATGTGCGTCCAGGTGTTACCCGCATCAGTAGACTTGTAGACACCATCTCCCCATGGAGAAGATTGCCGGTTTTGCGGCTCACCCGTGCCGATCCAGATGAGGTTTGGATTCGCTTGGTGCACGGTGACGTCACCGATCGATCCGTTTGGCTGTTCGTCGAATAGAGGTGTCCAGGAGGTCCCGTGGTTCACGGTCTTCCAGACTCCGCCAGAGGCAGTACCGACGTAGAACACCTGTGGCTTTGCTTCGACGACGGCAAGGTCGGCGATACGTCCGCCCATGAGCGCCGGGCCTATCGATCGAAACTGCAGGTGTGATACAGCGGTTTCTAGGTCGGTCTGTGCTCGAGCATCCGCGGCAGAGACAGCCCCGAGGACAGTAGTAAGAAGGAGGATGTGGATGACTTTCATGGTGGCGCCTCGTGATGCAATCGTCTAAGTGATTCCAGTCAGGGCGTTCGACATATTCCTGAGCCCCGATACCGCGGTAAGGGGGCATATCGGCAATCCGGATGAGCCCTGCCTTCCTTAGGCAAACATCTTACGCTCAACTCACCGAGCGCAAGGAGCACTTCCTATGCTGCTCTAGCCGCCAGTGATCTGGACGGTGACTTCTTGGGAGAGTGCCCCTGTGTTGTCGTATGCCGTACCCGTTGCGACATACGACCCGGCCGCGGCATATGCGTGTTTCAGCAAACCGGTCATATCCACGGCCCCGGCGCCGAGCGACGGGACCGAGCCGGTTTCTCCATCTCCGTAGTCCATCCTGATTGCTGATAGATCAGTACCCGTGGCGGTATACCGAAAGGTTATCGAGTCCCCTACGGCAGCCGTCGCCGGCTCGACGGTGAGCGTCAACGTGAGCGGCCTCACGCCTGTGATGCTGTTGTCGAGGCATCCCGCGGTGACTAAAACAACCGCTGCGAGTACCCAGATCGAAGTCCACCGTGAGGGTGCTGCATGATCGTGCTGGTCCTTGTTCACCGCGACTCCAAAGAGCAAAGGAAACCGCCCTCTGCCGGAGAGCAGGGGGCGGCGATGCTACATACTTTCCTTCAACCACCTAATCGATCAACCGACCTCTTCGAGGTTCGTGTTCAAGGACCGCTCGCTGTTCGGGATATCGTAGCAGAGCTGACGCCCGGTGTACCCGCTAATGCCGGATTGTGCTGCATCCAGGCCGCGCGGCCACGTGCTGAAGAGTGCGGAGAGCGCCTCGAAGTTCGGTAGCTCTAGGTCACCAGGAGTGCTGTTCTGGGCCCAGCGTTTGTGGTCGGGCATGGTGCGGGCTTCGTAGAAGAGCTCGATCGCGCGCTCACGCTTGAGACGCGTCCAAGCTTCTGTCGCATCCGCCGCGGTCACCGCGGCAACTGGCTGACCAGCCGCCACGTGTGTCGTGGCGTCCGTGGTGTAGGTCGCCCTGAGGGCGTTGATAATCGTCATAGCGCCCGACCAATCACCGCCGGCGAGCTTAGCCTCGGCCTCGATGAGGCGCATCTCACCTCCACCGGCGAGGCGGACGGGAGAGCTTACACCCGCGTACTTAGTCTGGATCTGACGGTAAACCTGACCGTACCCGTCGAGTGAGCCAGCCGCCCACGGGAGGTGGTCCGCCTTCCAGGCAATGCGGGGATCTCCCGAGGTCTCGTAGTAACCAGTGCCCACAAGTGGGAAGCCGAAGCCCCCGGTCTCGGTGTGCGGTTGGGCCTGAGTGAGATCCGGCTGGTTGCCGTAGTACGTGCCCCACAACGAGTAGGACCCGTACGGAATGCCCGCCATCGCATAGTACAGCGAGTTACGCGTGCTTGAGTTGTCCCCGTCTGTAACCGCATTGAACACGAAGCTGGTGGGCACTGAAGCTGCGTCTGAAGCTGCGTTGGCCCAGGTCGCTTTCCCGTATGTCGCGAGGTAGGCACGAACCTGTGCCCGGCCAGCCTGTGCTGCTGTCTTCAGATTGGCGTCGGCGGCGCTGCTCATTGCAGCTGAGAACTGACTCTCAGCTCGCGTTAGGTTCTCGGTCGCGTCAAACGCCGGACCGCCGTCGATTACGCCCTGACACCAGTGCTCACCGAGAACGCGGTTCGAGAACCCAGCCCAGATGTTAGCTTGCGCAACGAGATCGCCACTGACCCCCCCCGCTTCCGCGAAGAGATCGATTGCTTTCTCGCCGATGAAGCGTGCCGTCTGAAGCGTCGAGAACACGCTTCCTGTACCTGGATCGAGATGACCGGCCTGCTGTGTCGGGCTGTGGCCGTGTGATCCAATCTGGCCGCCCGGCATCAGCTCACGGGCTACGAGCGCTCCCGATCGCGCGATTGCACTGGGTCCCGCGAGTGCCACGACCAGCTGGCGCTGTGAGCCGTTCACTAGTCCCTCACGTGACTCTTCCTCGACGAGGAACTTGTCTTGGATCGGTCCAGGGTTCACCACATCGCACGCTCCAGTGAATGCCACTAGAGCCGTGAGAGCGACGCCCATCGCGAATCTCTTATTCATCATTTTCGCTTTCATTGTCGCT
>Ga0310121_10003038_pt1 | contig 15537 bp, 20 predicted proteins | sample CB27_Tmax_986_MG_FD_203504 | JGI IMG/M metagenome (GOLD analysis project Ga0310121, IMG submission 203504) | Marine microbial communities from Western Arctic Ocean, Canada - CB27_Tmax_986 | ecosystem: Environmental > Aquatic > Marine > Oceanic | place: Canada: Western Arctic Ocean | collected...
GTGTTCCTCTTGAAACACTTCCTCCCATCTCACGCTTTGCTGGTTTAGTCTTTCTGATGTTATCAACCTGTGCCATTGCAAGTGCCAAAGTGAGTCCAGCCGATACTGCACCAAACATACCACCTTGCGCCCATGCTTTTGATGCGGCAACATAAGCATTGACGATTGCTTCTGCAATAGCAAATGCCTTCATTGTATCAAAACCCATCAAGCCACGTTTCTCAAGTTCCTGTGCTACCTGAGATGCCTGACCTAATATTGTCGCCAACCTTTGTGCGGCTAACAAATCCTTTGCTTTTTCATACCTCTTATCAATCAACAACATATTTGCAGTATGTAATTCTTTATTTTGGTTCTCACCCATATAAGCCGCATCCACCATTGCCTTCTGCCGTTCATGTTCTTCCTGCAATGCCTCCATGTCAGCATCTCGGAATCCTTCCTTCTGATCCATCCATTCTGCATGAGCTTGTCCTTGCGTTTTTAATGAATCAGCATTTGCTATAGCAATACCGTAAAGCCTCATTCTTTCTTTTGATGCGGCTTCGCTTGCTTTCTTTTCCAGAAATTCCTTGTAGGCTTGTATTTTTTTCAACACGACCAACTTTTCTTTTTCTAATGTTAACAAATCCTGTGCCCTTTTCTTCTCATCTTCAGCCGCTTTTCTTTGTTTCTCAGCCAACTCTTGAGTTGCTTTTAAAGAGGCTTGAGCCGCTTCTGCTTCTACTTCTTTCTTTTTTTCAAGCGCATCAATTGACTCTTGTATCCAAAATAAGTTTCTTGTCAGAGCCTTCTCCTTTTTCACCAAATCTTCCGTGCCGAACAAACCTTTCTTGCCAAAGAGTTCCATTTTCTGATTAACTTCATCTAATTCTGCTGAAACATCCTTGAAATGTTTCTGTAGTTTATCCATTTCAAGACCAGCAAAATTAGCCCTTTCTTTCATAGTCTTAAAATGGTTATTTAGAATAGTTGCGGCAGTTATTAATGCACCGATTGTCGCTAATGCCATTGTTGCTGGCCCACCAAATAATGCGATAGCCAAACCAACTGCCGAAACTGCACCTGCAAAAGCAGTTAAAACAGGATGCTGTCTTGCTAGTTGAACCACATCACTTAAACTGCTTGCAAAAGAAGTAATGAGTGGTGCTAAACCAGAGATGGCAGATGCAAATGCAACTCTCATTACAGTACCAAATTTGTCAATGGCATCGTTTGCATCTTCTGCATCCTTAATAAACTGACCTCCCATGATAGCACCAGTATCAATCAACTCCTGTCGTATTCTGGCAAGATTCTCCGAACCTCCTTGAAGCATATTCACCATCTTGACACCTTCTGAGTCAAACATGGAAAATGCCATCTTTACACGTTTACCTTGATCTGGAATTGCCGCCATCTTATCTGCAACTTCACCTAACAAGGCTTCTGCAGACTTTAACCGATTATTGGGGCCACGAAGTTCAATACCCAACTCCTTAAACGTATCCTTTAAAACACCAGTTCCTTCATCTGCTTCAGTCAAACGACGAGTGAATCTCTGCAAGCCCATTTCCAATGCCTCTGTAGCCATTCCAGACTGAGATGCGGCAAACCTTAGAGTCTGTAATCCTTCTGTCGTCAATCCCAACCTTGCAGAAGTTTTACCCAACGCATCTGCCATATCAAGAGTTGATCTTGTTGCTTGAACAAAAGCTCCAATAGTCAATGCACCAATAGCACCCTTGATTCCTGCTTTCAGACCATCAAAAGAACGCTTGGTCTTATCAACAGCTTGATCTGTTTGCTTCAGGTTCTTCTTGACTTTATTAAAGGCAACTTTCGTCTTGTCCTTTGCCTCTATTATTATTGTCTTTTTTTGAGCCATTACTTACTTTCAGATAACTCCTGTCGCAGTTCAAGATATGCAACCCACAACTGGATTTCAAATGTGGACAACATCATAACTTCTTCCAAAGACTTTGAGAGTTTTTCAGCCAGAAACATTAAAAAAAAGATGTCTTTGTCTTTAGCTAATTTTTTTTTATATCCTCAATATCATCTTCATCTTCCGGAGCCATTGCACCAACAATACGACCTATCACATTTGGATCAGTAAATCTCATCAGCTTTTCCAACTCATGTTGTTGAAACAAATGTGCGCCTTCTTCATCCAATGCTCTTGTAATCAAGGTCTGGCAGACAGCTTCGCTGGTCTTACCTGAGTTGATTAATTGAAAGATTTTCTCTTGGCTCTTAAAGTTAATTAATGGTTTCCAGAATACCTTGAGTGGAGTGCCATTTTCACCCCACTCTGGTACATCCATACTGCCCAACTTTCCACTCAGTTTTGAACGGAAATCTGCTTCAGCCCTATCTACAATTCCAACCATACTCCCCCTATGCTACTACGGTGAGTGCGCCTGAACCTTGCAAACTAATTGAAGAACCAACCAAGTCTGCCATTGCTCCACTTCTGGAATGGCTTGTAACAAGTGCTGATCCTGTAAACTTAGTAGAGTTAGCTATTCCTTTTGGATAGAACTCAACGTCAACAGTTTCACCAATCAGCATGTCAATCTGGACTGCATTTCCCGGTTCGTAATTAACCTCACAGGTTCCTGTCCAACTCTTTAACGTTGATGCAAAAGTTTTCGAAGTATTTCCCATGACAGTTGTCTCAACTGTATCGGCCGCTTCCTCTACGCTCCACCCTTTTAATTCTGAAATAACAGCAGGCGTACCACCACTTGTGACTGCTTTTATTGCACCATCAATTCCATTAATAGTTGCCATTTTATTTTCCTTTCATATTATTATTAAACAAATAACCAGCTACTTGCTGGCCTCCTTCGACTTACCACGATCTGCGTGATCTGCCAAACCCTTCTGTACTAAATGCTCTGCTTCCTTCTTATTCACATGGATTTCATCACCAGCAGAACCCATCAATCCATGTTCTGCAACATTGCATTGCTTCTTCAACTTAACTTTCATTTCTTCCTTTCTAAGTCACCACGTCTGGTGCTATGAATGATGTCCGATACTGGACAAAATAAGACATTGAGACAATTCCCAATGGCCTTGATTCTGTTGTCATCAGTTCAATATCAGTTGCAATTATGTGATGTTTCTGAACCAGATTAGCACCACCTGAAGTAACTATACCTGTAGTTTCCATTGCAATTTCTACTTCCTTACTGATTAAATCCAGAGTGTCCAGAACAGTTGCGCTTGCTTCCACATATCCATCAATGTGCAGGACACACTCACGCAAGATGTTGCCCATCGTTGCATCTTCTGATGAAACCTCAGAATCAATATAAACAACCAATGCAGGAAGTGTCTGTTCCTCTGGTGTCAGCAATGGTGTCTGATACACATTTGCACCAGTTGTTGAAAGCGAAGTAACTGCAACAACAGCCCTATCCCGAATCTGGTTTCTTAAATGATCTGCCATTAAACTGATACTCCAAATAAAGACATGACAGGTACATTCCAATAATCATCTTCACGGACAAACCCATCGTGGACTTCTGCTTCCCTAAAATAGAACTTTACTGAATCCTGAGTAAAGATTGTTCTGTTATACAGCGTTACCAAGTTTGCAGACCTTGCCGCAAAGTTACTTGTTCCAGAGTCTCGCTTTCCAACAATATTTACTTGAAACAAATAGTGTTCAACATTCTTTGCAAAGGCAGTTGGATTACCCATCTGACCAAATGAATCTACAAACTCAACGTTTGGTTCAACCCACAGTTCGTTGTTTGTATAACCCGATCTTGTCTTTCCTGCATCAAAGAACGCATTGAAGGATGCCCACGAAATTGCTGTGTGACTCCAATTATCAGAAAAGTGCTTAGAGATTGCTTGTGATGGTGTTGCCATTTAACGTAACCTTTGATACCTGTTATGTCTTTTTCTTTCGTTACAGAGCTTTCTAAGACTTATTTAAAGCTTACCTACTGTGACTATTCGTGCTTCTGCACGTTTCATCGCATTTTCAACCCATTTTGAGTTTTGTTTGCTGTGACCATCTTCCAGCACACCAATGTAGCCAAGATTGTTTGCAATGAAAACGGATCGCCCTGCTTTCCGCACTCCCATCTTTTGATTTGCCTTCCTCACTTCAGAAGATGAAGCACCAGAAGAACTTTTAGACCTACCTTTGTCAGTTTTATTCAATACTGATGCAGGAGCAGAACCAATAGCCAGTTGCCAGTTTGCTCTTGCTCTACCTGTATCAACTGGTGTTCCAATAATCACATCTTTATACAAACCCAAAGTGATAAGACGAAACCACTTGTCAATGTCTTTCCGGTTGACATCACCTTCCATCTTTATGGTCATCTGCATTGGCAATCCCACACCAATTCAGTAGTGCCAAGCAAGCTCCTGCTAACAGACAACACATTATAAGTCCGACTGCCAATAGTGATTGCATCACCAGCACTATCTTCGATGTCCAATCCTGTGACTGGCTTGACCATAATTCTTCGATCCATATTTCGGATTGATCCACCAGAAGCCAGAATTTCCGATGTAGTATATGCCAGTTCAACTGCATCAATGGAGACATTAGATTCTGTTTGTGTCATTGCACCTGTTAGTGGTGCATAGGTTCCTGCTGTCCTCTTAACCCAAGTTGCACTCTGAGAAAGAGTAAGACCTGAGACAAGAGTATTAGCAAACGTTTTTGAGATCAGATTAGAAGCAACTGTATTTAAACCCATCCTTTATCTCTTCAGGAAAGGTTGACTAACCCAAGGTCGCATCAAGGCATTTACTGATGCGATATTTCCACCTTGTGTTCTTTGTAAACCTCCAGCATCCAACCTTGACTGATAATTAACCGAAACAGTTCCAGACAATGCACCAACTGCTGTTTCAGTACGATACTCAATATCACCAGTTGTCGAATCCTGCTTTGCCTGTAGCAAAATAGTCAACTCAATCTGAGCTTCCTTGATATTACGGTGCATTTCATCGGAAGGATAATTGGTGGAATCACCAATGTCTCTAGGAAAGGTCAGGCGTTGATCTGTATCAGACAAATCACCACGCCACGGATGTAGGCGATCAAGAGAACGTGTTGCTTCTCTCAACCATTTTTCTTTTATTGAAGTAGAGAACGTCGCCCACGTTGCACTAAACCATTGCCGATCCGCAATAAGTGAATCGGCTTCGTCTAATGTGGCATAACTGTCGCTGGTCGTTCCCGATATGGTCGTGACCAACGCCATTTATCCCTCCTCTTTTTTGTCGGAAGATTTATCATCATCTTTCTTTTTCTTTTTCTTCGGCTCTGGTGCCGGATCAGTAAAACTTGCTCTACTCATAAATTCTCCTTTGATAAGACAAGGACAAGTAGCGAAATCCCATGGTTAAAATCCATTTAGTACGTTTGGAATCGCTAACTTGCCCTTATCGGTTTATGATTACACTCCAGCAATAAGACAAACCATCTTGATATTCTGGTCATCCCATACTTGAGTCCAATCTCCTCCTGCTCCAACCTCACCATCGGTAGGGGAAGCACCAGCAACAGAACCAACGAATTTCAATCCACGAGGATGAAGAATGAAATGCTGACGATTAATCAGAATATCTTCACCTTTCAAGGTATCTCTGTCCACTTCAGTTGCATTATCAATTGTACCAACACCATAAGCAAATGCGCCATCTCCGAAAAGGAAGCTACGATATTCGGTAGTTCCACCTGAACCCGAAGTAGGACACTGATCGTCTATAATCAGTCTTTTGCCTAAGTATGTTGAGAACATGATATTGTTATCTGCATCACGAACAAATGTAATCAGACTGTCCTTTTGCAACTTTGCATACGTTGCAGAGTGGACAATCATTGTCGTGAGAGAGCTTGCGTTATCACCAAGCAGTTGCATTGTATCAACTACAAATGAACTGGTAATATCAGTTGCCCCTTGATCATTCACATGAGTTGACCAAATTGATCCAGCACTGTCATGGAACAAAGCACCGATAATATTCATCAATGTAGTTTGAACCGACCTTGCCCAGTATGCGGCTACCATGTCACCTATTGATGCCATGATGTCTTCACCAGCAACGGCAGAAGCCAAATCAGTCGCACCCCATGCTTTACCACGCATGAACTTTACGGCTGTTTCTTGTTCTGCTGTTATGTTATTGATTGTGAGGGCTGAACCATCTGCGAGAACTTCTGCATCGCCAGTTAGGTCATTGAAGTAAGGCATCTCAAAGAGCTTGCCTTTTGCTCCTGCAAATTCATCGAATGCAGGTGTTCTCTGGGCTATGCCAGAGGAGAGGATATTAGAAAGAGTCGTACTTCTCTCAACCACATAAGGGCTAAAGATTTTAGGTACGACTATATTTGCTATAGCTGTTGCGGCCATTTTATTTCTCCATACAACAAGTTAAGTAATCGCTCGTTGCACCGCAACTTTATCGTCCTTCACTCCGATCCAGACGATTGCATTTAGTTAGATAAGGTTGAGAACAGCACCGCTATTCTCTGAGGAATTTGAACTCGGTTAAATATCCAATGTTACGCCAGCTTCCCCTGCTAGTTGTTTGGCAAGTGTTGGGTTCTCATTTAAAATCTCCCCTTGTTTGGTAAGATTCCTACTCTCTTTTACCCAAGGATTAATCCCAGTACCTTTGCCTCCCAATTCTCCACTTCCGTTAGCACCGCTACCGATAGAGGGAACGAAAAGGTGAGGAGCATTAGCTATTAACTCCTTCGACCATTCTTGTGGACTCAAATATTGAGTACCATTTTCAGAGTAGCGTGCTTTTCCAGAGGAGTCAACACAAAAGAGATTTCCTTTGTCATCAATACTCCAAGAATTCTTTGCTCTTGCAAGAATGTCTGCAACTGCTGATGATTGCGGAGTTCCAGATTCATTGACTGCTGTCTGGATTGCAGATGTAACCCTGTACGTTTCAAGCTCATCCTTATACTTCTTTGCGCTGTTTTCCTGCTCGGTTGCATGCTTCTGTAACGCATCAATCTTGCCTCCATATTCAGACTCCTGTTTTGCAAGTAACTCATCAAACTGACCTTTATCAATCAGTTCTTTATTTTCAACCTGTTGCATCTTGCTCAATGCTTCTCTTGCACTTATTGGGTCAATCCCTTTGAAAGAATCAATCTTGCCTGTTGCGTCTTCCAACTGTTGGCGCAAGTCAATATTAGAATTCCTGAACTCATCCAGCTTACCCTTTTCGGTGAATCCTTCAACAGCCAAATGGTACTTACCTTCCTTTTCCTCATAGAAAGATTCTGCTCCTTCTGGTAGTTCTTCTTTTGTTTCAACAATAGCTTTTAGTGCCATCAATCCTCCTTACTTATGTTAACAATAATTAAAACAAATGCTCACCCTGAACATCAGCCAATTACCTTTTATACTTCGCAATAGTGTGCCAGTTTGCCTCAGTAATAACTGGCTTCCTGACCACTTCCCACGTCTTGAACACATCCATGACCTTGTAAACTAAATCGTTCCTCCACTCGCCTTTGCCAAAGTGCAATTCAATCGTTATTTTTCGGACTGAATCTGGCAACCGATTGTTGAGCAACAGGTCATATTCTGCTCCTTCACAATCCATTTTCACAGTAGTTGGTTTTATCTCATCAATGATCGTTTGGTAATTTTCGGTACCAACTTCGATCTTATCCCTACCTCTTTTAATGTGCAAAGATGAGGAACCCATATTCTTTCGGTTTCTGGGAATGAAGAAATCCAAAGTCTTTGGTTCATCTCCACTAATCAATGCTTTGTTGAAGATATGCACATTCTCTTTGCCTTTGGTGTTCTTACTCAGCAAATCGTAATTGCTTGGTTCTGGCTCATACGCATAAATACTCCTGACACCTGCCATGTGAGCATAAACTGTATACGCCCCAAAGTTGGCTCCTACATCCAGAATAACCTCGTTACTGTTGTCTTTAGTAAATGTCCAGCCATAAGTAGGTTTGATCTCTTTAATGATTGACTTGTCAAACTCATTGTGGATGAATAGATTCTGCATTCCTATTATCTTTTCTGGAATAGAAATTTACCTATTTGATCTGACTGAACTTTTTCATGATAATTCCCAGTTCCGTCATCCCAAATACGGTCTGGAATCGTCTTACCTTTCTGATATGCTAAACACACCCTTTCTCCGTATGTTAACACATCATTACCTAAATAGTGAATACATAACTCACACCTTGACTCTGTTTTACCAAGAGCAATCGCTTCTTCTAAAAAATCATCGTCATCATCCATGAACCTGTCAAGTCTATTTGCTTCTGCCATTTTATATCTCCTCTAGTTCGATTATTACTAAATCATCTAAGTGCCGACCTCCCCCTGCGCCTTCTTCTACGAATTTGAATTTCTTTTTTTCCTCGCTACTCCAATCCTTCTTATCCCAGTGAACTTTAACAAGATCAAACCTTGTTTGTTGCCTAATAATTACCTCATGTTCGCCCGTATGTGAAGAATTCATTTCAACCGATTTTCCTGTTCTTTGCTTATACCAATATAGAATTGGGAATTCCTCCATTTCTTCGGATACAGTTGATCTTCTCATAAATGAACGAGCAGTATCAAAATCCCATGTAGCACTAGAATCTGCTGGCATATTCATTGATCCTTCTTTCACTAATTTCCCGATCTTCCTCTGGAGTCCAGTAATATCAACTCTTGCTCCACGAAAAACAACACCTTCAAACTCAGGTGCAGTTTCAATTCCTGACCTGAACTCATCTACCTTATCAACCCAAAAGTTAAAGTCGTCCTCACTGTCAAAAAGCTTAATCTTACTACTCGGATCATGACGCAATTCACGTGGGTCTAAAGTATTTTTCTGGTCTTCCCAATACGTTCCTCCTCTCATAACCGCACGCATAGGCACATAATCTTCACCAGTAAAATTGTCATGTATAGCTTTCGATTGTTCGTCAGTTAAACTGTCTCGCCATTTCTGTCCTTGCACCTTACCTTCCATTCCCTTTCCCGATTGAAAATCGTTGATAGTATGTCGTCCAAATGGACTTACCTTTTCACCAACTGCAACTGAAGGTTTCTCTGCTTCCACTTTCAAGATGTTAAACTTTGCTCTCAAATCTTCAATGTTTAAAGGGTCTCCACGTCTCCCAGTAAAATCTTTTACTTTGAACGTCCCAAAACCTTTACGATACAAATCGCCTTTAGCCACGCCTCCTAACAACTTGTTCTGGGTAACTTCGGGTTGAATGAGCAACCAATCATCCATCTTGGTTAGAGCTGGCACTTTACCTTGAACTGATGCCCTAGATGCTGGTGGTATCTTTATACCTTTCGTTTTTGCTATTGCATCCAACTTGTCTAACTCTCCAAGAACAGGCACATGAGTTGAGCGACAATTCCAATGTCTGGGAGTTGGCAAATATGTTTTCCCATGACCACCAACTGGCTTGTGTCCATCTGCAGTCCAGCGCAACCCATCATACGATGCACAAATGGGAGTTGTCCGACCATCCAGAGTTGCAACACTCTGTATTTGATCAATCACATCAAGATTTGCCAAGTACGTTTTATCACGCACACTTGAAGCCACACTATGAACGGATGTTCTGATGACTGCTTCCGCTTCTCGGTTTGATGCCTGAATCCATCCTCCTACTCGCTTCATCCTTCTTCTGGTTTTACCTCCAACTTCATATGTTTCAAACTGACCAGTTGTCTTGCCCAAAAGTCTTGTCTTGATCTGGCTCATGGATTCACCTTCTGCAATACCCAACTGAATACCTTTGGTGATCTTGTTCTTGGTGTTTTCTTCCAACCTGTCCCACCACTTTGAACCCAATGCACCTCTGATTAACGAATCATCCACAACTGCCTGTAGTTGCATACTGGTCATTTTGGGTGAGAACAAATCTGCTTCCAGAGAATCGTTCATAATCTTGGTAGTAGCTTTTTCTTCAATTGGCGCAAAGTCAATAAGCTGGTTGCGCATATCTACCTTTGCAGATTTGTGTGCATCCGCAATCACACCATCCACTTGACCCAAGAGTGAATTTAACCGATCTGCTTGCAACATGGTAGGACTGTCAGACAACAAACGACTTATGTCATCGCTCATTTCCTTGAGGAATCCAATAGTCCTGCGCTTCATACCTTCTTCAAATCGGTTGATGTCAATGGCATGGTCGAACACGCCATCTTCCATCCTACTTACTACACTCATTCAACACCTTGATGATTATATTTTCTAAACGAGTCAAATCTTTTCGCAAATCCATTTAGGTCGTTAGTCACTAAATTGAGATTCGTTTTGTAACGTTTCCTCCAATGACCATTCTTTCCTTTGCAAATCTGGGCATATATTTGTTCTCTTATTTCATGCTGAATTATTATACCTTCTATCGGGTTATCTCCAAAGAGGTGACATAATTCGCTATTTTCTAGAATTGTCGCTAAGAACAACGCATCTTTTATATCCACATCAATCTCAAATTTCATACTTGTTATTCAACACCTTGGTTAGAGAGTAACTGTGATTCTTCGTCAAATGTCCAGTTCTCAGGATACACTTCCATCTTCTGGCGCATCTGGAATGCAGTCTGTTTGGAGATCAAGCCCATTACGTCTGCTTCGTTGACTGCTTTCAATTCTTCTGGACTCCATCGGTCATCCAAGTAATCACGATTCAGCAAAAGGTTTATGTCTCCTGCTTGATTGAGCCATGTTGCAGACAACTCAAGCATCTGATTTAAGCCAATCTCAACTGAAGAAACAATTGTGTCCAGTACAGAGTTTTCGCTTGCTGAACGTAACCTTGCAGTTTCGGCAGTCTCCACTTGCTTACGATGCCTCTGAACAAGCTGACCACCAATCGTTGCCATCATTTGCGTTTTCTCCAGCATTGCTCTTTCCATTGCAGTTGCGCTGTTGCCTGAGAACTCAAGGATTCCAAACTTTGCATTTGGGTTACTTGAAAACCAACGGACATCTGCACCAACTGACAGGTTGGCTGGATCGTTAGCTTCATCCTCAGTTATGCCTGCTGAGAAGAAGGTTGCCGCAACACCTACTCGGTGAAGCAACTGCTCATAGTCGGCAGAGTTTCGGTAATGCGATATGTTGAGTGCCGCTAAGTCCAGCAACGGAGGCTTTGAGGTATCTACTGAAATTGAGTCTGCATTAATAAACTGGAATGGGATCATATCAATGCGCTGTCCTGAATTAGTTGGCTCCAGCAAATCAGTCTGCACATACTTTCCTTTGATGTTTGTGTAGATTGCAACCTCATACAAATTCGAATCATTCAAACGTAACTCTCGGTAGCGAGGTTCAATTACCTGAATGGTCTTGCCTGTACGTTCCTTTTCTACGATTGTATTTTCCTTGATTACCAATCTTACGAGCCGATCATCAATGGTCTGCCAATTCACAATATCCTGTGCCCGATAAAGTGCAACATAGGGATCACCACCATCTTCCGGTCTGTCCAGTAACAAGCCAACTCTGCCTGTGGTCAATACTTCAGTCAAGACTCGCTTCGTCAGTTCTGTTAGGTTGGACTTGTCACGCATTATGGTTTCTTTCCACTCCTCCATTGCTGGTGTGAAGTTTCCTTGCAAAGGTATGCGCATGACCTGACCAACTCTACCTGTGATAACTGTTGAGACAACGCCAAAGAAGGTTGCCCGATGCAAGTAATCTGCATATCTGGCTTTTCCGTCAATCGTATCATCGTGCCGTTCCAGCTTTGGTAGATATGTTGTTGTCTTGTTCTTGATTGCACCTTCACCAACATAACAATCGTAACAGGTGTTCCATTCAGGCAACCGTATTGCGTATTCAGGATGTGGCGATTCAATATAAATCATAATGACCTTATTCTTTGAGTTATCAATCTTGAGGTTACACGCATTATCCTGTACCTACAGGCATCTGCAATGTGATCCTCTGTGGATGTGTCCAAGTCCTCCATATCCCTGCCATCTCTAGGTAGGCTAGGAACTGTCCGTATGAATTGTCGGCAAGTGCTGAACACAAACAATCCTGCTTCTTCCATACGTTCCTTTAGCGACGATTTCATCAACCTTCGCAACTTCTCCCATCCTGCCTTGCGAGCATTGTCTGCCTTTTCCCAACGTACACCAACTCTTGCCATTTCGTCTGCAATACTGGTTCCATTACTGGTTGCAAAGATAGATGGATCTGCCCCAGCTGGCGACACTCGTCTATTCATTTTCTTTTCAATATCTATAATGCCTCTTGCAATCTCACTTGCCAACATCTTTATTCCTTCATTTGGATTACCGTTGTAGCCATACCACTCTGCGATGTGAAACAATGTTCCTCTTGGGTAGACCTTTCCGTTTGGTGCTGGTGTGCCATCTGATTCTGCCCACCATTGAACTGAGAATGGTGCGGAACTTCCCCAATCAAACGAACGATCTACTCGCCAAGACTTGGGTATTTCAAATGGCTCGATAACGTGTACATCTCTTTTCCACACATCATCAAACATACCTCCTGCTACTATGTCCCAATCGCCATAAAGCCAAGCCCTAACCAACCATTCTGCGCCTGAATCCTTTAAGCGACTGATGTAGTCAGGATCCGCTTTCATCAAGATTTCGTTGTCATATACAGTTGCAGGAATGTAGCACTTGGTAGCTGAACCATTGTCATTAATCAATGTTCTTGGTGGCGCAGGATCAATGTACCGTGCCTTTATCCAGTTATGCCCAACGCCACCCGGATTTGCTGTACTAACCATCCTAGAGGGAATGCCATGAGGATTCCTTAGGTTTGCTTTCAGCTTGTCAACTGTTGATTGCTTTGGCCAACTGTCCAACTGGTCAAATCCCATCCATGTGTATTCGTGACCAATGTAACTGTTGACCGAATCTTCATTTTGAAGGTAGCGCATCTTTAGTGATGCACCTGAAGCGAAATTCCATGTCCTAGCTCCAGCTTTGTATGATGCTCCAAGAAAAGGGAAAATACGTTGCGCTTTTGACTGTAAATCTTCCAACTCTGGATACGTTCTTCTGAACAAGACTCCAGCTACATGGCTCCCATACTTGTATGCGTGCTTTGCAAAGTCCAGCAAGATACCATGACTTTTACCTCCTCCTCTTGCTCCTCCATAAAGTATGTCAGAAGCCGGACAGGCAAGCAAATCAGATTGGGCACCCTTTTGGGTACGGATCATCAATTGACCTCCTCTGGCGATGGTAACTGCTCTTGGTTACTCTCTATAATCCTTTGGTTCCATTCATCTTCTGTTGCATCCTCAATCGGAGTAAAGATGACTTCAGGCATCATTCCAACCTGAAGCTCTTGCCGTACCTTCCCTTCAGTCCTGTCTGCAATAAACTCAACAGCCCATGACTTACCTTCAAGCGCATACTCAAACACTCGTCGCAAGACCACTTCCAGCTTTGTGTACTGACCATTCTTTGTTCCGTCCTCACCACCAATCTTCATCAACATATCGGGGATTGAACGAGTACCTTTGGGTCTGCCGTTGGGATTACCCGACTGACCTTTCTTGAACTGATGCTCCTTCAAATGATCGTGCTGTTTAGCAACTGTTTTATCAGTATCCATCAAATCCCTTTAGCGGATAGAATATCAAACTGTTCCTATAGCCATTTGTAGAGACTGGATGAATGGGAGTAACACCATGAACATTTCTCCAAGCTGGGTAACAAAGGAAAGAACAATCTGCTTGTTCAATCGTAACATCGTAATCTGGAATATGCAAACATCCACCAGTAGAATCAAATCTACGAGTAAAGATGCAATTAACAGTTTCCTTGAGATTACCTGTATCCCGATGGAATGGTGCAGAAATATTATAATTGGAGATTGAGCTTGTGAACATAGGACTGAACTGCCATTTCTTGGGAACTGATTCAGCAACAACTTCAAGTTGTCTTTTATAGATATCCGGCAGATACTTACTTACCATCAACTCTGCTTCTCTTGCTAACATCACCATTGCCTTGATAAATGTTTGTGCAGAATCTTTCTGATGGACACTACTAATAACAGGATATGGTCTACGCATTTGAGCTTTTGGAGGAACACTACCTAAAATAGTACTCATCTGAATCACTCCCATTTTATCAGCTATCCTAGTATTCTCGCCATATGTAGCTGGCTCTCTGGTATTCTTCAAATGGAAGAACTTATTTATTGTATCGCTTCTTCTCAGTTTACCTTTTGGAACATTATCACTCAAGAATTCTTTATTTGCAATTTCCAACAGTTGCCGTAATTTACCATTGACACATTTCAAGTAGAATCCTACTGCTTCCCCATCATCAACAAACAAAGTATCTTCAGTTATATTAGCCTCAATATCTTTGCACCTACCACCAACTCTGGTTGTATGGTCAATTAAATTTAGATTCAAATGTTCCATTACTTATTTTCAACAGTATTTCATTCTTCCTTTTTGGGTTATCCTTAATTGCCAATCCCCATTTAATTTTCAGGTGCCGTATATTCTTTTGTTCTTCCTCATCATTTCTATAACTAACAACACCACCTTGATTCTTATAATGTGCAAACGTGAATAGGTATTTTTGGTAGCGTAATACTATGCCATATTCTTTGCAATGTTGGAGAGTATAATCGTAATCTTCTTTCAGGGTTAGCTTTTCATCGAAGCGCAACGTATTTGGTTTTGAAAAGAACAGGTCGCCAATACAGAAAGTATTCTTACTTACTATTGCTTTTGCAAAGAAAGGGTTATCTGTGGGAGGAATGCCCAACAAATAAACACCAGTAGTCTTTTTGAATTTCGCTACAATTTCCTCAACAACAGATTCCAGATCAACAGATTCGCCACTTGGATTAGTTTTAACTTCCTTGATGTCATCACTCAACTGGATACATATTTGGTTTTTCTTGAATGCGTGATCTAGGGCAAAGTTCCTGCTGGGTATCAATTTACCTGTTTCGTAAACATCTTTGCATCCACAATCTTGATACAGTTTCTTTTCTCCATCCTTAACGCAAAATATGTACTGTCTTTTTTGTGCATCTGAGAATGGCAAATTGTTATACCGTCCTGCAGATATTACATATACTTGATGATCCAAAATCAATTCCCAACAGTCCTTAAACAATTTAAGACAACACCACCTACATATTCACCATTCTCTCGCAACTCTTTAACGAGCTTTGTAGCTTCATCGTAATCTTCCAACTTGAATTCAATCTGTATTGCTCTGCGAGTGCCGTCTTTAAATGCTTCCATATCAACATCCTCATCATCCAAAACAGAGTAGTCAATAGTAGCAAAGCCAGTTAACTGATTATCTGTAAATCCCCACTCACTCAATTCTTTTGTGTCAAAATTATTTGCAAGCGCATCCCAATCCCATTCTCCAGCATTTCTATTCAAGCGAATGTTGAGCTCACGCTCCTTGTCTGGAGTCAATTCAACTTCAACTGTAGGAATATTTTTGATGCCCAACTCTTTTGCAATCGTAACTCTTTGGTGTCCACCAACAATAATATTCTTTCTGTCTGGATGGATATTAACCAAGATTGG
>Ga0310121_10003040_pt1 | contig 15533 bp, 18 predicted proteins | sample CB27_Tmax_986_MG_FD_203504 | JGI IMG/M metagenome (GOLD analysis project Ga0310121, IMG submission 203504) | Marine microbial communities from Western Arctic Ocean, Canada - CB27_Tmax_986 | ecosystem: Environmental > Aquatic > Marine > Oceanic | place: Canada: Western Arctic Ocean | collected...
CCTGTTGTGTTTCGTTGGCTTCGGCGTAACCGGGTGGGTGGGTGCGGGCGTCGATGCCAAACCAAAAGCTGATTCGAGCGAAGAGGACAATTTTTTTTTATGGAGTGCGTACGCGGCTTGCACCGAGTTGAAGATGGACCAAGCGACAGTTGAGGAGATGTCGATTTGGGATACGGTTGTTTCGGACATAGCCGTCTTGTTGGCGGCCCAGGTTTTGATTTGGTTGAGGAGAACGACTGTGGGGTCGGTGATGCTGGGGTCGGTACTGTTCTTTTTCAGGAAGCGTTCGAGGGTGAGTTGCGCGTCGATGATGTCTACGATGATGAACTTGCCGGGGACTAGCTCGAAGCGGATTTGGTCTGGGATATACGCGACTGTGGGTGGTTCTGTGATCGGGATCATTTGAGACAACCTTCCTTTATTTCCAGACTGGAAATCAAGTCACCGCTGGGGGTTCCGTTCACTGAGTATAGCTTGTCCCAGCGAGCAATGTAAACGGGAAGGTCAAACGTGGATAGCAGCTTCTCGGACTGGTCTTCGTCGCCGATTAGGGTTACGGGGATGCCGCCGTACTTGGTGATTCGGATGGGAGGAATGTGGTGGCAGACACGCATTGCCCATCCCTTCATGCGGACCATGTATTTGGATTGTGTTCGGCGCTGTGTGACGGGCTCGTTTGTTTGGCTGCCTTGTATGTCGTAGCCGACCGAGGCTGCTGTGGGAACAGTTTCGTTAACGCGCTCGGGTTTGGAGAGGGGGACGTGGGAGTAGGTGCCGGTGTCGCGGATCAGCTCGTACTCGTTCTGAAAGACAAGCCACGACGTCTCGGGGAGCGGACAGGAGGATGTGAAGAGTGCGGGGGTTGCTGGCCGTATTGGGTTGCGAAACGCTACGGCATTGACGGTTGAGTGTTGTGTGCCTGGCTCGCATATGTTAACGATTGTGCCCTCGTTAAAATCTCGCATCCGAGCATGACCTCGCTTGTCCCACGTTCTAGTTGCTCTAGTCATGGAGGTGCGATAGGCTTGCCACGAAGTGCCAAGAACGGGTTCCCAAATGCCGGTGGCTGCAAAGAGTGAATCTAGAGTGCAGGACAACAGCCACGTCAGGCTGAAGGACATATCTCGTCCGTAGGGCTTAGAGCTAATGCTGAGGTTGCGGGTGAGAACGATGCCTCCTGGGCAGGTGTCTCGTTGGCCCTCGATTATTGTGGTGACGCGGGCCTTAGTTGCGTGGGCTCGTTTTGATTTGACAACCAGGATGAAGGCTGCCCACGCAAACCATTGAGGGACTTCCGGCACGACGGAGATTGTCCCACTTAGGGTTACGTTCCACTGGCTGAAGGAAATGCTAGTGTTGCTAAAGCTGTAGTCGATGTCGAGGTGAATGACGCCTGGGTAGAGTGGGTTGTCGGACGGGATTTCTTGGTCGGTGATTGAGAAATTGAGGAAGCGGCGGTCGGGGGAGACGGTCCAAGATTGGTTGCTACGTTTGAAGCCTAGAGGTACGTCAATATGGATGCGGCCGCGGAACTCGTCTACGGTCGCAACCCCCCTAACCGCCGCCTCTGGGCGAGACATGGCTAGCTCCATCATACCATTGACGGTGCGACGGGTGAGACCTGCTTCGTCGATGTCCCAGTTGAGCGAATAATTGAGTTCGGCAAGTTTTTCAGATAGTGGGCTAGTGCCGTCGCCGCCACCTTTGCATTCGGCGATGGTGACTGTGCAGGACCAAATAACGCGGATGGCTTTGTTTGATCCTACTGATTCCCATGACAGGACTTCAGGGGTAGGTCCGAAGGCAACGTCTTGCTTGTCTGAGTCGATAGTGAAGATGCCGCCAAAGCCTTTGTCCTTGAATATTAGGACTCCACCGCTTTGGAGAAGGCGGCGGCGGATCTCTTGGTAGACCTCGTCTGTAGTGTCGCCGGGGGGATCATCGGTGCCGGGTGGGGGTTGAAGAGTGATGGTGTAGGTGCCGGTCTGGAGTGCGTAGAGACCGTCGTGGATTATGAACTCGATGGTGATGTTGTGTTCGACGTACTTGGTATAACGGTTTGAGGAATCGCGTACCGCACGAGAGTTGATTTGGGTGGAAATTTGGTTTGGGAAAGTAACGCCGTTGTAGGAGGCCGTTCCTATTCCTGCCAGGAATCCTGCCATTAGGGAGGCCCTCCACCGGGAGGAAAGATACCTGGAAACCCTGCCGGAGGAGTTGGGAGAGAGCCCGCGGCTCCAGCAAATCCGGCAGGATCAAGGAACCGCGCAATCTCTGCTTGTATTTCCGGGTCTTGGTTGTCAAGTGCATCGAGTTGCTTCTGTACGAGCTTAGACCACCTACTCAGCATGAATTGAATTAGCGCATTTGCGGCGGCAAGTTTTGGGTTGCCGTTGATGAAGGAGGCTAGGAAGTCCGATATGAAGTCGCCGGCTCCTAGCTCCTTAAGAGCGTTGATAGTTGCTGTCGTTAGTTTGGTGAAGTCGGTTACCTCGCGGGCGAGGGTGACCATGAGCGGTAGAAGTTGGCGGATGAATGCGGTTTTCAATTCCTCGAAGGCTTGGGTTGCTTCGGAGCGTTCGCGGATGAACGCGGATAGTTCGGGACCGAGTTGTTGAGCGCGACCGATGCTGCCTTCGATGGCGGCGATTTCGGCCTGCGCGGTGGCGGTAGCAATTTCGCCTGAGTACTCGCCGAGCGAACTGCCTAGGTTGTCTAGGTTAGAAACGACAGTGCTTACTGAGCCTATGAGAGATTGGACTATGTCGTCCAGGGGGTTGAGGTTGAGGCCGGTTAGGAGTTCGAGCGGGTCGGCCAATCCGGCTGCTGAAGATGCGGCCCCCAAGCCTGCCTGGAGAGGGTCGGCGCGGGTGGAGGAGGTGAGTGCTTGGGTTCCTGTTTGAAGAACCTTGTCGAAGGTGTCGGTGAGTTTGGTAACGATCTCGCTGGCGATGACTCCGACCGCTAGGCCGATTCCGGCTGGTCCTGCGAGGGAAGCTAGGGGGCCACCTTCTCCGAATGCTGCACCTGCGGCGGTGCCGACCACGCCGCCGAGTGTGGCAGATCCCGTGGCTTGGGCGGCAATTGACCCGGCGAATGCAGGCAGGGCAGGTCCTGCTCCGCGAAGCAGGTTGCCGACAGTGTCCGTGAAGGTGGGCTCGTCAACTGACTCTGCGAAGACCGGGGCTTCCGGCATGTCGGCAGGAGGCTGGAAGATGGGAGGGATTGCGGTGGGGTCCGCATTCCCTGGAGCGAAGACGGGCTCGGGGATAACTGTTGCAACGACCGGCTGAACGGATGTGTGAGGTCCAACGAGGGTAGCGGGACTGGGCGGCTGCGCTGTGGTGGTTTCCGCTACCGGAGTTGGGGCGGGAGCTAGGACAGTATCGCTGATTGATGGGGGGGATGCTGCGGCGGTATCGGGAGCTAGAGCGGCCGAGGGCGTGGGAGCGGTCGCAGCGTCGGTGTTGGTGACCGAGACGTTGGCGGCCCGTTTGATGGACTCCGAGAGGGACGTGAGCGCGTCCGTGACGGGAGTCAGAGGATTTTCGAGCTGCGAGGTTGGGCTGGTAGGGCTGGAGGACGAGGCAGGGGGCGGTGCTCCCGGTGCTACGTCCCCGCCACTGAGGCGGACGTCGAGCAGAACCCTGTCCGCTTCATTTGCCATGCTACTCGAACCATTTGTCTGTGGCCGGGGTACCGGAACTGTAGGGGAGACATTGGAAGCGGAGGGGGACGTTCTTCAACCGTGTCCCAAGAAGAAGACTTATTGGGAATCCTGGGGCAAGTACTGCCCTGGTGAAGGTGATTGGAGTCGGAGTTGCGCTTGTTCCTACGACAGCGGTTAGGACTAATGCCTTGGCAAAGGATGAGAGGAGCTTTCCGACACTTTCCAACTCACCAAAGACGGCTGCCCACGGGTAGAATGCTGACTGCGCGCCTGTGGCGGAAAACTCCTGAAGTACCATGTCGATGGTGCAGTTGCCGCCGCGGTAGATGCCGTCTTGGATCGTGTCGCCTTTGTCATCGGAGGTGATGAAGTCCGCAGAGCTGGTGAATTCCATGCGTGCCGCGTCTTCGATTACACCGAGGGTAATGGCGTTGTACGCGACAGTGTATGGTCCGGCGATAAAGGCCATCAGCTAGTCCTCAATAGTGCTTGGTTGAGGTATTTGGTACTCGTCATAGACGGGTATGTCGATATCGGGGTAAGCAGTGGGGATCAGCTCCCGGCATTCAAAACAGGTTACTGTTGAATGGTTGGTAGTGTGTACCTTGCTGGGGCGTCTGTCGTCTGCGGGGATGCCTACTTGGCAAAGACACTCCCGATTCTCTGATGTTGTCTTGACTCCTTTTGGAGGAAATCGCCCGACTGTTTGGGGGTCTGGTTTGGCGGTGCGTGTGTCCAGGATGCCGGGGCATGGAACCAGGAGGCAGATTCGTTCTAGCTTGAAGTGGTCCGTAGTCGGGGACCCTTCGCAGAAACAGTCTTCCTGAGTTATGCGGTTCCGCCAGAGGTCCATTAAGTGAATCCTGAAATTGCTTGGGGTCGTCGGGCTTCGCCGTAATGGAGGGAGAATCTCCAACCAAAAAATGTTGCCGCGTTCTGCGAGGTTATGTCGGCCGAGAACCAGTCGGGTCCTACGGGTTGTGGTTGCGCGTCGTTACCTAGCCAACGGAGAGGTTCGACGAATTCGATACCGGCTCTTTTTGTGATGCCTCCTGCTGCTCCGTCCGTGTAACGGTTCGCGAGCATGGTCGTCATTATAGAGCGGTAGCGAGGTTCTAGTCCAGTTGTCGCCTTGAGGAAGGCTTCGCCCATGAGGCGGTCGTCGGGGATTGCACCTGTGCGTAGGGTGAGGACGATGTCGACGGAATAGGTTTCGTCTAGTCCGTCGTTGAACTCGGTTCCGGGACCATTGCCCGTTGGGACGATTGCGACGTAGGGGGCGGACTTGGGGCCGGACCAGACGTGCGGGGGTCGACCGTCGCCGCCTCGGATTCCGCAGTTCTTTGCGGTGATCCAAGACTGGACTGAGATCAGCTCGTCTTGCACGGCGGTTAGCAACGCGGCCAGACTCACCGGGATAGCTTCCTCTGAAGGTAATTAGCCAGACCGTCACGACCAGCCTGAAGGGCTCTCAGTGTCCACGGACGCATCGTTCGTGGTCCAGGGTAGATTGGCCGCTTTCGGTGGAAGTGCTTGGCGTGCGGTACGGTGCTCTCCAGGGTGACACCGTCTGGGGTGAATGTGACGACTTGGGTATCGGTGGGCGGGTGATAGTGGTCGTTTGTCAACCTACCTTGGCGAAAGGACTTCTCCAGGTCGCCATCGTCGATGCCGATAGGGACCAGTTGGGCAGAGAGCTGGAGGGCTTTGAGATGCTGCTCGCGGACGGGCAGGCGGGTGGTACGCGCGAGGCTGGCGGCGATCTGCTTTCTGACTGAAGCGCGCTTTTTGAGTTTGGCAGCGATGGTTGCGGGTTTGAGTCGCTTCCAGCGGATCCCCAGTTCGTCGGTCTGTCCTGGTTTCGATTTTGCCATGAAGCCTTTGTGGATGCTGCCCACTAGGCTGTGAATGTAATGAGAGAGGAAGGTGCTGCGGATGCGGTCGGGATCTTGAGCATCCCTACTCAAAACCGCAACACTGTTGCGGACGATCCCTCTGATCTCGGAGACGGTCTTGCGTGTGACCGCTATCTTTTGCTTAACGGTCATTTTCCCATTTCGAGTTTAATTCGTAGCTTGGATAGCTTCTTAAACTTCCTTTGGGTCTTTGCGACTCTGGCGGCGGTCTTTCGCATATCACTTCCTTTCTTTCGGAAGTCTCTCTTCTTTGCTGGTCGGGTTGCACCGCCGCCCAAACTCACTGTTCCTTGGCGAGTAACACGGCGAACTGCTCGGACTAGTTTCTTTGCTCTCGGCATTAGATGTCGACTCCTGCGAGGCCGGGTCGGTCGATGTCCTGGTCGGGGTAAGTACCGACGCTGTTCTCGATCTCGACTCGGAGTTTGGATTTGGGGAAGCGGTCGTCAACTACGAGGTTGGACATGCCTGGCGTATCGTCGTAAGCGATGGGCATGCGCGGGATGTGCATCTTTTTGTCGAGGACGAGCTGGAGGCGGTCCCGGAGTCGGGAGACTTTGTCGGCGTATTGCTCGGGGTTGCCTCGACGGGCACTGGCGAGGTTGGCCGCAATGTAGCTGGCTGCGCGACGGACCCAAAGGTTGTTGGCCAGGTCGGCTGCGGCGTAACGGGTCTGCGTGTAGAAGTTTACTTCATCGGTGGCTTCGGCGATGACGTCCGCGAGACTGTCCGCTTCGATGCCAGCAGAGATTGCATCGTCGCCGTCGTCGTCAAAGCGGAAAGTGACGCCGTCCTCGGAGAAGATGGAATCGATCTCGGCTTCGGTGGTGTAGAGCGTGGTGAGTGTTTCGATTGCCACGGGACCGGGTCCTTTCCTGAAAGAGAACGGTTAGGGGGTAAGGCCCTGGCCGCCGACGTCTAGGATGCCTGCGGTGTGGAGGATGTCGATACGGACGAAAGCGCCGCGGACGTCGCCACGGAAGAAGAGGGGGCCGGTGTCGCGGTAGTGGATTCCGCTGTCCCAGGGAGTGCCGCGAGAGGAGGTGCCTTCAGTGCCTGCGGAGACTTTGGTGGTGTCCCAACCGACGTGAAGGAGGACTTCGCTTCCTTCAGGTTGGAAGATGACGCGACGAATGCCGTTGGGAAGTGTTAGTTGTTGGACAACGTCGGCTTCAGATATGTAAGCTCGGAGGGTGGTACGATGCACGGCTCACACCTTTTTCGAGGCGGGCCTCAGTTTGCGGACCACGGATTTTGTGTTGACACCAAAGAGCTTCTTGGCGCGGGTCTTCGATGTGGGGTTGCGCTGGCCGCCCGTTCGCGATCTCTTGAGTTGCTTGGGCATGGCGTTATAGGGAGCGAGGGGTTCTGCCGGGCGCGGTCTTGGCGTTTTGGAATTGGGAGAAGAGTTTCCTCGCGGAGCGTTTCAGGTTTAACGGCTTGGCCTTCTTCGCCTGTTTGATGACGCGGTCAGGGCCGAACAGCTTTTTCATTTCCTTTGCCATGGCTGCTCAAAGATCGATGGACTTTGCACCTCGTTTGAAAGAAAACTGCCTCCCAGCACCGCTGGCAGCTCTCCGCATTCGGAGGGTGTCGGCTAGAGTCTTCCGTGTAGAGGAGCGTTTGGTCTTCAAGGGTTTCTTGTGCTTTGGATTGGTGATGAACGCTCGGGTTTTCTTTCGGACTGCCCGAACCGATTTCAATTTCAGTTTCGCCGGGGACTCCAGGACTCTTTTTGGAATTTTAGGTTGGACTGCCCGAACCGATCTCAATTTCTTCCGTTTTGCCACCTACACGTTCCTCCTAGAAGACGACGGTGCCGTAGACGACTACGTCTGGGATGTAGAGGGCGTTGAGGCCGATGTCTAGGGATTTCAGCTCGAAGCCTGCTGGGTCGATGACGCGGGTGGTCCAGGCTTGGAGGCCGAAGCGCTCGTCGCCGGGGGAGAGTACATTCTCGGCGACGATCTCGGAACCGTTGTACCATTCGAGCCAATCGGGTGACGGGTCCGGGAGGAACATCGCGGTTGTGGTTGTGAGGAACTTGGTGAAGGTTCCGTTGACGTCCAGTCCGCCATCGTAGACGTGGAATGTGATCCAGGGCAGGCCCTCGAAGCGGACGGTGAAGCCGGTGTCTTCGATCCCGTCTGGAGAGGAGAGTCCGGTGGGCTCGAAGGTGGTGAAGACGCGGTTCGCTGTGCCCGATAGACCCTGAAGGGCGGTGTTGTTCATGACGTTGGCGATGTTCGTGCTGTCGACCCAAATGTGGCGGAGGGGTCGGCCGTGCAGTTGTTCCATCGCGGCGTTGATCTGGAGGCAGTCGTTGACGATGTCCGCGTTGGCGGTATCTGCCCAAGATGTGTTGATGATGTCGCCAGCACCGAGCATGTCGAGCTGCGTTTTGTTGCCTGCCGGTACTTGGTAGTCGACGGTGAAGGTGCCGCCCGTGTCGACGGGGATCCAGTTGTCGCCCGAGATGAGGACTTGGAAGGAGCCTCGCAGGAGACGGCTGTTCATGAATTCGCGGTTGTTGCGGAAGAGTTGGGCCAGGTAGTCTTGTTGGCGGGTGACGTATTGCTGGCCTCGTCGGTCGACATCGCCGAACTGTCCGCCGATCGGGCGGGTGCGGAAGATGCGGGATTCGAGGAGGGTTACTTTTTCGTGGGCTCGGTAGGCCGATGCGGTGACGTGACCGAGGACCTGCGGGGCGCGGGACGCGGGGCCGGTGCCGGGAGGTCGCCCGGTGGCGATGGTGCGGGAACGGTTGAAGACGTCGTAGCCGAAGAGGGTGCCACCCTGGTCGGATTCGGCAGAGCCGCCCGGCTGTGTGCCGAGGAAGTTTTGGAAACGGGACATCGGCGTCTTGAGCCGAGAGATGGCTCGGGTGACGGTCGTCGAGCCCAAGAGCTGATGGAGGGCGACGTTTGCCATGGTTCCGATTCCTTGTGAGTAGTTCGACTGGTGTTCTGAGTGCTAAGCGTTGTCGTCAGGCTGTGTTACGCGATTGTGATTGTTTGGCTGTCCGCCGCGAGGTGCGGGATGACCATCCACTTGTTGTTGTCCAAGCCGAGAAGTTCGAAGCCGCCGCCGATGATTTCGCTGGCGGTTGCATAGGAGACGGAACTTGCTGCGGCGTTGTTGAAGCAGATTAGGTCGCTAGCGGCGGCAGAGGAGACTTTCAGTTCAAAGTCTGCCGCAGCGTAGAAACCGTAGCGTTGACCCTTGCTGTTGGCGATCGCGGGCAAGGTGAATTCGATTGCGTCTGCATCGCCAAGGTTGGTGAAGAGGGTTCCGTTGTCTGCTTCGACGATGGTGTAGTCGGCGACCTTGTCGACGATGGCTTTCCAGCCGCCCATCGTTGGGCCGCCCGTCCACTGGTGGTAGAAGTCGTCGAAGAGGTAGCGGCCCGAGGCGATGCCACGGATGTAGTGTTCGAGAGCTTTGCCGTCGATCCCTGCGGTGGATGCAGCGCCGGGGATGATGAGGGAGCTGGCTTTGATGTTACCGCCGACTAGGGCGAAACCGAACCAGCGGTCCTTGTCGGTGCCTAGTTGTTGGGAGACGCTGTCCCATAGGAGGACGCCAAAGAGGTCTTGTGTTCCGTCGGCTGCGGCGGGGTCGAACTCACTTACCTTGAGAGAGGTGCGGTTCATCCCGAGCAGTAGTCCGGGGCGGAGAAGGGTGGTCGGGTCGGCCCCGAGATCGCGGGCCGCACCGTCCAAGAGGGTGGGGACAACGAATGCCTTGTTGTATTCCCAAGGACCCCAAGTGATAACGGTCTCGATGTTTTCGCGGATCGCATCCATTCCGGGGATCGCCGCGAAGCCAGTGAAATCGAAAGCCATTGTTCTTCCTCAGGTAGTGGGTACTGGTCGCAGATTGCGGATTTAATTCTGTGCGGAAGTGGTGGTTAGCGTTGGCCTGCCATCTGGGAGACGCTGTGTTTCGTGTAGCCGCCTTCGATGTCGGCGGGTCGTTTCCCGGCGCTCTCGAATTGGATTGCCAAGACGGCATCGGCTTCGTCGTCGCTCATCGGAGCGTTCCAGTCCGTATCGGTGGGCGGGTCTTGTTCGACGACTGCCGCGTCAATGCTGAAGGCGGACGAACCGAACACGTCGTTGCGCTGGGCTTTGGAGGTGGTGGGTGTGCGACCGGTGAGGGTTGAGCCTTTGGGCAGCTTTTCCCAGGAGTTGATGACGAAGTCGTACTGGTTTTTGACCGGCTCCCCATCTTCGCTGAAAGAGAAGGAGAGGGATCCGGCCTTGGCTTCCGCATTCATTGCGGTAAAGAGTTCGGTCGCGTCCTTTGGGCCTACCTGTCCGTGGGCAACGCACTGCTCTAGGCGTTGTTTATAGGTGCTGAGAATTGCACCACGAGCCCAGTTGACTGCTGCGGTGTCTTCTTCGGACATGGCGATTGTGACGGTTGCCGCGTCTTTCTTTGCAGCCTTGGCCTTGAGATCGGCTTCGGTGTAGGGCTGCTTGGTTGCCGGGTTCGTTACGCCAGCGTTCCCGAGAAGAGAGAGGGCGAGTGTGAATTCGGCGGACATGGCAACGGGTCCTGGTTGTTCTTTGGACTTGGATGAGGGTTCTTTGACGCTAGTGTCTTCGTCCTCTTCGTCGTTTTCCTCTTCCTTGCCTTGCAAGGCGTGAAGGACTACGGCGAGTCGTTCCAGCAGGTTGTCCCCACTAGTATCGGCTGGAAGGCGGATATTTGCAACCTCGTCAAGCATCTTGAGAACGTCACGGACGGTTGAGCCGCTGGCATTCATCCCCTGTTCTTCGTTATTCGAGTCCTCATTCATGTTGTCAATGTCGTCGTCGGCCAGCGCAATGAATGGGTTGTTGTCGAGGTCGCCAAGGGAGAGGGCGATGGCTCCTTCCGGGATCGGGGTGAACTTGGTGGAGTCTTTGGCGACTGGGTGGGTGACGAGAGCGATGTGTGTGATGCTGTCGGTAAACACGTTTCCGTCGCCGTCTTCGAAGTTGTCTTTGGCTAGGAGGGAGCAGTCTTCGACGGAGGCGGTGCCGTCTTCGTTTGCCTGGAGGCGAGAGGCGTCCTCTTCGCGGGGGACATCGACTTGTCCCCAGAGGGCTCCTTGCTTGTCCTGCCAGAGTTTGTCCCAGAATCCGGCGTTGTTGAATGCGTCAAAGTCGTCGGGGTTACCGGTGAAGCGGAGGGGTTCGGCTTTGGGGTCGTGTTTCCAGGGGGCGGGGACGCGGAGACCGAGAGCGGTCATTCGTTTGTAATCGTCGACCCACTTTTTGATTCGTTTCTTGCCGACGTTTTCCTGGCGGCGGCCGACGACTTTGCCGGTAGCATCTCGAACCGGAACGCTGTATCGCTTGGGTTGGATGATTCGTTTTTTGAATTTCATCTGACCCTTAGTCCTTGGTTCGGGTTGACAGGAGTCGCCGTGTTCCCCAGTAGTTTAGGGCTCAAGCTGTACGATTGTCAACGCTTTAGGTAGGATCGGGCTAGACACTTCCTGAAAGGAGAACCCCACCGTGGCCGTAAACTACACCAATTTGTTCACCGACATCGGGTCGTTTCTGGGACCGATTAACCTCTTCCGCAACTCTGCAAAAGGCAGCACTCCTGTTGCCGACAGTGCATTGATTACGGGGGTCACCCAAGCAAATCCCGTGGTTGTGACTTGCGCTGCTGGCCATTCTCTGGTGACAAATGACAGGATACGTATTGACGGTGTTGTAGGTACGGTCGAGGTGAACGCGACCGATTTTACGGTGCGGTTTGTGTCGAGTACTACGTTTGAATTGGTGGGGATTGATGGGTCAGCTCACACGGGATACACGAGCGGAGGGGTGTCCGTGCGATACATTGATCGCCCGAATATGCAGACTTTGTTGGACGCGATCGAGACTGCGCTGAATACTTCGGGCAGGCATGACGTTTTGAATGGGGTTAATCCGACGTTCGAGGTGTATCGGGACACGCTCGTTGGGTGGGCAAGTGAGTTGTCGGGGAAGGTTGATGAGCGGCTGGGGCACAAGTCGACTATCTTGGATGAGCTGATCGGGGCGGGAAGTTTTACGGACGTGCAGACGTTACTTGGTCTGATTCATCGGGACATGGTCGACAATGCGCAAGACGTGTTGTTGAGTACGGTTACGATTGGGGCTGTGTCGGCGGACGGTGGGAATACGGGAGACGGGACTGTTGAAACCGACAAGGTGCTTGATGCGGTTTCGGTAGCGTTTGCTGGGGGGTCTCCTGTTGTGGATTTGAGGGATGTCGACAGTGAGTTGGCGGTGACGAGCGAGACAATGTCGCTGACTTGTGTTGTCGATGAGGATACGGATGGGGTGCCTGCGGGCGAAGAGGTTTTCCTTTGGGAGGGGGAGCAGGCTCCGAACAGTCCCTTGGATTGGCGGAATGAGGGGTCGGGAGTTTCGCTGGAGATCCCGACGCTGAATTCGCACAGCATTATTGCTAACCGGAACTTTGACTCCTTTACGGCCAATGTGCCGGAGAGTTGGGATCTTGATAACGGTACGGCGGGGACTCATTTGGTGCAGGAGAGTACTGCGGCAGATGTGTTTCGTGGGGAGTCAGCGGTGCGGTTTGATGGGGACGGGGCGCAGGCTGAGATTGGAATTAGTCAAACAATTCCGTTGAGGGCTTTGACGCCTGGGAAGCGGTATAAGCTGACGTGTCAGGTTCAAGGGCAGGCGGGGATTGCGGCAGGGACGTTGACGATTCAGTTTGAGAGCCCGAGTTCGGCGTATACGGCTGGGGCGTCAGAGAAGATCACGATGAATGCGGCGGCGTTGGCTGCGCAGGTTGCGTATGGGATTGAGTCGTTCTTCTTCACGGTCCCAGTTACGATCCCGGATGATCTGGAGTTGGTGATTAAGGTTACCGGCACATTGACTACGGCCAAGAGTGTTTGGGTTGATTCGCTGGCGTTCGGCCCGGTGGAATGGGGCGGAGGAGTCAGCGTGGTGATTTCGGCTGGAGCAACGCAATTCGTGCGAGGGGATCGGTTTACGTTTACGGTCGTTAACGACGATGCGGGAGTGTTTCAGACGTTCTTCCGCAAGCGATACAAGACGCAGCTACCTAGTGCTGCAAGTCCTTCAATAGCAGAGAACCTTGCGTCGGCAGGGAGCTAAGGGGAATGATGACACCAGCCGAAACTGTGTTTGCTGTAATTCAGGGCGCTATCGCTTTGATGTTGTCCGCCGCATTGCCCTGGGCGTTTGTGATCGAAAGACGACTGGCAAGGATCGAAGCCAGCGTTGGGACGAGTATTCACGACCACCTAGAAGCGATTGACAAGAGGGCGGAAAGAACGTCTGACTCCGTCCGAGAGCATGACAGCAAGATTGCTGAGATAGCTGCGGTGCAGAAGGAACACACTAAGAAGTTTGAACAGGTGTTCGTAAGGCAAGACAGACGGGGCGGAGAGGGTTAGGTCCGGCTACGGTCGAGTCCGTTTCCGTTTTCTCTTTGCCAGGCCCAGACGTTTCGCGTGGTCGTTTATGCGTTCGTTCTCTCGGACGTCGCCTTGGTTGGCGGGGCGGTTGAGGACTTCCTCCAGCACCTCTTTCTCTTCGGACGTCATATCCCACTGAGTTCCGTACCGGAGAATGTCTCCGTTGCGGTCTTCTAGCGGCATTGAGAAAGTGTTGGGACCCGCACCGATCCTACGTTCCAGTTCGGCATTGATTGCGTTTCGACGAGCCGTGGGGACGCTGCCCGACATAGCGTGCTTGCGTCTCATATCGCATACCTCGAATTTACATAGGACTCGTTTTGACTTTCGGCAGTATCGACAAGTGTCGGGGCGTACACGATGGATTCGGGGAGCTTGCCCTCGAAGAAGTCTGTGTCACCGGCGCTAAGTGGGAGACCGCCGAGTGCTGTTCGGTTGAGGCCGGTCAGGTCGCCAATCCCTTTGTAGGTGCCGATCTCTGTCAGGGTTTGCAGTACACCGTCGATTTCGATTTCCAGTGCTGCTCCGGTATCGCGAATCGTGGCAACGTACTTTGTACTAACGACGAGAAGTGTGTCGCCGGTTGCACGATAGATCACGCCACCGTCGTTGACCTCTACGTAGAACTTACCTGAACCATCCGGTCCAACTACGAAGTACTCGTTGTCGACTGTGTCGTCTGATGTCGCGAAGATTGCTTGGTCACCCGAGAAAGCTGTAGAGCCTTGCTCCCAGGGGATTACTAGGGTGAGGGTTGTCGCGCCCTGGAGGGGTGCGGACTCGACGATGAGTATTTTGGTCCCGTCGAATTCAACCGCGATTTCGGAGTTGATGCCGTTCGCGCCCATTGCAGCTGTTGGACGCTTTGCCGCTGTCGCCTGCAGGAATTTGTAACTCGATCCTTCCTTGCTCCTCCACTCTACTATAAGGTTGCCGTCCGCTTCTATATCAGGAGGCGAAAGTATCGCCGGTCCATCCGCTGCCGTCACCGTGTTGTTGTCCGTGAGATCCTTTGAAGCATGCTGATCGAGCCCTGACCCGGATGCTTCCATCAGATTGTGCCAGACAGCTATGCCCCAGGCTGTTTTCTGGGTGGCATCTAACGCGGAGTGCAGAACACCCTTTCCTGAGTTGTGAGTATCCAGAACAAAGTCAGATACCTGTGCAGAAGCGTCTGTCGGCTTGGCTAATGTGAATCGGGAAATACGACCATCGAAGTAGGAAGCTGGCAGAGCCGAAGACACTCTCCTCCTAGAAACCGTTACCAAAAGCCTGCTACCTCGCTGCTGATTCAATACGTATAACTGCCGAACTTCGGTCGCTGTTAATGCACGATTATAGAGCCGTACATCGTCGATAAATCCGTCATGTGCATTGTTGTTCTTATCTGCACCGATATAAAAATCAGCAGCTGCATTTGTAATACTCGCAGTGTAAGCAACACTCGCCTTTTGAACTCCGTTGACGTACACCCGCAAGGTAATACGATCATAAGTCATAGCAATGAACTGCCATGTATTAGCAGACACCGTTGGATTCGGTGTCGCGTTCGCTATGCCAGTAGTACCTCGCAGGCGACATTCTATTTGATTACTTCCAGACAATTGCAATATGTAAAAGTCTCCATCCGCATCAGCTCGAAAGCCGAAGTATCCTCGGTATCCGCCTACTGCTGCTGGGTTCACCCAACCGGTCGACGAAAGATCACTGTTTATGATTTCTTTCGACAGAGCCACATTTTTGAAGCTATCCTTAACTGGGATTGAGGTAGCATCGAATGACCAGGACCCAAAGCCACCGGGGTACGCGAGCCCCGAAAACCCAGCATTCCCAACACGCGAGCAATTAGCTCTCTTTTCACTAAGGTCGTAGACCGTATTGCCTCCTCGACGCGTTGGTAGATTTTTCCACCAGCCAACCAGACCCTGATTGAGGGGGTGTGCATAATTCGCGGTTGTGGTGGGGTAGGAGATCATGCTGTGTGGTATTGACCTCTTTGATAAATCGCGTGGTTGCTGCCAGTGGCATTCAAGTTGACACCGGTATCATGCACGACGAACACGCCCCATCGCGGCGGTAGGGTCCCACCGAACACTGACGCGAGCGGCACGGGGCCAAACCAGTAGGTGCGGTCGCTTGTCGCATCCGTCAACATAATGGCTATTGGCCTGAGGATCGCCGCTTTAATGTCGACACTCGTGATCGTCTCGGCACTGTCAGTCCCATCCAACACGTCTGGGTACAACGGCGCGTCCTCAATTTCTCCGTATGCCCACACTTCAATCGTTTTCGCTGTCGTCGGAGTAGTGCCCGTAGTTATCTTCCCACCAATCAGATAATCCGTGTAAAGATTACTCGTACTATCAACAGCCGTGGATTCTTGGCCTGCGACAAGAGTTGCAGAGGTAGGCAACGCCGCAAGCGTGATCGTTAGGGCGGCCGACGACGCTGCGAATGCACTCTTGATGTCAGCATTCGGTGAATAGCC
>Ga0310121_10003041_pt1 | contig 15531 bp, 15 predicted proteins | sample CB27_Tmax_986_MG_FD_203504 | JGI IMG/M metagenome (GOLD analysis project Ga0310121, IMG submission 203504) | Marine microbial communities from Western Arctic Ocean, Canada - CB27_Tmax_986 | ecosystem: Environmental > Aquatic > Marine > Oceanic | place: Canada: Western Arctic Ocean | collected...
CGAAAACAGCATGTTGCGCGGAATAAGGAACGAAAAGATTGACCCCTCGCAGCGGAATGCCGCAGCCAATACCAATGGAAGCAGGAAGAAAGCGTGCTCCGACATTTGGAGCCACCAAGTGGGCGAATACATATAGGTCCTTTGCAGGGTGTTCTCTCCCATAAGTAGATGGGCGACTTCTTGCAAGACGTAGGCGACAGCAAACAAGACCAGACTGGTTACGAGGCCCAACGGCCAAACAACGGTTGCTGCCACAATCGCTGTCAATACTGCCGCCGTCACACACCAAACCCGCAGCGGCAGAAAGATTGCCAGCGCCAGCGCGTAGGCGACGACGACACCGACAGCTAACGACGGCGCAACCAGGTATATCAACGACACGCTCGCCAGCAGGCCCAGCGGCGGCGTCAACAGATGCAAACCAACGTTTAGTGCGCGGCGATGGCAGGTTAGAAACTCCGGCAAGAGCCGTTCCCAACGACTCAAGCCTGCGCTGTCCTCATTGTGGAATGCCCAACTGCTCGGCATCAGTCGCCTCAACTCACCGTGTCGATGATCCTTGTGTACCAATAAACGCGTCCCCGCGAAGTCAGAAAGTGCGCGGTTCTCCCTAGCGGAATACGTTTTACAAATTCAGTTCTCAGAAAAGAGATGCCGCCATGTTAAGAAGTTATCGTGCCGGGTGTGCCCAAAGCAAGCACCCATGGACCAAACGCCGTGGAAGGCAACGAAGACCTAGGAAAATCGTTGCCGGAGGCGGTGGATTAACTTGGATTTAGCCGTGAATTCAAGATCCAGGCCGTGTGCATGATCACTGAGCAGGGGCTCAGTGCGGCTGAAGTGGAATGGAATGATCGCAAAAGTTGGCCGATAAGATGATAAGGAAGAAATACTCCAACCCCACGCCGGATCTATCCCGTCTACCACTCCCTTCGAAAGTATATTATATGGACATATGGATTGCTAGGCTTTGTCGGAAAACGCGAAATCCGGCCAAAGTAGGGTCGGCATTACCGACTCAAAACGAGCTTACACCCGTGGGCAATGCCCACTCTACGAGTTTGCCGACGAGGTCGTGCGTGGTGCTGTCTTGCTTGTGTATTGTCGGCGGCTGCCAAACGATGCATCAGGCGGCCAGATCGCCCATATCGGTAGCAACGCCAGCGATGGCGTGCGCCACACCTATCACGTCGCCCTGCGGAGAACCGACACTGCACGATCCCCTGGCAACGGTGCAATCACCGTCAATCCTGGCCTGCTTGACCCGGGCGTACCGGCAGACAGTGCGAAACGGACATCGGCGGTCCTCCGCTTGATCAAAGGCGCGCAGATTCAGGCCTGGGACGCTTGGGCCGCCCGCCATCTGCAGGACGGCGACCTCGTGTTCATGCGGTCCGAGAACGGCATGGTTCTGGGCGTCATCGATTTCTCGAAGCTGACGCAAGAGATAACGGCGAGTCCGTTTGTACACATCGGAATTTTTGCCATCGAGGATGGGCAGCCCGTTGTCTACGACACCGACCGGACGGGACCGGGGCGCACGTCGTTCGGCGTGATGATGGCGGATGTGAGCGGCGTCGCCATCAAACGGCTTCGACCGGAGTATCAGCGATAGGTTCCAGGGGGCCTGGCGTACTTTCGTGCCGTTTACGAAGCTCAAGTCCCGTTCGATCTGAAGCTGAAACTCGACAACGATCGGCTGTACTGTGCCGAACTAATGGAAGTGGCGTTTCGATCGGCCGGTGTCAAGTTGTCCCAGCCGGCACGCTGGGACTCATTACCAGGCATCGCCGAACATCGGCTTTCCGTGGGTGCGATTCGGCTGGTCAGCGGCAACCAACTCCACGACTCGGTGATCATTCCCGGCAACGATCAAATCGGCCTTTGGGCGAGTCCGGTGCTCGAGTTAGTCCTTGGCTTGACCGATACCTCCGCTCCACCGCAAGCTGCGGGGCTTTTTGCTTTATCAAAGTAGGTCACTTTCGCCGAAAGTGACTTTGGCTCTAACAAAACGGCGAGCCGGAGGCGTCAGCCTCCGGATTGGCCGATCAGCCGGCTTACGCCGGCCGCTCGCCGGACAGTTTTTTTTAGAGTGACTTTGTCCGAATATTCCGGGCGCAATGCGAGGATGGTGCTAGCCGTTGGGACATCCACGAGCTGATAGAGTGGCTGCAGTCTCTCTACCTTCCAGCAACGCCTCCATTGCATCTAGCTCTTGTCGAATACTTCGCACGTGCCGCAACAACGACGACTGTGTCCCGCGCGAACTACTGCGAACTGCCGGCAAGCTCTGTGAGATAATCCGTGAATGGACGGCCTTCATACTCCTGATAGCCGTCAATGACTTGGATGGAGATGTCGTCAAAATGGTGATCGAGGACGGTTTGTCGTTCTCAGGCCGATGACAACCACGAGCGAGCAGTCCTGGCACACCAAAGCCCGTTGGCCGAACTGTTGAAGATCTGGAATCCGCGTTCCAAGAGCGACCGCTCGTATGTCTCGAGCAGCAACTCATCAGGCTCCGTGACCAAAACTCGGGTGCTCATGAGAGTCCGAACCGCTAAGCTCCGGGAGCTGACGTGTCGAAAACAGACCCGATATCGTGGCCGCGTCGATCAAATGGAATACGTCCCCTTCGCTCGGCATGAATCCACCGATGGCCCTCACCTCCAACGCGCCACCCAGGGCGGCGGCACCGGCCACGTTGATCTCCCCGTATTGGCCCGACGTCGCGCCACTGAGCTCAAAGGCCAACGAGCCGCCGTTGGATTGGTCAAAGTCTCCGGTGACATCCAAACGCCCGCTCGGTTGAATCACGAGCTCGCCCATTCCGGTGACACCCAATTCCAAACCAGCAATCGGGTCCACGATGGTGTTGATCCGCACCGCACCGCCGCCTTCAATAGAAACGGTGGGGCCAGCCGCGTCCGCCAATGGAGTTGCGACCGCGATGGTGTAGAGCGCCCAATCCAACCCCACATCATCGTTGATGTTTACGTTCACGGAACCGGTTTGCATCTCTGCCAAGAAAATGCCCAGATCCAGCACTCCGACGAACGTGTCCGAAGCGTTAACTTGCGTATCCCATCCCAATTCCGTGAACGTCAGTCGGTGCTCCGGCTCATGATCGAATAATCGCACAAAGTCGGTGTTGACAGTACCGCCATTTAGTTTCATGGCGAGGGCCAACGATCCATGAACGACCTTCTCGCCGGGATCCAGGGCGTAATTCATGGTAAAGGCGATATTTTGGTTTCCTGTCAGGTCGTCGAAACCGTTCAGTGGCAGGGCGGACCCATCTTGGATGGCTGCCACCCAGTCCGCATCGACGTCGGCGTCGTCGATGCTTCCCGCACCGTCATGCTCGAAGTCGTCAATGTCCCCATACAAATAGTCTCGCTGGCTGATTCGGTAGACATTAGGTGTAGTCTTTTGATGCCAGCCTTCCGCGTCGGTCCAATCGCCCGTCCCACCGGACCAATCGAAATGGCGGATATCCATGGCATCTGCCAATTGTGCCTCGTAGAGCAAGGCAGTCATGAATTGCTGCTCGAGGTCTATTTGGCCAGCGATACCGTAGTGAATGTAGAAAGCGGCGCCTCGTTGGCGTTCAACAACCGGTTGAACCTAGGTGGTAGTAACCTGACGATGACGGGAAACGGCGACTTGATGATCAACAACCAGGTAGTCACGGGCGGTGGCACGCTGGTGGGAATGGGCGGCACCCTTTCGGGCAGCGGTTCGGTGCTGGGTGACTTGAGCAATCTGTCTGGCACCGTGGCACCAGGCAACAGCCCAGGCGCATTGACGGTGACAGGCGACTATGTTCAAGGCGGCGAGGCCACGCTGGAAATGGAACTGGCTGGAGTCGATAATTAACCGGTGGCGGGAAGCGCGTCGTTTAACCGGCGACCAGAGGAGACTGGCTGAAAAGGACCAGCCAGAAGGCGAGAAATTTTGATTAACGGGGGTATCACCAACAAATTTTCCATTTCAATAGATCTCTTCAGCCAGTCTCCGTCGGTCTCCGTCGGTCTCCGTCGGTCTCCGTCGGTCTCCGTTGAACCGCCAAAACGCGCACCCTCTGTATCCGCGGCTGGCGCCGAATCATCAAGTCCATGGCTATGTTGAATTGGAGACGCCTCTGGCGGAACAACGGCGACCGACGGAGAAAGCTGAAAAGATCTACCGGTACAGCAACCTTCCTAACACGCAAACAGTCAATAGAATCGTCACGCCGTTTGGTAATTCCTTTTCAGCTTTCTCCTCTGGTCGCCGGTTAAACGACGCGCCCTCGGTCGCCGGCTGAGTTAAGCGACGCTTGCGGCACCATTGCAAACTGCCGACACTATATATCAGGTTGGTTGAGACAATTCCTATCCATCATCAGGAGTGAGCTGTAATGCCGTCCCCAATCCCACGGTCCAAAATCGTCAACTGGAATGAAACAAAGCACCCACTGACGCGCCGCGGATTTCTAAAAACGTCCGTCGCCATGGGCGGTGCCACCTTGGCGGCCCCCATGATAGTGCCGGCGTCGTCTTTGGGCGGGGAGGGCAAGGCGCCGCCCAGTGAACGGATCACGATCGGCATGATCGGCCTGGGGCGCCAAGCGCGGGCATATAACCTGCCTTGGTTTTTGAAATCGCCGGACACGCAGGTCATCGCCCTGTGCGACGTCGACTCGTGGCGATTGAATAACGCGGTGAAAACGGTCCGAGAGCACCATGGTCCGGTCTCCAAGCCGATCGCATCTTATCGAGATTTTCGCGAGCTGCTGGCCGATGACGCGATCGATGCGGTAATGATCTCGACGCCGGATCACTGGCACGTGCCGATGGCCATCGCGGCAATTAGGCAGGGCAAAGACGTCTGCTGCGAAAAGCCGATTACGAAAAGTATCGGCGAAGGCCGGCGGCTGGTCGCCGAGGTTGCGCGGCACCAGCGCGTATTCCGTGTCGACAGTGAGGCCCGCTTTAAACCGTCATTTTGCCAAGCCGCGGAGGTTGTCCGCAACGGCCGGATAGGAGCGTTGTTGCGCATGGAAGTCGGCGTGCCGAAGGATAACGAGAGCTGCGGGCAACCGCCGGAGATGCCAGTGCCTGAAGAATTGGACTACGATTTCTGGCTTGGCCCAGCTGCCGAAGCTCCCTACACGGTCCATCGAGTTCATCCCCCTCACGACTATTCACGAGGCGGTTGGATGCGAATTCGCGACTATGACGACGGCATGATCACCAACTGGGGTGCCCACTTGATCGACATTGCGCATTGGGGAGCCGACCTCGAACGGACGGGCCCCGTGCACATTGCGGGCCATGGTCGGTTCCCCGCGAACGAGTTGTGGAACGCGATGCAGGGTTTTGACATCCGCTACACGTACGCCAGCGGTGTCACCCTTAACGTCAAGCCAGCGGCGGACCGAGCGACGGCGGATCACTACACGCGCTTTATCGGCGCCGAAGGTTGGGTCGAAGCCGGTTTTGGCCATATCAAGGCAAGCGATCCCGGCGTGCTGCAAGTTCCGTTGGGCGAGGACAAGATTCGCCTACCTCGGAAGGACGAAAAACGAGACTTCATCGACTGCGTGAAGTCGCGCGAGCAGCCCGTCGCCGATGCGGAAGTCGGCCATCGCACCAATAGCATCGGACTGTTGGGCGTGATCGCCGCACAACTTGGAACCCCGCTGACTTGGGACCCGGCAAGGGAAACATTCACCAGCAACGACGACGCCAACAAGCTACTCGAGCGCCCTCTGCGCGAACCGTGGACATTGCTCTGGGACCGAGAAACAAGGTCGCAATGCCCCTCTCGTTGAGGTAGACTAATCGTTTTCGCGATCAACTTCTGCGTGAGGCCCTCTCGTGCTGACGATTCGTGGTAATAGGCTACAACCGTTCTGTGACCAGCTGGCGAGACGAGACTTTTTGAGGATCGGCTCGCTTGGACTGGGGTCACTGGCAACAGGCGGTCTTACACTGCCGGAATTGCTTTGCGCCGAGTCCCTGTCGAATTCCGCTTCATCCGGAAAATCCATCATTATGGTCTACCTGCCTGGTGGACCGACTCAGCACGAAACCTTTGATCCCAAACCCGAGGCGCCCGAGGAAATCCGTGGGGCCTATACGGCCCAATCAGCACTTGCATTCCCGGCACCCAGTTCTGCGAGCTGTTGCCCAAGCTGTCCCAGGTCGCGGATCGCTTTTCGGTCGTGCGAACGCTGACGGGGATGAAAGGCCGGCACGAATCGTTTCAGTGTTACGCCGGACGGCCCGGCGGCAGCGATGAAGACAATGAGCCCGCGGGAGGCTGGCCGACGTTCGGTTCGGTCGTTTCCAGCGTGCTGGGGCCAAGGGTGCGCGGAATTCCGCCGTACATGGATGCGTCTCCGAAAATGGGACACACTCCGTACAACAACGCCGGTTTTCACGATACCTCCGAAAAAATTTCATGGCCCGGTTTCACTGGGACCCAACACACTCCGTTCGCGCTGGGCGGAGATGGCGGAAAGTACGACATCGTACTCAGCGACGTCGACCTATCGCGGCTCGAGGATCGACGCGCTTTGCAGGTTTCTTTGAATCGCTTGAACGAACGAGTCCATTCAGAAAACCTCGCCACCTATCAGCAACAAACCTATGAAATACTGACATCGAATCAGTTGGGCGAAGCGATCAATTTGGACCGAGAGCCTGCTGGAGTGCGCCAGCGCTACGGCGAGCCGCGGGCAACGGACTCAAGTTTTGGAGGCGCACCGCAAAACCCGCAAAATTTGCTGTTGGCGCGCCGCTTGATTGAGGCTGGGGCACGATGTGTCACGGTTGCGTTCGGCGCCTGGGATTGGCACGCCAATCGGGAAGGTCCGATCGATGTGTTGTCAAAGAAGTATTTGCCAGTCTTCGATCATGCGATGTCGGTGTTTCTGCAAGATTTGCACGAGCGAGGAATGCTCGAAAATGTCATGGTTATCGTCTGGGGTGAATTCGGGCGAACCCCTAGAATTAACGGAAAGGGAGGCCGCGATCACTGGCCAAAGACCCAGTCCGTTTTGGTGGCGGGAGGCGGAATTCAGGGTGGTCGAGTTATCGGAAAAACCGATAAGGTTGGCGGCGAGCCGATTGACCGTCCCGTTCATGTTCAAGAGGTATTCGCAACGATGTATCACCATATGGGATTCGACCTAGAAACGCTTACATTGAGGGAGCTGAGCGGAAGGCCGCGGCATTTGGTCGAGGACGGTCGGCAGCCGATCGAGGAACTCTTTTAGAAGCTAACCGCTCCGCAATCACTAGCCTGCTTCGGTCGATGAGCTGGCTCGATTGAACAGTCCCAACATTGGCGCCAACACGATCGTAACCAGGAACGAAACGGGAATGATCGACAGCGGAGAGAGCACGCTGGTCCCCAGGACCGCTTCGTGAAACGCGAAGAAGATCGCTGACAGGAATCCCAGGATCAACGCGGCATTGGCAGCAGCGGTGCCAATGTATCTCCAGAGAATGGCAAAACAACGAAGATCGTCACAAGTAGGGCAACCCCATAAGAGGCCGGCGCTCATCGGGAGGCAAACCGTCGGCCGCGAATTCACAATGGTTGAGTGGTAGATAACTTCCCGATGACAATTCGTCAAGCCTGAGCCCAATTGGGTAACCGTTCACGGCTACGGAGAAGGCCGTTCTTAATCCTAATCGCGAGGAGGACGCCAACACCGTCCGAACAATCCGCAAACGCAAGGATTCTACAGTGTGTCTGCCTGTTAGCCGGAAACCATCGATTGTAACACGGCTTGAACTGGCCTGCCGACGCCGTCGCGCGTGACGTAGAAAGGTCGCCGCTCGATCTCGTATGCCTGCTTGGGCGAGATGCCCATGGCATGATATATCGTCGCATGGAGATCTTCGATTTCAACGGGGTTGGCGATGCTTTTGCAGGGTTGCTCATTCTGCGTTTCGCCATACGCGACTCCTTCCTTCACCCCCCCGCCCCACATGAGGACAGAGCCCGCGTCGGCGAAGTGTGCGTGCATGCCGTAGTGTTTTTCCTCGGTCATTGTCGCCGAGACTTTCACGCCTCCCTCGGAAAACTTGTTTTCCTTTCCTTCCATGATGACGTCGCGGCTGAATTCGCTGGCCAAGACGACAAGCGTCCGATTGAGCAGCCCACGGTCGCGCAGGTCGCGAATCAGTTGGGCAACGGGTCGATCAATCAACTTCTTGAGTCCAACCATCGTTGCATGTCCATTCTCGTGAGTATCCCAATAACCGAAAGGCTTGTAGGGAGTGTGGACTTCGATGAATCGCGCTCCTGCTTCGACTAAGCGCCTCGCCAGCAGACAGCCCAGCCCAAATGGGCCTGTGTTGTAATAGTCGTAAGTTGCTTTTGGTTCGAGCGACAGATCGAAGCTCTTGGCCACCGGCGAGTTCATCAGCTGCTCTGCCCGCTCAATCGCCCGCAGCATGGACTCTTGTTGGTGGCTCGACACGTAATCGCCTGCCGGACTCGCCTTGACCAGCTCGCGAAATGCCCGCATACGGCTCGCATCTCGACGTGCTCCCACCCGGGAGTCTAACTGCCGTACCGCATCCGCGGCCCGTGGCACGAAGAACGGCGCATACTCGGCGCCCAAAAAACCGGACGTCAAGAAAGCACGTAGTCCTGCCGTTTCGCGCGCCGACTCGGCGAACGTCTCGGCAATATCAATGAATGCGGGCACGTCCGGATGCCTGGGTCCTAAAGTCCGTGCCATCACGGCGCCAATATGCGGGGCCGCGACGGTGAGCGGCGGAAAATATCCAGTGTGCCAATGATATTGATGCTTGGCGTGCGTGATGTGTTCGGTCACCGGACAGGTAAATGTGCGTATCAACGTGCCCTGGTCCATGACAGACGCGATTTCTTCGAGTCCAGCGGTAAACTTGATCGAGTCGACCGTCGTATCAATCGCCGGGAAGGTACTGAGCACGCGCTTAGTTTCAATGCCCGGGCTGAAAGGGACGTAATGTTTAGGATCGAACGTATCCGTGTGCGCCATGCCACCTGCCATCCACAAGAGGATCATGCTGTCGGCCGTCGGCTCGGGAGCCATCTCGGCGGATGCGAGGCATGGTACATAGTTCATCGTCATGGCAGCCGTGGCCGCGCCTGCAAGCGACTTGAGGCAGTCGCGGCGATCGAGCGATTCGTTACGAAACATCGCCATCTCTCTCTAGGGAACAAGTTGGAATTCGGGAAGCATGGCAAGCGACCAAATCAGTTCGTTCAGCGACTCCTGGGTCGCTGGCGACCCCAGAATGCCAGCGGCGATCCGCTGCTCGTCCGACGTCGGTCGTCTCGACAGTAAGATAGAGTAGACGCGCGTGACGATGGCGTCGGCCGTATCCGGGGATTGCAATTGAATCCGCGCCGACCTCATTGTCAGATCTTCCAATTCACTGCCATTGATAAGTTCCAACGCCAACAAGGGCGTCCGTTCATGGACACGCACCGAAACGACGACGTCCCGCGTCGGACGTCCGAGCATTGTCATCAAACGACTCCCGGTCTGCTGCCAACTTCGCTCAGGCAGTCGAACGGGCGAGGCGTCTGCCGCGGGAGGCTGGCCCAAGAGCCGCAGCGAATCAACGAATTGTTCCGCGGTCAGCCAGCGCATTTCGGGGCCGCGAAACACATAGCTCTCGCTCTCGTCAGGCTGTGTACGAACGACGGCAGGCATTTGATATGCTTGCGAGGTCGTGATCAACCGCAACATCTGTTTAACATCATAGTCCTGCCGAATAAGTTCGGACGCAAGCCAATCGAGTAACTCGGAATTCCAAGGCTCGTGCTCCATCATCTCGTCGAGTGGTTCGACGATTCCCCGTCCAAACAGGCGCGCCCAGAGTCGATTGACCAACGTCCTGGAAAACAGGCCGTTGTCCGGGCTCGTTAACAGTTCCGCCACGCGCCGACGACGCGCGGCAACATTCGCCTGACTGTCAATGTCGCCTAATTCCCGCAAGGGAAACCGGGCACGAGCCATCTCGCCGGTCGACGTTTGATAGCGATGAATCTCGACCGGCTCATCTCCAAAGGCAGCGGCCAATCCCCACGCATCCTGCAAAGTCCAACGATCGATGAAGCTGTCGTGGCATGAGGAACACTTCATCTGAATGCCGAGAAAGACTTGGAAATCAGGCTGGCCATCTGCATTTCGGCCCGGTCGACGAGACTGTTGAAATCTCCCTCGGGCGCGACGCTGACGGCAAACATTTCATAGAATTCTCCGGCGACCATCTCTCGCGCGAACCGATCCAACGGCGTGTTCTGATCAAGTTGGGCTTTTAGCCATCGCTTCGGCCCTTCCGTATTGTCGTTGTCAAAAGTTCCCGAGTTAACCTCGGAACCAATGCGCAAATGGTCGCTCCAGAACGTCATCCAATGGGCAGCAAAATTGTCGTGGTCTTCAAGCAGGCGCTCAATCCAGCGCCCGCGCTAGTCGGGTGCCTGGTCCGCTTGAAAAGCCTCTAGTTGCGGAGAACTGGGCGGAATTCCCAGTAGATCGAGCGACGTTCTGCGGGCGAAGCGCGCGTCTTCTAGATCGTCGCCCGGCACGATCCCATGTGCCGCAAAGTAGGCGGCGAGCAATCGATCGATTGGATGACCCTCTCCGGGAGGAAGGGCAACGTCGTTAAGCTTGAGTGCATAGTCGCGGACTTCGCTCCAACGGGCGCCTTGGTCGATCCAAGCGCGCAACACGCCAATCTGTTCTGCCGACAACGGCTCACCCTCGGCCGGCATGACGCGATCCGGGTCATGCCCCGCGGTCAGTCGGATCAACAAGGACTCGGCGCTCTTGCCGGGCACGACCGCGGGGCCCGACTGGCCGCCGGCAAGCAGCTTGTCGTGTGAGTTGAGCTTCAATGCGCCCTCGGTCTTGTCGTCGGCATGGCAAGAAAAACAGTGGCGTGACAGCACGGGAAGCACATCGCGCCGAAAGTCGACGACCCGACCGGCGGGCACGGGCAGTCGTAGCTCCGCGTCCCGCGCCGACGCTCTGGAGCACGGACAAATCAGCATCCATATCCACGTCGCGGACCCCGCCCATAAGGCGGCTGCTCTATTCACTCGATCGCAGCGCATTACGTCCATCACCTCGAATCCAAGACGGAGTCTCTTTGCCTCTCCGTCGGAACCCTGAGTATACCCTCCGGAGGTCCCCGATCGCAGTCCTCGCCGGCTGGCAAGCGTTTGCGTCGTCTGTTCGAAGTATGCTGTAGAAGTTAATACGCTAGTGGCCGTACCCGCTGCCTCGATGAGGTCTATGCGACGGATTGGCCAATCGATTCAATTCGCCACCTACCTCGCGCGGCTCAGAGTTCGAGATGCCGTGGCAGCGGCCGCCGATCGACTGGTCGATACTTGATACATCTCGCCGTAATTTGCCGCGCGCTTCGGATCGGTTAACGTGGCCAGAGCTTCGACCGCCCTTTGGCCCAGATTCCCCGTGTCGCCAACGAGTCGCACGACCCGGCCGTAGTTCTTCCTGGCCGTGGAACGTCGTCCGTCGACCTCCGCACGCTCGGCCAATTCGAGAAGTCGCCCAGCCTTCTCTTGTCGCATCCGCGCTCGCCGCGCGGCCGCTGGACCAGTTGTTGGTCCAGACCAGCACTCGAGGCATACGGTGCTCGCGAGACGAGCCGGACCTGTTGTTGAGCCAACTGTTGGAAGTAGCGTTGTTGGGCCAAGGCCTGTTGTTGAGCCAGTTGGACACGAACCCGCGCGGCCCGCGCCGCTGCATTCGTGCTGGAAGATAGCGGGTTGAACATGTTCATCCCGCTCATCATCGCGGTGGAGGCGGACGTGGGCATGAAATTTCCCCGGCTCATCGGCGATGCACTGGCCATGCTCGAGCCCATGGATGTCCCCCCGCCGCCCCCCCTCCGGCATTGGGCGTCAGCAACCGAGAAAATGAGCAGGGGAAAAATCGTCGCCAAGACCGTCGTTATGCCGCGCATAGTCGTCTCCTCTATTGCTAATGGGCGTCCAGATCGGTTGGATCGCACGTTCCGGAGCGTGATCCGAGATTTGTTTGTCCATTCATGGTTGACCGGTGGGCCGGTATTCGGCATTGAGTTCGGGGCCTCATGTCGAAGTCTTCGGCTTCCCTACTCTGTCTGGCCGGAAAAGTACGGCTGGGGTAACGGCCAAAATTTACCGACTCGGCCGTGGCTTCCCTCTTGGTCGATTTACCGGTATAAGTAGCGGTGAGCGGCCAATTCGCTCGCCATCAATCACCACCCTCGGGAGAAGGACACAGATGCGTCGTAATCGATTGAGAGAGTTGTTGGATGACGACCAAGCCACTCTTGGTACTCGGATTTTAAGTCCGTGGCCTACGATCCTTGAACTGGTTGGCCATTCTGGCATGTTCGACTACGTTGAGTTTTCTGGCGAATACGCGCCCTACGACCATGTGACCCTGGAGAACATGGGGCGGGCCATTGAACTGTTTGACCACATGACAGGCATGATCAAGATTGAGCAGGAGTCACGAACTCATACGTCGGTGCGGGCGATCGGCGCAGGATTCCAGAGTGTCTTGTTCGCCGATCCGCGCAGCGTTGAAGAGGTGCGGGACTGTGTGCGGGCTGTCCGTAGCGAGCGGCCGCAATCCGGTGGCCTTCATGGGGTCAACATGCACCGTGCGACCGGCGTCGTCTTGCAGGCCGGTTCCGAGGCGTGGGCCAGTGCGCTGGACGAGGTCGTGATTGCACTTATGATCGAAAAGAAAGGGGCCGTCGAGAATCTTGAAGCCATTCTCGATGTGCCTGGTATCGACATGGTGCAGTTTGGACCCAGTGACTATTCCAATAGCCTCGGCTACACGGGCCAGGGAGGACATCCGGAGGTCAAAGAAGCCGAAAAGTACGTGATTGAAACAGCTCTCAAGAAAGGGATCGCACCACGTGTGGAGCTGGTCGACTCAGCTGGCTTTGAGCCGTACTTGGAGATGGGTGTCAAGCACTTCAACATCGGCATGGACGTCAAGACGTTGTTCAACTGGTTCTGCGAAGCCGGTGGCATCCTGCGGAGTGAACTGGGGCTGGAGCCATTAACCGAACAAGCCAAACAAGAGCGCCAGACGGTGTACGGCAAGTGATTGCCAACGGTGGCGGTCCATGTTCACGCACCTTGATTCGATAGCCATCTTGAACCGTCCCACTGTGCGTTTTCTCGCCTACCGGTGGCTGACCGCGTTGGTTGCATGGATTGTGGTTGTGAGTGAGTTGTGCGCGGCGTCCCCGGAAACCCGTCGGGCTGGACTGTCCCTCAAGCTGGTTGCCGAGGCTCCTGCAATCGTCACGCCCATCGGTATCACGTTTATTGATGCGCGGAACCTACTGGTCGTCGAGTCCCACACACACAAACGTGCCGACGATTACGAGGGCCCGGAAAGCGACCGAATTCGTCGCCTCAGCGATGTGGACGGGGACGGCGTGTGGGATCGATGGACGACGTACGCCGACGGATTTCAATTCGCCATGAACGTGGTCCGTGACGAGAAGGGTGGAGTTTATGTCGTTACCCGCGGCGCCGTCCACTATCTGAGAGATGAGGACGGCGACGGTCGAGCAGAGCACAACGAGGTGATCGTCCGATTGGTGACCGATGACGACTATCCTCACAACGCCCTCTCGTCACTAGTGCTGGCCGGCGGCGGGTTCTATCTCGGATTGGGAGAAAACCACGGTGCCGAGTATCGGTTGGTCGGAAGCGACGGAAATCAGTGGCACGATCACGGCGGGGCAGGGACGATTTTTTATTTTCAAGCCGACGGTTCGGGGCTTGAGCGAATCGCGACCGGATTGTGGAATCCATTTGCAATGTGCATCAGCAGGCAAGGGCTGTTCGCGGTTGACAACGACCCGCACGCCCGCCCGCCGTGTCGTCTATTGCACATCCGCGCCGGCGCCGATTTCGGTTTTCGCTATCAATACAATCCAGCTGGAGTGCATCCGCTGCAGGCCTGGGATGGCGAGCTGCCTGGGACTGTCCCGATGGTCTGTGGGACGGGCGAGGCGCCCAGCGGCATTGTGGCGGCGCGAGGCTCGTTGTGGGTGACCAGCTGGGGATACCACCGGGTGGAGCGATACGAACTTTCTCCGCACGGCAAATCCTTTACTTCCGAGAGACAGATTGTTGTCCAAGGAAATAACCATTTTCGTCCTACCGGACTGGCTTTGGCGCCGGACGGATCTCTTTACTTTACGGATTGGGTCAAACGCAACTACCCCGTCCATGGTGCTGGGCGTATATGGAGGTTGGCGTTCGACACGCCAGAGAACTCAAGCCCTGTCGACCCTGCCGCTTTCGAGTTAGGCGCGACGGACGTCTGGAAGTTGTCACAGCGGGCGGACCTCAGCCAACTGGACTGGCAATCGATTTCGGATCCGGCCCAGAAACTTGAATCCTTACAGGCCTTACGGTGGCAGCGAAATGAGGACACGAGTGCCGTCTTGCGAGCAGCCATTAGTGACGCGGATGCGGATGTTCGTATGTACGCGGTGCGGTGGATATGCGACGAGCGGTTAACCGAGTTTCGTGAGGACCTCGCCAGACTATTGGAGGGTCCCATGCCCGATGGTCAAACGTATTTGCGACTGCTCAGTGGATTGGATTGGTTGTCGCGGGACGATGAGTCAACCACGCACGAGATCTCCGACGGATTGTTGGCACGCGAGCTCCGTAACACGCATCGCTCGCCGTCCGTCCAGGCGCTGGCATTGCGAATGATCTCACCCGACTACCGGGACGTGACGGTCGAGCGGCTGACAGAGTTCTTGCAGTCGGACCATGATGCTCTTCGCGTTGAGGCGTTGCGTACGCTCGCGGCGCAGGCAACTACCGAGAGTGTGGCCCCGTTGGCCGAGTTGGCCGCCGATCGTGAGGAAGTATCCGCCATTCGCGCCGAGGCAGTCACTGGGTTGGCATCCCAACCAGCGACCTATCGAGAGTTGCTTGAGTCCCTCACCGCGGACAAAGACGCCGTTGTCGCCCGTGAGGCTCAGCGGCAGAGGCGGCTGTTGGCGGGAGGTCCCGTCGGCGATCCGATACCACCTGCGACGGACTTGTCGGCGTGGCACCCATTGGTCGCGGGCGAGGGCGACAGAGAATCAGGCCGCCGGCTTTTCTTTAGTCCGGTGGGGGCGCGATGCAGCGTCTGTCATCAATACAACGGCCGAGGAGGAAAGATCGGGCCGGATCTGTCGCGGCTTAGCGCGCAATCCTCTCGAGAAAAGATTGTCGAATCCATACTGCAACCGCGGCTGGAAGTGGCGCCGCGGTATCAACCTTGGGTCTTGGTCACCGATGACGGCAGGTCTTTTACCGGTTTGCGTGTCCCTCAGGGTGGCGACAACGGACAAGAGCGGTACTACAACGCCAATGGTGATCTATTCGAGCTGGCCAGCGACACAATTGAGGAGCGACGGGCGAGCGAAGTTTCACTCATGCCCGCGGGCCTCGAGAAGATTCTGACCGTCGACGATCTTC
>Ga0310121_10003042_pt1 | contig 15529 bp, 15 predicted proteins | sample CB27_Tmax_986_MG_FD_203504 | JGI IMG/M metagenome (GOLD analysis project Ga0310121, IMG submission 203504) | Marine microbial communities from Western Arctic Ocean, Canada - CB27_Tmax_986 | ecosystem: Environmental > Aquatic > Marine > Oceanic | place: Canada: Western Arctic Ocean | collected...
TTTTGGCGTTGGTGTCGGGACAACCGTCATCGTCCGGTCGAGGAGCAGTTCAGGATCTTGTGTGCGAAGCTGCGTGGTTACTACCAGTACTATGGCGTGCGGTGTAACAGCCAATGCCTGGATCTGGTGTTCTACACGGTCGAACGCGCTTGGCGTTACTGGCTGAACCGTCGTGGGGTTCGCAAACTGACATGGCAGGGGTTTGGGAAGTTAATGGCGAAGTTTACCTTGCCACGTCCCAAGATCATGCAACCTTGGGTATAATTCACAGCACGTGAAGAACGGAACGGATGTTGTTTGTGTTTGCAACGCGGACGGAGACATGTGACGCGGATTGCGGCGTCGGCTGTAGTCTTGTTGTATGGAAACGTGCAACACCGAGGAACCGTATGAGGGAAATCCTCACGTACGGATCTGTGGGGGGGTTGGTCGAGTAATCGCCGACTCTACCCGGACGACGAATTCGCGAAACATTGGTTCATTGGGGTTGGTTTTAGGCGTCGCGCTGGCGACGTCAGGGAACGGTACCAACTTTGCGGCGGATCCGCCGCAAAGAATCGACCGCATTACGTGGATCATTCACTCCTATTGCTGGAGCATGGCCGGCGACACAATACCGCCCGACGTGAATGTGAAGTTGTGGAAAGCGTGCCTGGCCTGGGAGCGGGACAATCACCAACCAGAGACTGTCCGTTGCACGGCCGTCGGCGAGGGCTTCGAGCAGTGCACGATGATCTGGAAAGGTATGCTGCCGGAATATTTGGGACTTGCCACACCCATTGAGAATGACGCCACCCTCTCGGTGACGGGCCAGCTTGAAGTGGTGTTTGGCAAGTTTCAGGAGTGGCATCCCTGCTCCGACGCCTCGTGTATTGCCGCCAGGCAGGTTTATTCGTCCAACTCCGAACGAAACGCCGTGCCCAGGCAAATACGCGATACGTTCAGGTCTGAGTTTCCCAGTTTGGTATGCTGCAAAGGATTCTCCGTTATCTATCCATCCACGCGGAGCAGGCGAATCAGGTGCTGAGGCGTGAATCCCTTGCTGGCCGCGATACTGGTCATGTCATCGATCAGCACAGCTTCGATTTGTGGATGATTCTTAACCAACGGAACCAGGTCGGAAACCCTGCGTTCGAACACGAAGTTGGACGTGTGTTCTTCGTCGCCGTCGGCAATCATCTCCCAAACCAGCCTCGGGCGTGTAACGGACCAATTCAAACAAGACACAATGCTAGGGACGACGTGCCCTATCAATTTTGGCCGAAGGTAATTTTGGCCCAAAAAGGGTGCATTCGATCAGCTCGGGTACGAGCATCTTCAAGCATCGTTTCCAGGCTGGGCTTGATCTCGATTCGCTTCTTGCGGCCGTTGAACTTGATTTCGATGGCTCGATCAAAGTCCACCAATTCAGGGGTAAGCCACACTGTCGCTGATTTCGCCGCGGTTTTGACGAAGAGAGAACCGTCGGGGCGGACGGCTGCCTCGATGGTATCGCCGCGGAACCCGCGGGGAGGGGGCCACGCCGTGGGAGCGACCGTTTTTTTGGATGGTACGTCGACTTCGGTCCACCAGAAGAAATTATCCCACTTTCGCATCGTGCTGACCTCGAACTGGCGAGGGTAGAAATCGCGACGATGGAGCCTGATCCAAGTGAAGATCTGTTGGATTTCGTCTTGAAAATGTTCATGGCCGCGCCCGCGGTATTCCACCACCATGCAGTCGAAGCCACTGAGAGTCAGGTAGCGATCCAGACTCGCTGAGTTTCGGTTCATCAGATCGCCATCCAACTCGCCAGCCACAAAATAAAGTGGCACTCCGCGGGCATTGCGCCAGTACTTGGGAATATACCTGGGCGAGCGGCGCTCTCCGTAATCCGACGTGGCCACAATGGGAATGACCCCAGCCCAGAGGTCCGGATGCGCCAAGCCGATATCCCAGGCGGCATCTCCGCCCATTGAATGGCCCGAGAGGAAGACCCGATCGCTGTCGATGGAAAAGCGCCGCATAGCATCTGATAAAGAACCCAGTACGGCCGCGTGTTCGCGAGCCGAAAACTGATATCGAGACTGGTGAGGGACTCCCCAGTGTGGAGCGACGACAATGTATCCATGTCTTGTGGCTTGTCCCAATCGTTGCTGTTTTTCGTCGCTGTAAGAACCCGACCACCAATCAATTTGCAGCTCCGGGTTGGTGACTTCGCTATGCAATGTCACGATCGTCGGATACTTTCGATAGGGATCATATTCGGGAGGCAGCTGAATCGTATATTTCAGCGGACCGATCTCCGACAGTCCGGGCGCGGAAAGGACCAGTAAGCCCGGCGGTGCGGTTTGCGGTGCTGGATCGTCGACCGGCGTTGTGTCAACGGGTGGCTCCCTTACCGGTTCGTCCGCCTCGATTTCCTCCAACGTCTGGTCACCCATGGGCGGCCGCATGGCGGCCAAGAGCTTCGCGACGTTGTTCGGCGTGGCCCCTTCGAGGCTGGATAGCTGTCCCAAAAGCTCTTCTCGTCGCGGTAGTTTTTTTTCCAATAAATACTCGCGCACCAAATCGAGGACCTTAGCCAAAGACAGAGCCACGGCAAGGTTTTCGTCGGCCGCTCCGCTGCCCAGAAACCAACCACTCACGGCCAGCGCCAATTTCTGCTCGGCCAAAAGGTTGTCGTCATCAGCCAAGCGAAGATAATCAGCCATCCGGTTAATATTGTGGTAATTCAACTGGCCGCGAATCTCCGCCGAGATCGCCTGCAAAGAGTTCTTGCGCAAGCCATCTTCCATTTCGGAAATGTGCGATGTGAGCAGCTTTCCGACCTGGGCCGCGTCCCCGTCGACCTTGGTATATTCTCCGAGAAGATCGCGCACTTCCAGCAGAAGCTCGCTAGCCACATTGTTTTCGGGAAACTGCTCCAATAACAGCCGCGCCCAATTGAACTGGCCCGCCTGACGACGAAGTCGTATTTCTTCGATGTATCGTTTGGCCTTAAGTTGACGAATTTCCACAAGCAGATCCTTGTGATCGCCCAACTTGGGAAAATCCTGAAGCACCTTTTGTAATTCGGTCTCGGCGTCCGTATAGCGCTGGCTTTCAATATATAATCGAACAACGTTTAATCGTTGGTCAGAGTTGGTTGGATCAATCTGATGCATCAAAATAGGATTGAGAACGTCTCGTGGAAGAGAACTAGTCGCGATCCGCATGTCCCAGATGTAGGTTTTTTGCTTCGAGGCTAATCCCTCGATGCTCGTCCAATGGGGCGTGATCCGGGTAATTCCCTGAATGACGTCAAGGCGGCCCTGATTCGACATCATCGAAAAAGTTCGATGGCCATATTTGTCAAACGGAGTGACCTTCAAAATCGACCCAATCTTGCCAATGCTAAATCCCTTGAGCGCGACTCGCTGCTCCAACTCAATTCTGGAGAGCATGGGCAGCTCATTACGGATATTAGCGGTTTGATAAGTCGACACGAAGATTCGCTGTAATTGGTTGTCGACAAAGTTGATCAGCTTGGGTCCCCCTTGGCCCGCATTACCCGCTGGCGCTAACACAGAGTTGCCCAAGCTACTCAATTCACTTACCGCGCCGCTGACTTCCATGCCGTTCTTGACAATCAGCACCTTGGCGTGAGCGGCACCGACAGACAAGCTGACGATCGCGGTCGCGACAACGAGCGGTAACAGCCGGGTAGGTTGGTAGGATGGCGGATCTGGCATGGTGAATCTGGCGGGACAGGGATTCTGGCGGGACAGGGATTCTGGCGGGACAGGGATTCTGGCGGGACAGGGATTCAAAAGCAGATCAAACACTCGGACTCATTGTGATGTGACCAACGGTCATTGACATCCCACTAATCAAATAGCCAAAATGGAAGCCATGGGTAATTTGGCTATTTGGCGATCTTCTCGTAAATCGGGATGCGTTGCTTGCTAGGAGGGAAACTGGTATCCATCACCGGGAGGTAGACGTTGCATCTCCGTAAAGCAGTCCGCTGGCTTGTCTTCACATTACCGGTGCTGGTGGTCGTTTTTGCCATATTGATGGCCGGGATGGCCATATGCGACGCGACGGAGGATCAGGCGGGCGCCGCCATTTTGTATCGGGTAGCCATGGGCGCCCTGTGTCTTTTGGCCATCAACCTGATATTGCTTGTGGGTGGGTTGGGCGCTTTGGCCATTAGTGGCGACGATTCCAATGACGATTACCCATGACGGCTCACGATGCCAGGCTAGGGAATCCGCATTAATTTTTGCTCCATAACGACATTTTGATAGGGGGTCGTCGGTTGAAGCACGGGACGGAACCAGAGTTCCGTGCCGCCATCGCAGGTGATCAGGTCGCCGATGAACTCGGCGTGCTGCACCTGGTGTTGAGCTTGGGCGTTTAATTCGCGAGCCGCCAATACGTCATATAAATCGCTGGTATGCGCGATCCGGTAGGGCTTGGATGACGTGCCATCGCCGGTGTTCATAAGGCCGGCAAGGCATTGCCGCATTTGGAAGTCCTCTAGTTCGACGAGTTCCTCATCGCCAAGGTGGCTGGCCGAATCAGCAAGTAATTGATGAAAACGGGGCGAAAGCAGCCATGCAGGAATGAAATTCGCTGCCTCACGTACCATCCCCTGGTAATCCGTCAGCCGAACCATGTTCTGCAGCGCATGCCAATCTTCATGGTTCCGAATATGGCTATCCTCGGAAAGAATCTGCTGGGTCAGGTCCAGATAAAGATCGCCAGAAGGGCGGTGAAGAAACTTTTCGTAAAGCTTTTCCAGTTGGTCGATCATATCTTCACTCAACATTGAGCCATCGTATGCGGTGGTTGGCGTCAATTGCGGCTGCGAAAGTCAACAATCGCCGGCGCAACCAACCGCTCCCTCTCTTGATACTAACCAAGAGAATGCACATAGACAAGCTTTTTGCTAGTGCATCCGAAAAAATTTCGTTGTGACAATGAGTTTTGGAAACGAATTCTTGCGCTACTTGGCATCGATCAAGCTCTTCAACCAAATATCGACTTCAGACAATTTCAACCAATCGCCTAAGATGAGCTTGTCCTTTACAGAGGCACTTGATGAACTTAGGCAACGATTTCGCGCTTGTGATTGAGGTAATCCCAGACGACAAAACGATCTAGATCCCGACCGGCGGTAAAGAAAACACGGCCGGATGTCGACTCGGCCATGCGATGCGCAAACCTAACGTCCTCTTCGGTTTGCGACCAGCTGGGCACCAAGAAAATGTTAATTGTAATGCCTTCCCGATGACATAGAGCCGCCTCGCGCATGGTCGCTAATTCGGTCCGTGGATCGGGGGGATAGAGCATGTACAACCACGATCCTTCGAAGTGGGCGGTCGGTAGCCCATCGGTGATCAGAATGATCTGACGATTCAGGGTGTCCTGATTGGACAACAATTGGCGACTGAGCTGCAAGCTGTGTTGGATATTCGTGAAATGAGGATGGATTTGGTGCTCACTTAGGTCGTCGCGACTCATGTCGGCCTTGAGTTGGATCCAGGGATCGGTGATGGTCACGGGTTTTGGCATCAGATTCACGATCTCTGGCGACGAACGGACCTTCCCGAACGTATACATTTCCACGAACCGCAGGTAATCACCCGGATATTCACTACGAATCAATCCGTCCAACGCCAGCGACATCCGTTTGACATTGATATATTGTCCGTCGTATCGCATTGATCCGCTCATATCCATCACCACCACGCTGGCACATTTGGGCGTGTTACGCGTGCGATGGACCTCAATATCGTCGGACTTGATCCGAATTGGCAGCCCGGGGCCATTGCGAATCATGGCGTTGACGAACGTCTGGGGAATGTCCATGTGGGTCAACGAGTCGCCGAATTCGTATTGTTTTGTCCGTTGCATTTCGACCGCTCCCTCGCCGACGATGGCACCTTGATGGCGGCCGGTCCGAGAAGCGGTCAGGTTGCTGAAGATTTTCTCCAGCAATTTGCCTTGGAACAGGCGATACGCCTGGGGAGACAATTCAATATATCGACCATCACTGCCGAGGCCCTGTCGCTGCGCCATCTCGCGGAGGTAATCTTCGACCTGTTGCTGAAGCGCACTTAGTTCGTCCATTTCTCCTGGTTCCGCAAATTCCCCCAGCGCTTCCATATCGATGATGCCGACTTGAGCTGTCTCTCGAGCCTGCTCAAGCTGTTTGAGCAGTTCTTCGATTTTGTCCAGCTCCTCTTTGATTTGCAGAGCCTCTTCGACGGTCAACGGCGTCGCGCCGGTGAAATCGTAAGTGCCGGCCAGCTCGTCGACTTGGTATTTCTCCCCCAGCCGCTCCATGATCTGGACTAACTGGCGGGCAAATGCGGAACGATCATCCCCCGAGGCGTACCAGAGTCGCTCCAACGCGTACAACTGCTGGGTGCGAATGGCCTGGGAAAAGCTCTCTCTCAACTTCCGCGGCGGCTGGGCGTCCTCAGCGGCAGAGAGAAAATTGCCTGCGGCCAAACCAACGACCGTATCCGTTTCGTACTTCTCCAGTATCTTGCGGCGGCGCTCCAGCAGCATAGCGATGAGCGCCTCGAGACTGGGTCCCAGCCCAGAAATCAGCGACGGATCGATGCGAACCGCCCGAGCCAACTCCTCGGGAGTCAATTGTCGCATCTCACCAAAAGCGAGCAGATGGTCAAACGCCGCCGAAACAAGGTCAGGCGGCGGTTGAGTGGGACTGGGAAATCGCCGCGGATCGTATTTCTGATAGGTGTGGATCACACCACCGGTACGTCGGTCACGAGGGCTCATCACTAGGTCTCGTAGGTAATCTGGCCATGGTGTTGTCCACGAGAAATCTGTTCCAATGCATAGAGCCCAGCCAACACGAACTCGATACAGCTAGCTCGCACCGCCTCGTCTTGCGAGGCGTTCACTTCGAAGGCCTTATCCCAGACCGGTGGGACTCTTTCGAGCAAACTTGCGTAAGCCGACGAGGGGAGCATATCACCGACTTCGATCCGTACGCCTTTGGCAAAGATCTGGGCGATTTCTTCCAGGCCATGTTGGTCCACGTACTGCCTGAAGACCGTTTCAATGGCTTCGGCGATCACGGCATCCAAAACCTGACGTTCGGACATTTGATGGCTTCCCATCATGTCCAGCTCCAGCTTACCAAGCGACGAGGTGTAAAGATGGCCCAAATCGCTAATTCGTGGCACCGCCGGTTTCTCACCCAAGACGATCCCGCGGCGCCGGGCACTGGCCACGGTGGTCTGATAATTGGCAATAGAAAAACGCGCACTCACGCCCGATTGCTGATCGATGTATTTGGAACGACGGGCCGCGACTGTGACTTCTTCGATGATTTCACGCATGAAATAGGGAACCACTACAGGGTGTTCCCCGTCCAGTGGAATGTCGGCTTCCTGTTCCATAATCTGGATGCCGAGATCACGCTGCCGCGGGTAATGCGTATGGATGACGGCACCAATGCGGTCCTTCAGCTGTGGGATTACTTTGCCGCTGCGATTGTACGTCGACGGGTTGGCTGAAAAGAGGATCAGCAGGTCAATATCGAATTGAATCGGGTACCCACGAATTTGCACGTCGCGCTCTTCGAGAATGTTGAACAATCCAACTTGAACCAACTCGTCCAACTCGGGCAACTCGTTGACGGCGAAAATCCCCCGGTGCATCCGGGGGATCAGGCCAAAATGCAGCGCATCCTCGGCCGACATGCTCGCGCCTCCGGCCAATTTGGCTGGATCGATCTCACCGATAATATCGGCGAATTTCGTGCCTGGAGCCAAACGCTCGACATAACGTTGATGACGAGGCCACCAGGCGACGGCGATCTCTTCATCGCTGTGACGTTTCACGGATTCGCGGCCGACCTGAGTGATCGGTGCAAACGGATCTTCGTGTACCGGCGCCCCCGGCAGATCGAGGTAGGGAATCTCTTCGTCAAGAAACTGAACCAACTGCCTCATCAGTCGGCTTTTGGCCTGGCCTTTTTCACCCAGAAACAACAGATCATGGCCAGCCAACAGTGCCAGATCAATTTCAGGAATGACCGTGTCGTCAAAACCGACAATTCCAGGAAAGAGATCTTCGTCGCTGACAAGCAAACGCACAAAGTTGTCGCGCATTTCCTGCTTGACGGTTTTTGAGACCCAGCCGCTTTCGCGCAGTTCGGCAAGGTTACTCGCTTTTTGGATGGTCGTACTCATAGGATAATTTGTCGTCAGGATGATTGGCTCGCAGATGATTATCGCAGCGGACGCGAATTGTTATGCTCAGCTCAGCAAACGACCACTTATTTCTTTTTTGCAATGATTTACTGAATCGCAGTAAACAAGTGGACTACTCTTTTTTTACCGTGGTTTACTCCGGAGAGATCTTATTCGTCGGTCACACAACCTTCCGAGGCCGATTTGACGCTTTGAATGTATTTGAAAAGCGTTCCCCGGGTGGCTTTTAGAGGGGGCGCTTGCCAAGCCTCGCGCCTTTGTTTCAGTTCACCCTCCTCCACGTTCAATTCAATGCGGTGGGTTTCAGCGTCAATCGTGATTTCATCTCCATTTTTCACCAAGGCAATAGGGCCACCGACTTGGGCCTCAGGCGTGACATGTCCCACGATGAATCCATGTGAGCCACCTGAAAAACGACCGTCGGTCATCAAGGCGACCTCTTTACCGAGTCCCGCCCCCATAATGACCGAAGTCGGTGTGAGCATTTCCGGCATACCGGGACCCCCTTTTGGCCCCTCGTAACGAATAATGATCACGTCTCCTTTGTGAATCTTCTTCTCTTCCACCGCCCTGACCATTTCCTCTTCGGAATCAAAGACGTTGGCGGTACCTGTGAACTTGTTGCCTTCCTTACCTGTTATTTTGGCGACCGCGCCTTCAGGAGCCAAGTTGCCTCGCAAAATCTGCAGGTGCCCCGTGGATTTGAGCGGCCGGCCGACCGGGTGGACAATCTCCTGATCGTCCGCAAAATCGGGAAGATCGGCGACGTTTTCAGCCAATGTATTGCCGGTGACCGTCAGGCAGTCACCGTTGAGAAAACCTTCTTTGAGCAACATCCGTATGACCCCCGGAGTGCCGCCGATCGCATGTAAATCTTCCTGGACGAATTTACCGCTGGGCTTGAGATCGGCGAGATATGGCACACGGTCACTGACCGCCTGGAAGTCGTCGATGGTCAGCGGCACGTCGACGGATCGCGCCATGGCGATCAGATGCAGCACGGCGTTGGTGGAACCGCCCAGCGCCATGACCACCGTCATGGCATTCTCGAACGCTTCACGCGTCATGATGTCACGTGGTTTGATATCTTTTTCCAATAATTTGTGCATTGCCTGGCCAGCTCGCCGACACTCGTCCAGCTTGTCCTCATCTTCGGCCGGAATCGAAGCGCTGTAGGGAAGCGACATCCCCATCGCCTCGATGGCGCTGGACATCGTATTGGCGGTGTACATCCCACCGCAGGCTCCCGGCCCCGGACAAGCGCGTCGGACAATCTGCTTGCGTTTTTCTTCGTCGATCGTTCCCGCCAGAAAAGCGCCGAAACATTGGAACGCGGAGACAATGTCGAGTTTTTCGCCATCCAGCCAGCCAGCTCGAATCGTACCGCCATAGACCATCAGCGAAGGGCGATTCAAACGGCCCATGGCGATTAAACATCCTGGCATGTTCTTGTCGCAGCCGGGAATGGCGATGCAGCCATCGTACCATTGGGCACTCATCATCGTTTCGATCGAGTCGGCAATCAGATCACGTGACTGCAATGAAAAACTCATCCCTTCGGTGCCCATCGAAATGCCGTCACTGACACCGATGGTATTAAAGCGCATGCCGACCAGGCCCGCCTCGGTGACCCCCTGCTTGACCTCGGCGGCCAGTTTGTCGAGGTGCATGTTGCAGGTATTGCCCTCGTACCAAATACTACAAATGCCGACCTGGGCCTTGTCCATATCGGCTTCCGAAAGCCCCGTCCCGTAGAGCATCGCTTGCGAAGCCCCTTGGACCTTCGGTTGCGTAATGCGACGGCTATACTTGTTGAGAGGCTGGGGCATGATGAATTGGGTCCTAGTGCATATATCCAGTCGCTGACTGCGAATCTGATCATTTCAAACTTACTATGATAGGACAATTTCGCCTGGTTTTCCACGACCCGACGGAACTGGTCGCTGGCCTTGAACCGTGACGCCGAAAAGGATTTTGGTAGCCGGAGCCGTAACCGTAGCCGTAGGACTTTGGACGCACTGCCAAAAAGTCCAAATTCTTAAGAATTCGGCTACGTCTAGTCACAAATCGTTTTTTCGATTTCAGATTCCTTAACGGCCTTGCCAAAACGGGCGAACCGGTCTTGGCAATCCCGTTAACTATGGCGACGATGTACGCAGAGATTTCTGGCGGGACCGTCTGTGTCGCAGGTGACTATGGCTGGACGCGTGGGCTGGGGAGGTGTGGATGCGGAAACCGAGTTTTCTCTATTTTGATTTAGGCAATGTGCTGCTGATGTTTGACCATCATCGCGGCGCTGCCCAGATGGCCGAGGTGGCTGGAATACCCGTCGAGCAGGTTTGGGAGCTGGTCTTTCAGGGGGATCTCCAAAAGCGCGTCGAGTGCGGGGCCATTTCCAGCCAGGAGTTTTTCGACGAATTCTGCCAACAGACCAATTCGCGGCCCGATCGAGACGAATTGGCTCTGGCAGCCAGTGCCATCTTTGAAATCAATGCTTCGATCGTTCCCTTGGTGGCCACGCTTCATGTTTCCAACCACCGGATGGGCGTCCTGTCCAATACCTGCGAGGACCATTGGAACTACGTCATCAACAACCGTTATGCCATCATTCCAAGCCTTTTTGAGGTCCATGTCCTTAGTCACGAAGTTGGCGCGGCGAAACCAGACGCCAAGATCTATGAAGTGGCGGCCGACCGAGCCGGATGTCCGGCCAACGAAGTATTTTTCGTCGACGATCTCGCAGAGCACGTCGCGGGCGCACGAGCCGCAGGATTCGACGCCGTCCAATTTGAATCGGTCGATCGATTGGCCATGGACCTGCGCCAACGTGGACTGGAATTCAATTTTTGACGAGCTGGCTGGCTTGGCAGTTCAACGAGCAGCTCTAGCGAATGTATCGGTTGATCAGGTTCTCCAGCATCTCCTGCCGGCCGCTGCCATTGGCCGACGCCTCACCTTGGCCGAGCATGTACTGTTCCAGCGACGTAAAATCGTGCTGGCCGTTTTCGATCTCGGCGCCAACGCCCTGCGACCAACTCGCGTAGCGCTGGTCGAGCAGTGATTGCAGCTCGCCATCAGCACGAATCGCCGCCGCGATCTTCAGTCCCCGCGCGAAGGTGTCCATGCCGCCGATGTGAGCGTAAAACAAATCGATCGGCTCGAAACTCTCGCGGCGCAGCTTGGCATCGAAGTTGACACCTCCCGGCGCAATTCCGCCGTACTTTAGAATCGAAAGCATGCAGCGAGTCGTCAGATAGATGTTCGTGGGAAATTGATCCGTGTCCCAGCCCAACAGCAAATCGCCCGTGTTGGCGTCGATCGAACCGAGCATGCCTTGATGTCCAGCGTACTCAAGCTCGTGCATCATAGTGTGACCGGCGAGCGTGGCGTGATTGGTCTCAAGATTCAGCTTGAGGTGGTCCGTCAAGTCGTAAGCGCGGAGAAAGTTAATGCAGGCCGCCGCGTCCGAGTCGTATTGATGCTTGGTCGGTTCTTTGGGCTTGGGCTCGATCAGAAACTGTCCCGTGAAACCGATCTGTCGGGCGTAATCGACGGCCATGTGCAAGAAGGCGCCCAGGTGATCCAGTTCCCTTTCCATGTCCGTGTTGTAGAGGTTTTGATATCCTTCCCGGCCTCCCCAGAAGACAAAATTCTCTCCGCCTAGTTCCTTGGTGATTTCCAGACATTTTTTACATTGAGCCGCCGCGTAGGCGAAAACGTCCGCGTTACAGCTGGTCGCCGCCCCATGCATGAACCGCGGATGGCTGAACAGGTTCTGTGTACCCCACAGCAACCGGATTCCTGTCCGTTCCTGCTCGGATTTGATCCGCTGGACAACCGCGTCCAAATTGGCATTGGTCTCGGCCAGCGACGCTCCTTCGGGGGCAATGTCGCGATCGTGAAAAGCAAAGTAAGGCGCTCCCAGCTTGTCGATGAATTCAAACGCCACTATTACTCGAGCCAGCGCGTTTTCGACCGATTCCGAACCGTCGTCCCAGGGACGCAGCATGGTCGGCGCCCCAAACGGATCCGCTCCAGTGCTGCGAAAGGTATGCCAATAAACGACGCTGAAGCGCATGTGCTCCTTCATCGTTTTTCCTTCCACAACTTCATCCTCGTTGTACCAGCGGAAGGCTAGGGGGTTCTTCGAATCAGGACCTTCGTAGGCAATTCGGCTAATTTCAGGAAATGCGGACATGGTAATCCTTGGGAAATCTTTTCCACCGTTAGCAATAGCCAGCCATCAAGATGCCTGAATCCATGCTTACCAAATTGCAGACCGGCAAACAATGAGGGCTAAGGTGAAGTAGGTCAACACCATCCTCAATTAAACCGTCGAAGGATCAAATCGCCTAGGCCTGGCCAGACTTGAGAAATTGCGAACAGTAAACGGGCTCGACCTGGCACGACCAACTCGGGTTGCCGCTTTTCGCAGGCCCGGATGACGCGTTCGGCCAGCCGATCGGGTGAAATTCCCACCAGTCTCACACCGCCACCCGGTTCGGACGCTTCGGGAGGAAGATTCCGCGCCTGGTCCTGGTAACGTGGGCCGGCATCCTCTCGGCGGATTGGTCCGGAACAAACCAGCAGCACGTGAACTCCCCGCGGCTTAAGCTCCGCGCGAAGTTGGTGGTTGTAAGCAGCCAGCGCGAATTTGCTGGCCGGATAAGCACCAAGATGTTCTCCAGCCGACTTACAGGCAAGTGAACCTATATTGGCAATCGATCCGCCTGAATCCACCAGCAGCGGTATCGCCCGCGCGCAGCAGTTTACCGCCGACACGAAATTGATCTCAAATAATTCGCGGAATTCCTCTGGTTCCGTTTCACTAGCGCGGCCGCGAGTGGAACGACCGACGTTGTTTACCAAAACGTCCAGGCTCCCGTGCGTCTCGCGAATCCAACTGAACAAGTCCGCCACTTGGCCTGGCCGCGTGACGTCCGCCGCGAAACTGCTGGCCGCCAGCCCCCCTGATCGAATCGCTTCCGCCGTCGCGTCGGCTTGACCCTGATTTCGCCCTGTGATCACGACGTGGGCCCCAGCTGCGGCGAATTGCCCAGCCAGATGCTTACCAAAGCCCTGTGAACTGCCAGTGATCAACGCAACCTTGTTTTTCCAGATTGACATGATGTGGTCCACGTTTATTCGACGGCCGCAGGTGCCGTTGACTCGAAAACTTCAAAACTCAACACACACCAATGAACCTCAGTGTCCGAGCCCCATTGGATTCTCTGATACCTTGAGGGATAGCCCCACTGCTCATCAAAGATTCCACGGATCGTCAAATCGGTCGGTGTCTCTGGAGCATTCGTCTCGATCGCTCCGACGTCATAACCAATGGTGTTGAACATGCCGGGAACGCTCCAGGTGCCCAGCGTCCTCAATTGCGTTAACGGATGGCCGTTTCGCCGTGCGCTGGTCGTCACGCCGTTGCGAACCTCCGCTTCGTAAACCGCCGGTTGGCGGCCACTCACCTCGATGCTGATATTATAGTTGGCCGGCGACCGCGATTTCCAAAGCTCCCAAGCCTGATCATAAGTTTCACGTCCGAACGCCGGCAGCCTGTCTTGATGCGAGGACCAAAACAGGATCGAGCCAACGACCAAAATCGCGCATCCAGCGCCGACCATTGCGGCCAACACTTTTTGACGCTGAGAGGACATGTTGGATCAATTATATGGGGTTGGGTGAGTGTTGGTGAATAGCGAGGCTGTGACTCAGGCCATTTGCTGTGTGGATCAGTGTCCAGGTTTCAGTGTCCAGGTTTCAGTGTCCAGTCAGATCCTCCTGTCAAAACCTGAAACCTGAACTGGACTCAATTGTAAAGATGCTCCCTCGTTGTTGACCCTAATCTGGCTTATCGGGCCGAACGGAAATCCCTCGCGCAAATCGACCGGGTGCCTGATTCCCGCTGTGCTTGAAATACGGCCACCATGAATACCTGCAAGAAACTGCCAATCCAGAAACCAAAGAGACCACCCAGCACAATGAACGAGCAAACGCCCAAGCCCATATTGGCCAACGTCAAATTTTCCGGAGGATTGCTTTGCATCAGCAGCTCCGCTCCGCCGTAACCGCCCCCGATCGCTCCCAAAACTGTCATCACGACGATGGTCCAACCTAGCGAGATGCGCCGACTAAGTCGTGTGACCGGTGCGCAGTCATGAGCGGTCACGGATGATCTGCTTCGCTTCGGTGGCGAGTTCTCTTCGTCTTCCGCGGGCTGCTGATCGCGTAATCGACATCCCAACGCATTCCCGGCCACATGGGCAATGGCCGCCAACGCAAAAAGAATTCCCACGGCGATTGCCAGCGACGAAAGATTGCGAATGACGGCTAACATCATGCAAAGTACCGCCATTGCCAGAAACAGTGTGCGCAAACGAAAACGAGGCATCGCTGCCGAGCCGTCCTGATGGGCGCCTTTGCGCGTGAGTGATTCCATGTCCGTTGCTATCGCTTCGTGACCGAGGAACATGATAACTTAGACGCCATGAAAGTGGAGTCCAGTCAATTATACTCGCTGGCATCCGGTAATCGTGTCTTCATCCCGTTGATTTTGCAATTCCCTTAGACATGTCCCAGGTCTCTCTCATCGGTATTGTGATGGCCGTGGTTGCCGTGATCGCCGCGTATGGCATCGGTTATTCAGCCGGATTGGCCGTCGGAAAAGAATCCGGTTTCGAGAAAGGGAAACAGGCGGGAGCCAAAGAGGGTTCCAAACGGGGCTATGCTGTGGGCTTCGATCGAGGTCGCCGAAACCAAGGCGATCCCGAAGATGAGGACGAACCGCGCAAGGCGGGGTGCGCTGGAGTCATGCTTGTTGTACTGCTCACGCCTCTGGCGTGGTTCATCTACTCCGCGATATTCGCCTAGGCTCACTGTCCCAGTTGTGTCGTAAGACCCCTGCCGGCGGTGCAGGGGGAGGTAGGTCTTGTTCATGCGTTACGAAGTCAGGCAACGGATCCTAAGCGGGACGGTCGAAGTAGCCTCGACTTGTCAAAAGCGTCCGAAAAATCTTACGACTCCAACTAAGGCTCGTCGACTCGCTCGACCTCAGTCGCGCGATTACCCGACCCATTGGACGAGGCGACCCGGCGGAGGTCCTTCGGCACAGCCACCCAGGGACCTGCCGCTTGGTCGATTCTTTTTGGTTCAGGCAATGTGTTTTTGGGTGCCGGCCTTTGGGGCACTGTGTTTTGGGGCACTGTGTTTTGGGGCACTGTGTTTTGGGGCACTGTGTTTTGGGGCACTGTGTTTTGGGGCACTGTGTTTTGGGGCACTGTGTTTTGGGGCACTGTGTTTTGGGG
>Ga0310121_10003044_pt1 | contig 15527 bp, 11 predicted proteins | sample CB27_Tmax_986_MG_FD_203504 | JGI IMG/M metagenome (GOLD analysis project Ga0310121, IMG submission 203504) | Marine microbial communities from Western Arctic Ocean, Canada - CB27_Tmax_986 | ecosystem: Environmental > Aquatic > Marine > Oceanic | place: Canada: Western Arctic Ocean | collected...
GCGATTGCGGTGCACCGCCGCACCGGATCGTCTGCACGGGTGGAGGCAATTGGTTCCTCGATGTCCCGCCCCTGTACAGCCCGCTGCCGAGCGGTTGGTCCGAGGCTGTGGGGAGTCCGGTAGAGCGCACGGGCCTGGCCTTCTCCGTCGGCGCCGCCTGTCCCTAGCCGCGCCCCAACCCTGCCTCCACCCAGACCCGACCCGCCGCTGGCCTCCTTAGCGCTGCGGGGCGGCCCAGCGGCGATACGCGCGCCCTGCAAGGGGGCGCATGGGCGTTCGCACCAGCTCGAAAAAGGGCGGCACGGCAGCGTTCGTCCTGGCCCTCACGGCCGTCGTCGTGGCCGTGCTCTTCAGCCCCGGGGAGGCCGATGTCCGTGCGCGAACCGGCCCCAGGATCGTCGCGCACGAAGTCACCGCTTCAGATCTCCTCTCGTTCATTCCGGCCGTCTTGGTCCCGCCAGACGAAGGACCGGCGCCGCTCGCGCGGACCGTGCCCGCCTTGCGCCCGCCGGACGCGCCCCCGGCGCTTGCCGTGGCCGTCGCAACCGCTGGGCGGGTGCCCGATCCGGGCGTCCCTGCGGGCCCGCGTTCCTCGCCGGCTGCGGCTTCGGAGCCGCCCCTCCCGACGCCCCTCCCCGCCGTCGCTGAGGCCGTTCCCGACCCGCCCCTCCCCGCGACGTCGGTGCCGAACCTCTACCTCCCCGCACCGCCCGGGGGCCCGCTCACCGATCTCGAAGCGCGGCTGCTTGCGGGGGCAAACGCGGCGCGCGAGGGCGCGGGGCTCCCTCCGCTCCGGCACGACCCAGATCTGACCGCGATCGCGCGCATCCGCTCTCAGCAGATGGCCGACCAGGGCTACTTCGGCCATTACGACCCCGATGGCTATCACGTCTACGTGGAGCTCCTCGCCCGCTTCGGCCATGGCTACGCCTGGGCGGGCGAGTACCTTGCGCTGAACAACTACGATCCGGCGGAGTCCCCGGAGCGTGCTCTAGCCGCGCTCATGGCGAGCGCTGCCCACCGTGAAAACATCCTCTTTCCCGGATTCGATTGGGTCGGGGTCGGCGAGGTGACCGACGCCACGGGCCGGCACATCTACACGCTGATCTTCCTCGGCTAGCGCTCGGCTCCGGGGGCGGGGCTACCTGCGGACACCGATCGTCGGCGCCGAACCTGTGATCGAGGCCATCGTGAGATCTGACCGTGAGCAAGCGGTCCTGCTGCGCTGCAAGAGCCCGGTGAATAGAGCGATGCAGATCGTCGCGTTTTCGGTCGCGGCAGCGACGCTCATCGCGAGCGCCATCGGTCCTTCGTCTCGGAGCTGAGGAGCCCAGTCGGACCGACCTTGGTCTTGCTGATCGGGCTTCCCCTCGTCGGCTGGGTACTCCGGTCCGGCCTCAGCGATACCGTCTGTCGAGAGGACGGAATCAAGCGAGCAGGCCACCCGCTTATTCGCTGGCAGGTCGTGAAGAGCTACCGACTCTGGGAGGGCGATGGCCCGGGCTTCAGCCTCACGCTGGTCGCTGCACTCCCGATGGGCCTTGCGACGGAGACAGATGTTCGTCTCCTCCTCTCTGAGAGATACAAGCATGAGGTCGAGGCGATCATCACCAAGTACGTCGGAGCTCCTGCCGGCCGCACGATCGGCTAACCGTCCTCGTCAAGCGCGAAGACCGCGGTGAGCTCGCGCAGGCTCGAATGGGGCGAGCGCGCGAGCGGCGTTCCCGTTCCGGGCCAGGGTGGGTCGAGGAGCTGTTTCTCGAACGACACGTGGATCACGTCAAGGCCGGCGGTGGCGTGGAGGTGCTGCGAAGCGACGTTCTCGATGCCCGTCGAGGCGCGCAGGACGGCGGCGCCGCGCTCACGCGCGATCGCCTCTGCCGTTGCCACCGTCGTGGTGCCGGTCCCCTGCGCCTGGTGTGCGGGCAGGATCGAGATCTCGTCGATTTCGGCGATCCGGATCTCGTAGCCGGGCACGTCCGCAAAGGCGACCCAGAGGTACGCGATGGGCACGCCATCGCGCTCCCAGATCTGGATGACCGCGTCATCGCCCGCGATCGCTGCGTGTAGCGCATCCAGGTAGACCTGCGGCTGCCCGCTCGCGAATCAGCGTGCGCGGTAGGCCTCGAAGCCGTCGGCGCGGGCGTGGGGCGTGTCGCTCTCGTCGTTCCCAAGCGCATGCAGTTCGAGCAGCAGATCGCGGTCGCGGGCGAGGTCGGGAGGGCGCTGCGTGAGCACGCGCCGAGCGTAGCAGCCGGGCTACGCCCGCAATCGCGGGGCGAGCGCCGCCTGCTACAGTGATGATGGGCCTTCCCCCGGAGTGAGACCCTTCGCTTACCTCCCGCGCGACGATCCATTCCTGAACCGCCTGCGCGAACAGGTCCTGTTCGCGGCGGGTCCGATCGGCTCGACCATCCTGGGGCTCAAGCCGACGCTCGAGGATTACGACGGCCTCGATGGCTGCAACGAATACCTCACCGTGTCGAAGCCGGAGCTCATCGCTGGCATCCAGCGGAGCTTCTACGAAGTCGGTTGCGACGCCGTCGATGCGGCCACGTTCGGGGCGAACCGGGTGGTCTTCGCGGAGTACGACATCGAAGACCGCGTGCGCGAGATCAACCGTCTCGCGGCCGAACAGATCGGCCGCGTGCGCGACGAGTTCGCCACGCCGGAGTGGCCCCGCTACAGCTTCGGCACGATGGGACCCGGCACGAAGCTGCCCTCGCTCGGCCACATCGGCTACGACGAACTGGTCGAGAGCTATCGCGAACAGGTGCGCGGTCTGATCGAGGGCGGCATCGACGTGCTCAAGGTCGAGACCTGCCAGGACCTCCTGCAGACGAAGGCGGCCCTGGCCGCGATCGAAGACGTGTTCGCCGAGACGGCCGTGCGTCTCCCGGTGATCGCGAGCGTCACGATCGAGACGACGGGCACGATGCTGCTCGGCTCGGACATCACCTGCGCGCTGACGACGCTCGAGGCGATGGACGTCGTCGACGTGATCGGCATCAACTGCGCCACCGGCCCCGAGCAGATGGTGGAGCATGTGCGCTATCTGGGGCAAAGCTCGCGCCGGCCGGTCTTCATCGGGCCCAACGCCGGCCTCCCCAGCATCGTCGACGGTGAGACCTGCTACGCCCTCACGCCCGACGCCTTCGCCGAACACCAGCGCATCTTCGTCGAGGAGTTCGGGACGAGTATCGCCGCGGGTTGCTGCGGGACGACGCCTGAGCACCTCGCGCGCGCAATCGAAGTCGTCGGCCGACCGCAGCCCCAGGTGCGGCCGACCGACCTCGTCGCGGCCTGTAGCTCGCTCTATTCGAGCGTGCCCTTCGAGCAGGACACCTCGTTCCTGGTCGTCGGCGAACGCCTGAACGCGACCGGCTCGAAGGCCTTTACGCAGCTCCTCCTGGCGGAGGACACCGATGGCGTGGTCGCACTCGCACGGGAGCAGGCGGCCGAAGGCGCCCACGTGCTCGACCTGATGGTGGACTACGTCGGCCGCCCAGGCCCCCCCGACATGGTGCGCATGGCGACCGAGCTGCGCACGCAGGCGACGCTCCCGCTCATGTTCGACTCGACCGAGATTTCGGTCGTCGAGGCCGCGCTGAAGTTGTACGGCGGCAAGGCGATCGTCAATTCGGTCAACCTCGAAGACGGCGAGCGCAAGATCACACGCCTGCTCCCGCTCGTGAAGCGCTTCGGCGCCGCGGCCGTCGCGCTCGTAATCGACGAGGAGGGCCAGGCGCGTACCGTCGACTGGAAGCTGCGTGTCGCCCACCAGATCCATGATCTCGCGGTTGACCGCTTCGGATTGGAGCCGGGCGATCTGCTCTTCGACATGCTCACGTTCCCCCTCAGTGGGGGCCAGGAGGACCTGCGCGGCGACGCGATGGAGACGCTCGAGGCGATTCGCCGGGTGAAGGCGGAGCTGCCGGGCGTGCACACCATTCTGGGCGTCTCCAACGTCTCCTTCGGCCTCAAGCCCCCCGCCCGGCGCGTCCTCAATTCCGTCTTTCTGGCGGAGGCGGTGGCGGCGGGGCTGGACGCGGCGATCGTGAACGCACGCCAGATTCGGCCCCTCAATCGCATCCCCGACGAGCAGATCGAAACCGCGCGGGACCTCATCTACGACCGTCGTCGCGAAGACTACGACCCGCTGATCCACTTCCTCTCGCTCTTCGAGAACGTGGAGACGACGGTGGCCCCGGCCGAACTGCGCGCCGCGCTGCCGGTCGAGGAGCGGCTCAAGCAGCGCATCGTCGACGGGGATCGCCGCGGCCTGGATGAGGACCTGGACGAAGCCCTCGGGCAGTACGACGCCCTCACGATCGTGAACGAATACCTCCTCGACGGCATGAAAGTCGTAGGCGAGCTCTTCGGCGCCGGGAAGATGCAGCTCCCCTTCGTCCTTCAGAGCGCCGAGACGATGAAGGCCGCCGTCGCCCACCTCGAGCCGCACATGGAGAAGATCGAGGGCTCGGGGAAGGGCCAGATCGTGCTCGCCACCGTACGCGGCGATGTCCACGACATCGGCAAGAACCTCGTCGACATCATCCTCTCGAACAACGGCTATACGGTGCACAACCTCGGCATCAAACAGCCGATCGCGAACGTGATTGAGAAGGCCCTGGAGGTCGACGCGGACGCGATCGGCCTCAGTGGGCTGCTCGTGAAGAGCACCGTCGTGATGCGCGAAGACCTCGAGGAGCTGAACGCGCGCGAGCTCTCGCACCTGCCCGTGCTGCTTGGTGGCGCCGCCCTCAACCGCCGCTATGTCGAGGACGACCTGCGTGCCGTCTACAAGGGCGATGTCTACTACTGCAAAGACGCCTTCGAGGGACTCGATCTGATGGCGCGCCTCGCCGCCGGCGACGAAGCACCTGCGCCCGAGCCGTCAGCGCCGGAGCCGGTCGCTGCGGACGAGGGCTACGACCGAACGCGCACGCCCGCCGAACCCGTGACCGGTCAAGATGAGTACGTGCGCTCGGCGATCGGCGGAGACGCGCCCGTTCCGGAGCCACCCTTCTGGGGGAGCCGGGTGGTGCGGGGCACGCCGCTCCGTGAGGTCTTCCCCTTCGTGAACGAGATCGCGCTCTTCCGGGGGCAGTGGCAGTACCAGAAGGGCGATCGCAGCGATGAGGAGTACGCCAGCTTCGTCGAAGAGGAGGTTCGGCCCGTCTTCCGGCGGTGGCAAGAGCGCGCCGTCAGCGAAGCGCTGATCGTCCCCCAGGTCGTCTACGGCTACTACAAGTGCCAGGCCGAGAAGAACGATCTCCTCGTCTGGCCCGGGGTCGAGGGCGGTGCGCCCGTGGGCGAGCCCGTGCGGTTCGTCTTCCCCCGCCAGCCCGGCGGCCGGCGCCTCTGCATCGCCGACTTCTTCCGCGACGCGGCGAGCGGCGAGTACGACACCGTCGCCTTCACGCTCGCAACCGTGGGGCCGAAGGCGAGCGAGTTCGCCGCCGAACTGTTCGCGTCGAACGAATACCGCGAATACCTCCACTTCCACGGCTTCGGCGTCGAGAGCGTCGAAGCGCTGGCAGAGCTGTGGCATAAGCGCGTGCGGGAGGAGCTCGGCATCGCGGGGCAGGACGCGACGGACGTACGCAAACTCTTCGCCCAGGGCTACCAGGGCTCGCGTTACTCCTTCGGCTATCCCGCTTGCCCGGATCTGGAGCAGCAGGCCGGCATCGCCGCTCTGCTGCAGCCCGGGCGCATCGGCGCCGAGCTCGGCGAGACCTTCCAGTGGCACCCGGAGCAGACGACGAGCGCGATCGTCGTCCACCACCCCGAGGCGCGGTACTTTGTGATCAGATAGCGGTGGAGTTGAGAGTTCAAGGTTCAGAGTTCAGAGAAGGACAGCCCGAGCATCACGAGCTGAAAAACAGCAAGCGAGCGCGGAGGCGAAGCGGCGGCTAGGCCGCGGAGGCGCAGCAGTCGAGCGCCGGGGAGGTGGGGTGGAGCGGGGGCCGAGCGCGGCGAGCCTAAGAGTTGAGCGTTCAAGGTTCAGAGGGGGCGGCGGGGGCCATCCGCCTGGTTTCGACGCGCGGGACGCTCTTTGCTGCGCCTTGGGACTTGAGGTTGGGTCTTCGGCCGTTACGCCTCTCCCCTGCGCTCGACTGTTGCGCCTCCGCGCCTGCGGCCGTGACGCCCGGGCGCCGCTGGCGCTATAGCTCGCTGCGCTCGGCCCCCGCACCACCGCCTCTCCCCTGCGCTCGACTACTGCGTGTTTGCCGCCCGCGGACGCGCGCCTGCGCGCTCGCTTAGCGGATCTTGTCGAAGCTGAGATTCAGTTCGTAGAGGCCCAACATGATTCCGGGCTGGTGCGTGAAGTCGTTCTTGCCGGGCGTGAGGCGAAGGTTGTCCAGCCGTTCGATCAGGACCTCGGCCGCGATGTTCTGCTCCAGGCGGGAGATGCCCTGGCCCGGGCAGTTCCGTGGGCCCATGGAGAAGGTGAGGTGGCGGCCGGGGTTTTTGCGGTCGAGCCGCATTTCGTCTGCGGCGGGACACAAATCCTCGTCACGGTTGCCCGCGCCGAAACGGAGGTGGAGCAGCGAGCCGCGGGGGATGTGGACGCCGCGGATCTCCATGTCCTCGCGCACGAAGCGCCCGCCCGCGCCGCCCTGGGTAGGCGCGTAGAGGCGCAGCCCCTCTTCGACGAAGAAGCGTACTTTGCCGGGATCGTCGCGCAGCTCGGCAACGATCTCGGGGTGCTGGGCGAGGTGTAAGGCCTCAGAGGTGAGCGCGTACTGGGTGGTCTCGTTCCCGCCGATGTGCATGAGCACGGCGATGCTGATGATCTCGCCGTCGGTGAGCTTGCGGCCCTCGTATTCGGTCTGGGCGAGGAACGACACCATGTCTTCCTTCGGGTGCTTCCGCTTCTCGTCGACCTGCCCCTGGATGTAGCGGTGGAACTCGACGAGCACGGCCGCGTTCTCGCGGTCGACATCCTCCGGCAGCTCGTTCTTCGGACCGCTCCCGTAGACGAAGCGCCGCACCTGCGCCTCTTCCATCTTCTTCAGCATCGGCATGTCCTCGAGCGGGAAGCCGAGGATCGTCGTGATCACCGTCTGCGGGAGGGGTGCGGCGAACTCCGTAACGAACTCGACTTCGCCCTTGTCGATCCAGCGGTCGATGAGCCCGTTGACCGCAGCCCTGACCATCGTGCGGTGGCGTTCGGCACCCTCAGGCCCCACCCACGGGTCCCAGAGCTGCATGCGGTAGCGCTTGTGCTGCTCGGTCGTGGGGCGAAGCGTGACTTGGGCATCGACCGCGTCGCTGAAACCCTCCTCGCGGAAGATCTCCGATTCGACCCGGCTCGAGCCGCCGCGGATGACCTCGCGGTCCTCGGGTACGAAGTCGAGGAAGCGCGGGTCGCGCGTGATCTGGGCGATGTCCTCGAACTTCGAAATGATGAACGCGTCCGTGCCGGGCAGCCAGCCTGCGCCGGGGATGCGCGAGATCGGCGCCTCCTCGTGCAGCACTTTGTACGACTCGAACCAACGCTCTTGGGTGCCCGGCGTGAAGAGGTCGGCGCCGATGTCGGCGGCGACCGGGCAGGTAGCGGCGGCCGATTCGCTGCTGCGCTCGCGGGTGGTGTCGGTCATGGTCGTCTCCCTTGCGCGGGCGGGTTGGTCCCATCACTGGCGCAGATCCTGGTCCCGCAATTGTACGCGGCTGCGCCCCCGCGAAGCGTCCGCCGTGGCGCGAGACCTCCTCGCGACACGGCAACGCACAGACGCCGGCGCGAAGGCTAGACTTTGCGCCCAGCGGGGGCCGCATGCGATTCGCCTTCACCTCCGAGCAAGACGTCTTCCGCCACGACCTTCGGGCATTCCTGCAGCGCGAGGTGGCGGCGATCGATGCGGACGACGGCCACAGCCGCGCCTTCAGCAAGAGGCTGGCGGAGCAAGGCTGGATCGGCCTGGCCTGGCCACGGGAGTACGGGGGCCAGGGCCTCGGTCCGGTCGAGCAGATGATCTACACCGAGGAGATGATCCTGCACGACGCGCCCCGCGGGTATCACTTCACGGCCGAGCGCCAGGTGGGCCCCTCCGTCATCCGCCACGGCAGCGAGCGGCAGCGCGAGGAGTGGCTGCCCCGCATCGTCAACGCCGACGTCAGTTTCGCCCTCGGCCTTTCCGAGCCGGGTGCTGGCTCGGACCTCGCTGCCGTTTCGACGCGCGCCGAACGCGACGGCGACGACTACGTCGTGAACGGCCAGAAGATCTGGACCTCGGGGGCGCATCGTGCCGATGCCATCTGGCTCGTGGTGCGCACGGACCCGGATGCGCCCAAGCACCGCGGCATCAGCTGTCTCATGGTCGATATGGACATGCCCGGTATCAGCGTCAATCCCCTTCACGACATGACCGGTGGCCACAGCTTCAACGAGGTGTTCTTCGAGGACGTGCGCGTCCCCGTCGAACGCCGCGTGGGCGAAGAGAACCGCGGCTGGTACATCCTCGCCGAGCACCTCGACTTCGAGCGGTCGGGGATCGAACGCATCGTCGATCTCGAACGGCTCTTCCAGCGCGTGCTCGAGCACGCGAGCGAGCTGAAGGCGAGCGTCGCGCTGAGCGGCGTCATGCGCGGCAAGCTCGCGCAGCTGGCGATCGAGCTGGAGGTGGGGCGGCTGCTCTGCTACCGCGTCGCCTGGCAGCAGAGCGCGGGCCGGACGCCGAACCACGAGGCCTCGATTGCGAAGGCCTTCGGCAGCGAGTGGTGCCAGCGGATGGCCCGCGCCGCGATGAACCTGCTCCAGCTGAGCGGCGCCGCCAGCAAGGACGCCGACCTCGCCGCGGAAGTAGCGCGGCGCTATCTGGGCACCGTCTCCCTGACGATTGCCGCGGGAACGTCGGAGATCCAACGCAACATCATCGCGACGCGCGGCCTGGGGCTGCCACGCTCGTGAATCGCGCGGCCCTCCCGATCCGGCCGGCGGGCTGACGGGGACGATGTCCGGAGCGCTCGCGCCTTACCGCGTCATCGACCTGACGCGCGAACTCGGTGCGGTCTGCACCCGCATCCTCGCCGGGCTCGGGGCGGATGTGATTCGCATCGAGCCCCCCGGCGGCGATCCCGCCCGTCAGCGGGCGCCCCTGATCGGGAACGGTCGCTCGCGCCTGAGCGCTTGGTGGGCGCAGATGCACGCGGGCAAGCGCAGCATGACCCTCGACGAGGGTGATGCGCGAGACTGCGACGCCCTCCTCGAACTCTGCCGGGGCGCGGACGTCGTGGTGCACTCGCCGGGGGACGACGGCTCGGCTTGGCCCTCGCCCTTCGACGCGCTCGAGACAGAGGCCCCGCAGGTGATTCGCACGGCGATCACCCCCTTCGGCCTGGCGGGACCGAAGGCCGCCTGGCTCGGGAGCGACCTCGTCGGGATGGCTGCGGGCGGCCTGATGTCCCTCTGCGGCGACCGCGACCGCGCACCGCTCCGCGTGGCGGTGGAGCAGGCCTACGCCCAGGCCGGGGCGCAGGCGGCGGTGGGGACGCTGATCGCACTCCACGCTCGGCGGCTGACGGGGCGCGGCCAGCTCGTCGATGTCTCGATGCAGGCCGCCGCTGCGAACACACTCGGCAACGCTCGCCTCTACTACGCGATGGAGGGCCTGGTGACGGAGCGCGCGGGCGGTGGCCGTGCGTTCGGGTCGGCCGGTACGCGGCTGGTCTTCCCGGCGGCCGATGGCTACGTTGCTTTCTGGCGGCAGCCTGCGACTTTTCCCGCGCTGGCCCGTTGGTTCGACGACGAGGGCGAACCGCGCACGTTTGATGCGGAGCAATGGAGCACGCGCAGTCTGGCCGGGGGGTCGATGCCCAGCGCGGCCGAGATCGAAGCGCTCGAAGCGGAACTCAGGGGCTTCTTCGCTAAGCGCGCAGCGCAGGCGCTCTACGAGGAGGGCCAGGCGCGCGGGCTCATGATCTGTCCGGTCAACACCATGGCGGACCTGGCGGCGAGCCCCCAGCTCGCCGCCAGGGGCTTCTTCGAGGCGGGCGTGCCCTCGCCCGCCGGGCCGCTGCGGCTGCCCGGCGCCCCCGCGAAGCTCTCGGCGACGCCCTGGAGGACGGGCGCCGTCGCGGCCGCGGGCGAGCACACGATCGAAAGCCGGGAGGAGGTGGCGCGCCCGCGGACCGCAGGAAGCGGAACCGGCGCGGATGTCGCCGCCCGCGATCTCTTTGCGGGTCTCCGCGTGGCTGACTTCTCCTGGGTGGGGGTCGGGCCGAATGCCACCCAACAGCTCGCCTGGCACGGCGCCGAGGTCATCCGCGTGGAGTCCTCGCTCAAGCCCGATACGTTCCGTTCGGGCGGTCCCCGCCCCGCGGGCGATCGGAGCCTCGACGGCAGCGCCTACTGGGCCAACCACAACCGGGACAAGCTCAGCGTGCAGATCAATCTGCGTCGCCCGGAGGGGGTGGAGGCGGCGAAGCGACTGATCGCGATGAGCGACGTCGTTGCGGAGTCGTTCACGCCTGGGTTCATGGCGAGGATCGGGCTGGACTACGAAGCCGTGCGGGCGCTGAAACAGGATGTCGTCATGATCTCGATGTCGATGGAGGGCCAGGGTGGCCCGCATGAGCAGTTTCGCGGTTTCGGCCTGATCCTTCAGGCCGCCGCGGGCATCACCGGCCTCACCGGCTGGCCCGACCGCCCCCCCACCGGCACGGGCGTCGCGTACACGGACTGGGTCGCGACCCACTTCGCCGCAGCGACGCTCCTTGCCGCGCTCGACCACCGCGTGCGCACCGGCGAGGGCCAGTACATCGACCTGTCGCAGCTCGAGGCGACGACCTACGCCCTCGACGATGCGCTCGTGGCAGCGCTGAACGGTGGCGAGATCGCCGCCGCTCGAGGCAACCGCCACCGCGAGGCCGCTCCGCACGGGGTCTTCCCGTGCCGGGGCGAGGACCGCTGGTGCGCGATCGCGGTGATGTCCGACGCGCAGTGGGCGGCCTTGTGCGAGGCCACGGAGAGACCGGACTGGGCGGAGGACGTGGGGCTGCGTGCGGCAGCGGAACGCAAACGCCGCGAGGAGGAGCTGGAGGCCGGGCTCACCGCTTGGTGCCGGGAGCGAACGGGGGAGGAGGCGCAGGAACGCCTCCAGGCGGTGGGCGTGCCCGCGCACCTGGTGGCGACGGTGGCGGACGTGCAGCACGACGAGCAGCTGCGGGATCGGGGCTACTTCTGGAACACGGACCATCCGCTCATCGGTCCTTTGGACTACGACGGCCCCGCCTATCGGCTCGGCGAGACGCGTGCGGGCCCGCGAGAAGCGGCGCCACTTCTCGGCCAGCACAACGAGCGCGTCTTCCGGGAGCTGCTCGGCTACAGCGCGGACGAACTGGCGGAGCTCGTGGCCGAGGGCGTCGTGCAGTAAGCGGTTCGCCCGGACCGACTGGCAGGGCCGGCGTTGCCCAGAAGGCTGCGAGCGTCCCCTCCCAGGGCGTTAGGTTGCGGTCTCCCAGGGGGTGATGGATCCGTGAGGAAGCGGAGTTCGGACGGGCGCTGCGCGAGGCCCAGAAGGCGCGAGCCGAGCTTCTCGACAAGGCACGAACCCTGGGCGATCGCGATCTCGGTAAGGGGCTCGGTGGCGCTTGGACGGTCCGCACGGTCTTTGAACATCTGGTCCTCACCGACAGCGGGAACACAGCCGAGATCGCCCACCGCAAGGACGCCGACGGCCCCGGGGGCGACGAGTCGTACGGCCGCTTGATGAGCGAGGCGCCGCACGTCCGCTCAGCTGCGGATGCCGTCGCTGCATTCCAGCAGGGGCGCGATGCCCTCCTCGCCGCCTGCGACGAGATCGCGCCCGAGGCACTGCGCGAGCGTAGGCCTCTCCGGATCGAGGGCGAGCCGCGCCCGGTGCTCGACCTCCTCGATGATTCGTCCTGGCTGGTGCTGAATCCATGCTTGCGCAGATCGAGGAGTTTCTCGTGGCGGGCGTCGAACGCTCCGAGGAGTGGGCTGCAGGCTTCGACGCCGGGCTGCGCTATGCCCTCGTTGAGCTGCAGATGATCGCCACGGACGGCGGAGCGAGCGGCGGCGGCGCCCTCGGCCGCGCCTACGTACAGGTCCGATGGATTCAGCACGAGCCAGGACCAATCCCGGATGTCCCGAGCAAGTCCTAGGCCGCAGCCTCGAGCGGATCGGTATCGCCAAGCCAAGCGGCGAGGCGAGGGGCTTCGTTCCGGCCCTGCTGCCGGAGCAGACTGGCTGGTCGCCTACCCCCCGGCCGTGACTCGCATTTCTCTGGGCACGACCGCTAGTTCTGCCCTCCCGGGCTCCCGGGCTCGTCGAAGTAATCGAGCTGATCGACGGGCATCACCACCGCCGAGAGCAAGTTCATCAGGTGCGAGACTGTCCGTTTTAAATAGCGGAAGAGCAGCGCTCGCGCGACCGCACCCTTGGGCGGATCGGATGACGTGACGAGTGCCGTGATGTGCGCATCGAACGTGTCCTGGAGCGCGTCGCCCGCGGCGATGATTGTGCGCGTCGCCTCGAGGTTGTCGTTGCCGAACGCACCGGCGGCTTCGGTGATCATGCGCGAAACCTGGGTGGCGAAGTCGCGCAGCTCCTCCGCATCGGGGGCGTCGACGAAATCGCGGCGGTCGGCGGCGAGGTCGTAGATGTTCTTGGCGTAATCGCCGATGCGCTCGGCGTCTTTGACGATGCTCATGTACACGAGGATGGCGGGCACGTGGACGGTGCCGTGCACGCTCGCGTGCACGATCAGTTCGCGCCGGATCGCGCGCTCGTCTTCGTTCACCTTCCGGTCCGTAGCGCGCAGCTCCGGGCCGACCACGGTGGGATCGGCGCCCGCCAGCAGCGCTGAGGTCGCGAGATCGAAGCTGTGCCGGTCGTTCGCGAGCATCCCCAGCAACAGCGCCTGGACGTGTTCGAGGTTGTCGGCACGATCTCTGCGGAAGAATCGGAGCACCATGGTTGCCTCCTATCAGAACGCGAGGAGCGCGGTGAGGGGGAGCACGATGAACACCCCGAAGACGTAAACGGCCACGATGAGCCGATTGCCGACCGCAAGGCCGGCGAGGCCCTCGGCGAGGCGCACGGGCAAATCGCGAACTGCGCGGATTGGATAGATCGCGAAGATGCCGAAGAGGTTGAAGAGGGTGTGCGTGAGTGCCACCACGAGCCCCGCCCGTAGATCGACTGCGAGCGAGGCCAGGAGCGCGGTGACCGTGGTACCGAGGTTGGCGCCTAGCGTGATCGGGAAAGCGTTGCGCAGCGTCAGGACGCCAGAGCCGACCATCGGTACGAGGATAGAGGTCGTGATGCTGGACGACTGGACGCCGACGGTGATGACGATGCCGGCAGCGATGCCCACCAGGCCACCGGCACCGGAGACGATGCGATTCATCGCCGACTCGATTCGTCCCGCGATGAGCGCTCGCATGCTTCGCGTGACGAAGGCGAGCGCGATGAAGATGAAGAGCAGGCCGATCGTGATGAGGAGTGCGCCCAAGAAGTCGCTGGAGCCGATCGGGCCGTCGAGGAGATCCTCGATCTGTTTCACCGGCTCTTTGATGTACTGCTTGATGGGGCTATCGGCTTGGCCGCCCTCGACGTTCCCGCCGAGGAGATCCGCGAGCTCCTCGGCGATGTTGGAGAGGAAGTCGGTGGCCACCTGGAGGGGCAGGAAGATCGCGACGCACATGATGTTGAAGAAGTCGTGCACCGTTGCGCCCGCGAAGGCCCGGCGGAACTCCTCGCTGCGCCGGGCGGAGCCGAGCGACGCGATGGTGTTCGTGACCGTCGTGCCGATGTTCGCGCCCATCACCATGGGCACGGCTGCGTCCACGGTCAGCGAGCCAGCGCCGACGAGACCAACGATGGTCGCGGTCGATACGGACGAGGATTGCACGAGAACGGTGGCGAGGACGCCTGCGGCGAGGCCCGCGAGGGGGTGGTCGACGTTGTTGAGGAGGTCGTTCTGGAAGTCTGCGCCTAGGGCCTTGATGCCGGCTTCAAGGCAGGAAACGCCGACGAGGAAGAGATAGAGAAGGCCGACGACGAAGAGGGCCCGGAGGGCGGGCGGTGGTCCTCCGTCGTCCCACGTGGGACGGCGGGAGAGCGCTGCTTGCATCTGCTGCGCAATCGTGGCGCAGCATCAACATGTGGGCAACGGACCGCGCGCACCTTTGTCGAGTCCGCGGCCGTGAGTTGGAACCACAGCCGACCGCTGAGTTCGCACTACCTCCGGGTGATGCTGTTGCGAACCGTGACTACTCCGCCGCGATCCGCGCCGCCGTCGTCGCGCGCAGCTCGGCAGTCGCCTCTGGGGTGAACGACGAGCCGCAGGTCGCACAGTTGAAGTGCGCCGCTTTCGCTTCTATGCCGATGTCCGCTGCCTCATCCCATTGCGGGGCGAGCGTGACATGGAGGCACTCCGCGTGCTCGATTTGCTCGCCCGGCTTGAGCCCTTCGTCGCTCGCCGAGGAACTTCGGCGGAGGAGTTTGTCCAAGAATCCCATGCCTGCCTCCTTCAGGATGAGCGGCTTCAGTGGTTCGCGATGATCCTACGATCCGCGTCAAGCCCGTTGCGACCGCCCCGGCGATCCACGACATCGATCCGTTCCGGAGGCCTTGGCCGCTCACACAGAAAGCCGGAGCGCTCCAAAGCGCCGGCTTTCATGATCTGTGAATGATTGTTGAGTTCCGCTAGGCGAGGACCTAGCGATCGGGGCCGTAGATGTAGTTGTCGATGACCCTGTTCATATGGCGAATGCGCCGCTCACGGTAGTTGATGAGCAGGCCCTTGTAGGCCCGGGAGTTCATCCCCTTCTGCACGCGCGGCAGGTTGTAGGAGTCCTGGTCGAAGACCAAGCCCAGGGAGAGCTCGCCGTGCTTGTGCTGCGAGTGCACGGGGCGGGGCGGCGCCTCGACCCCTTCGGGCAGGCGCGCAAACGCGTAGAGGTCGAAGTACATCTTGTTCGGGTCGCTCTCGTGGGGCCGCTGGCGGAAGAGGGCGAAGCCGGAGCCGCCGGTGATGTTGAACGTCAGGCTCGGGAAGAGGTAGTAGTGGTAGTCGTCCGATAGCTGGTCGTCGTTCAGATCGGAGACGTCGAGACCGCGAGCGGCGGCCTGCTCGCGCGCGGCCTTCTGCATGGTCCAGCGGATGTCGTTCATCGTGCCCGCGTAGGTGTCGGGGTCGATCCCGGCGCTTTGGAGGGAGCCCTTGAGCGAATCGGTGATCTCGTCCTGATTGGGGTAGCGCGGGCTGACCATGCCGAACGGCACGAGGTAGCGGTTGTGGCGCTCGTAGAGGTCGATCTGCACGTGGATATCGTCGAGCGACTCGAGCAGCTGCGGATGGATGCCCTGGACGTGGTAGACCTCGTTGAAGGCATCGACCGACGTCTTCCAGTTGCAGTCCCACTCCATCGTCATGTCCTGGACGAGCGCGTACTCCTCCATGTGGTAGGGCGCGAGGTGCTTGTCCAGCGGATCGAGGAACTCGAGTAGCGGCTCGGCCTCGGGGTTCAGGTTGAACCAGATGAAGCCGCCGTAG
>Ga0310121_10003045_pt1 | contig 15525 bp, 13 predicted proteins | sample CB27_Tmax_986_MG_FD_203504 | JGI IMG/M metagenome (GOLD analysis project Ga0310121, IMG submission 203504) | Marine microbial communities from Western Arctic Ocean, Canada - CB27_Tmax_986 | ecosystem: Environmental > Aquatic > Marine > Oceanic | place: Canada: Western Arctic Ocean | collected...
CTTCTTCCACACCCCTGAGATATTTAAAAGCAGACACGCTATCGACATGAAGATTCGCCTGCAAGCCTGAATGCAATAAAGGGAACAACTTTAACGCCTTTATTCTTCCGCCGTCCTCGAAGGCCATCGTGCGTTTCGCGTTGAATCTACTAGCATTAGTAATGCCAAGGATTACAATACCCACAGTAGTTTGTTTCGTAACATTCTGTATATAAATAGTTTATGAGTTGATGCTGTTGTTCCTGATTTGTGGCCTGCAAGCCAAATAAAGACGAAAATGTATCGATGCTGGCCAAAAACTACATTTATGTCCTTTTGTGGCTCGTGATTGATTAAGTTGGCGCATTAGGATTCAGATAAACCATAAAGTGACTTCATGCTCTTAGGTTCACATCTCAGTACGTCCGGTGGTCTTCACAACGCGCTCAAAGATGCCCGGGAATACGGATTTCACGCCACGGCCCTGTTTGTTCGGAGCCCGCGGCAGTGGAGTGCTCCCCCGCTCACCAGGGAAGCGATCGCCGAGTTTAAGCGGGCTCGAAAGGAATCCGGTGTGGAAGTTGTTGTTGCTCATGCCAGTTACCTGATCAATCTCGCCGGAGAGCCGCCCCAGAGAAAGAACGGCCTTGGCGCCGTACAGGAAGATCTGGCCCGGTGCGCTGCGCTCGGGATCGAACACTTGGTGCTTCATCCGGGATCCTGCCCGGATCTGGAAGAGGGGATTCGGAGAATTGCGGATGGATTGGATGAAGCGATGGAGACGGTGGCGAACAAACGCGTCAAGCTGTTGTTGGAAGTGACGGCCGGGCAGGGGAAATGCATCGGTCACCGGTTTGAGCACCTGGCGGAACTGCTTTCGCGCGTGAAGCGGAAATCCAGATACGGAATCTGCCTCGACACCGCGCACATGTTTGCCGCCGGCTATGAGTTGAGAAAACCCAAAGCGTGGGAAGAGACCATGAACGCATTTGAGTCAATCGTTGGCCTCAAGAATCTGCAAGCCATGCACGTGAATGATTCCAAGAAGCCGCTGGGCTCCCGCGTGGATCGACACGAAAACATCGGGGAAGGCGAAATTGGCCTCGCCGGCTTCAAAAACCTTGTCAACGATTCGCGGTTCGAAAATATTCCGCTCATCATGGAAACGCCCAAGGGCAATCGTGCATCGGATGGCAGAGATTGGGATGAAGTGAACGCGGAAGTATTGCAGTCCCTGGTTCGGTAGTCGATCAGGGAAGGAGGCACTATCAATTCTTCAAGAGGAGAACGATCGACAGCATTACCACAAAGAAAATGGTGAGTGCGATGATGACCTGTTTCGGAAAGTTCGGATGACGGTCAAGGAATCCGTTCAGGAAGTTCTCCGCGTTGGCTTCTCTTGATCCCTTCTCTGATTTGCCGCCCCGGTCGCGGGATGGCCGCTTCATGTAGTCTCTGTCACTTACACCCACGTCTCACCTAGGATTCCGTGTCCGGGAAAATGATTGCGACCATCCGTTCGATGCCGTCCCGGGCATAATTGCTGGGAGGGTACAGTTTCTGCGCTTTCAGGAACCATGCGAGGCTCGAGCCCGGCTGGCCTTGTTCTTCGAGATCCCAGGCCCGGTGAATCGTCTTCACAAAATCCGCCGCATCGATTGTCAAGTCCGCGCGCATTTTGTTGATCGACGAATCCCCGGGGAATTCGCGGTAGATTTCTTCCGCCTCCTCCCACGCGCCGATTACGTCGCCTCTCCTTGCGATTTCTTCGCAGCGCGCAATCGTACCTTCGATCAGTTGAATGTTCTTGAGCACATCCGTGAGTTGGGCCTGGCGATTTGTGTCTGTAGCCGCCGCGGCGATATAGCGGAACTGGTCTTCGAAGATTCGCCGGTAGTTCTTTTCTCCCAAGAGCCGGTCGAGGTCCAGCAGCGCCTGCTGATGCTGGTCGGTAACCGAAAACATAGTCGTTGCCGCATCTTTCAAGTCCGGGTTGAGCGGCCAGATCGTCATCGCGCTGCGAAGATCTTTCTCCATCTGCTCAATATCGCCGCTCAATGCTGCGCTGCGCGCCTTCGCGAGGTGCATGTTTGCCGCGGTCTTGGTTGTTTCGATGAGGGCCCTGGGCTCGGCGATATCGTAGTCCGGCGCCAACGCCGAAAGGTCCTCTGACAGCGTGCCCGCCAGGGTGAAGTCACGCGCCCGCATCGCGGACTGAAGTTTCCCCAGTTTCTGGGAGTAGGCGAAAATTCTACGCTTTTCCTCCCGTGGCAGGGTGCGAATCTCAGGCATGTACTCGCCGAAAGCATAGGACTGGGCTAGCCGTTTTGCCGCACTTGCGACTTCGTTCTTGTTCAGAAGATAGAGGTAGGCTTCCACGCCTTCTCCGACTTCGCCCATGATCTCGTTGGAAAGCGCATCGAGCGTCGACACCGTGGGAGGCATGCCGGTGCCTTTGGAGAAAAACTCGCGGGCGCGGCTTCCTTCTTCAATCTGGAGTGTCGTATCCCCGTCGGTGAAGAGGGCTCGATAAAATCCGGTTGCAATCTGAACGTGCTGGAACCGGCGCTGAAAAAACAGCTGGACCATCAGCACCTGGAACTCGATCTTGGTCTGGAGTTGTGAGAACTCGCGCTTGGTCTTGTTTTCCGCGGACATTGCGGCGAGTTCGGCCTGCCGCCGCTCGAATGGCGCCAGCCGCGAGGCGATCGACTGTGGGTTCTCCTGGTCCATGTCCTTTCGCTGCATGTCCTGGGTGGTCATCGTCCGGTTCCACTCGAGCCGCTTCCATTCCTTCTGAATGTCTTTCCGGGCGCGTGACAAGCGCCGTTGGTCGCGCCGTGCGACCCATACCACGTAAACCGCATTTGCAATGTCATCGCAGAGATGCTCGTCTGTATCGTAACTGGAAGTGCGCGGGAGCAATCCGAACGCAGCCGAAACGCTGTCCGGAGAGACTTTTGTCGGCGAAAGATAGTTGAGGATTGCGCGGATGAATTGCTGATACTCGAGGTCGGTCTCGGCGATTTGCTCAGGCTCGTTCAGAAATTGCTCGAAACGTTCCTTGAAGATCAGCTGGTCGAACGGATTGAGGCTGAACTTCCCGAATTCCGAGAACGCGGCGGCGGTTTGAAAGAAAGGATGATTGGTGGAAATCGTCGCGAGATTAGAGATCATCGAATCCTGCGTCGCGGATGAAGGCACGGGAACGATCATGTTGCTTTGTTCGGCGCCTGCCGCCCCGGATTGACCGGGAGCTTGCCCCGCCACCGGAATGTTGCTGATCGCGAAAGCGAAAACGAAGAGTGAATTCCCGAGTTTCTTCATTTTTTCCTGAGATCCTGAGCGATGAGAATGCCGCTTTCCACGACCTCGAGGCTGAAGTGGTACGCCTGCCCTTTTTGAATGTTTATCTCGTTGAATTCCGCGGGCACGATCACGGGCACGAGTTCCCCGGTTCCCTCCGGACCCACTCGCACCGAAAGGAGCCGTCCCGCGCTTGGTGACCAGGCGAGGGCACTGTCGATGACGCCCGAACACCGATACTGATTTCCGCGCAGGCTGTTGGCGTTATCCAAGTAGGTGTTCACGTTCAGTTCCGCCATATTCAGGAACGGTTCGCTAACCAGTAATTTCAATGCGTAGCCAACCGCAATCGCGATGACGGCATAGAATAGGATGTGATACTTGAAGTTCTTGCCCGCCATTTTCGTGCCGTCGCTCATGTTCGCAATGGACCCGGGTCCTCGTCGGGTTCGAGAGCCCTATGTCAATGACCCAGAAGGTACACTCATCCCGCTTTTTGTGAAAGCAAGAACGCACTTACAGCGGCCGGGTTGAGCGGCAGCCGGCGTATGATATCAGGACCATGATCACGATGTGGGATGCAAGCGCCCAGGCGCAGAGGGGGATTCTGGATAGATCGGTCTTGGTAACCTGGACGACCGCATCGTACAACCGGGTATCCCGCATGGTTTGCAGCACCCCGGACCAACTCCAGTAGGCGGCGATGAAGGGTCGGGTCATCCAGGCAAAGAAATCCGGCAGTGCCAGCACCGCTCCGGATAGCGGCAACTGGAACCCGACCAGGTAGATCGAAATTAGAGACGCCTGTTCCGCGGTCGGCACCGTACTCGAAACCGCGAGACAGGTGCAGGTGACCGCTCCGTTGATAAGAACGAGAAAGAAGATCTGCATGAGCAACGATCCGGGCAGCCCCGAGAAAAAATCCACGAATACCGCCATCCAGGTGGATTGAATCAGCACCAGGGCGGATAGAAAAATGGCCTTACTGGCGACGTAGCTTCCCGTATTCAGCCCGGCGAGACGCTCCTTCTCATACAGTCTTCGTTCGCCCGCTATTTCACGCGCGCCATTGTTGCACGCGGTCAGCGCCAGCAACACGACCTGGAACATTATGATGCCCGACACCAGCGTGCCCGCGGAGAAGGATTGCCGGGTGGAGGATATCGTTTCGAGAAGTTGATCGACCACGTCCTGATCGAGGGACATGCTCTGGTTTCTGATTTGCGGCAATCCCCCGTGCGTGAAAATGACAACCAGGCAGGGAAACCCGAGCAGAAGGGCCAGTTGCCAGATTGCATAGCGCCGGTCGCGGCTGAATTCCTTCGCCCGGCGCTCGAGCAGCACAACCAACTGGGTCCAGGCGTTAGCGACAGCGCTTCTCGGTTTCTGCTTCGCCGGGGACTGAATTTCGGCGGCCGGCTCCGGCGGGCTCGATTGCGCAGGAGAATCCGTCGCCCAGGAGCGATGCCATTCTTCGCCGGTTCGATTTGCCAGCGCCACGTAAACTTCCTCGGGGTGGGCGACCCCGAAGTATGTCAACAGGCCTTCGCCTGTACCCGCATAGGCAAGCCGGCCTTCGTGTAGCACGACGACCTGGCGGTAGAGCTCAGGATGACGAAGAGTGTGGGTAACCGTTACCACGAGCCGCACCGGATCCTCCGCAAGATCCCGTACCAATGCCGCAATTTCCGACTCGCTCTTCGGGTCCAGCCCGCTGAGCACTTCATCACACAACAGCAGATCCGGCGCACTGACCAGTTCGAGGGCGAGGCTGAGGCGCCGCGACTCGCCCCCGGACAGGCGACGGACTTCTCGCTCCGCGATCGACGCCAATCCCGTGTGTTCAAGGATTCGGTCCGAATTCGCCCGCAGTTCCACCTTCGACTTTCCCGCCGCTCGCAGCCGCATTGACGAGACGAGGCTTTCTCGAATCGTGAGAAATGGATGCGCAATCGTAAACTGGGGTACGTAGCCGATCATTCCCGCGGCCCGCACCTCGGCCGACAGGTCACCCCCGTGCCAGGATGTTGTTCCTCCGTCCACCGGAAGGATCCCGGCGATGGCCTTCAGCAGCGTGCTCTTTCCGCTGCCGGAGAGTCCGATAATCGCGGCGGATTGTCCCGGGTGGAGGCGGAAGGAGATATCCCGGAGTAACGTTCGTGGGGCCCGTGAATCTCCGACTCGGACGGATATGTCCTTGAGTTCAAGCACAGCCTCAAATATGCGCAGGCCCGTCAACCGTGACAATCGAAATCATCTCTCATGTCCGCCTTCAAAGGGAGCCCTCGGTGATTTTGAAATTGGATTCTTGATTTTATGGATCCATATTGAGCCGCGTTAACCGGGATAAATCAAAAATCAAAAATCAAAAATCAAAAATCGCAAGACGGGTAACCATTGCGGGCGCCGTTGTGGTTCTGATTCTGATCCTCGCGGCCGTTGGCGGTTCCGCCTGGTTCCGGTCCTGGCTGCGCAGCGAAAATTTTCGCGCGCATCTCAGCCGTGAAGTCTCCTCCACCCTTGGGGTGGAAGGAGAATTCAGCGCGCTTTCCTGGCAGGGGGCGAGCCTCTATGCGGAGTCGTTCGATGCAGAGGCTCCGGACGGTCAGGGCATTCGAGTTCTTCACGCCCATCACATCCGGGCGGAGTTCGATCTCCGCTCACTTTTTCGCGGTAGGTGGCGCATTCACACGATCGACATACAGAAAATAGATGCAATCGTTGACCCGTACGGCGAATTCCGTTTTGCGCTCAATCCCAAGAAGCCTCGCGTTTTTTACGCCGGACCTGGCTTGGCCGGGGCGGAAGATCCTGTAGAGGTAGGGCATGTCACGATTCACAACGTCTCTATTCGAACCGTCCCGGAAGTGAATTTAATGACATTGAAAAATCTGCAATTGGAGATTGAAAGCGAGGGCGATGGCTGGGATTTCCAAGGGAAAAATGGAGCGATCACCGTAAGCGGATTCCCGGACATCGCTCTCGAATCTTGTGACATTCGATTTCTGAACGGGAACGTTGATTGTAGAAGACTTGATCTGGCGTTCGAGAATGATCAGGGGCGCGCATCTGTCGCCGGGACCGTTACGCCGGTCAGCGAATTCGTCGAGGACGGCGAGGTCAATCTAGCAGTGGATATCAAGGACGTCCCGGTGAGCCTGTTTCTCGATGAGGATTGGCGGGCGCGAGTTTCGGGGCTTTGTGATGGGTCATTCCGGGTCCGCGGCCCCCTGATTGACGCTGGGGAAGTAGATTTGATGGGAGACCTGTCCGTGGTCGAGGCGGTTCTCGAAGCGTTGCCGTTACTGAACCAGATTTCGGCCTTTACCGGATCGGAACAGTTCCGGAGTATTCGGTTGGCCACTGCGCGCGCTCACATTTCAGCCCGTCTGGACCGGTTGACCGCAACCGACATCGTCGCTGAATCGCCCGGTCAGCTCCGGATCCAGGGAATGATGGGCGTACATAATCAGTGGATCGAGGGCCGATTCGAAGTGGGTCTTGCGCCCGAACATCTTCGCTGGCTACCCGGCGCCCGCACGCGCGTTTTTGTCGAGGAACGGAACGGTTACCGATGGGCGAAGATGAAGGTGTCAGGACCCGCCGACTCGCCACGGGAGGATCTCTCCGGCCGAATCCTTTCCGCGGCCGGAAGCGAGATATTCGAAAACACCGGTGAAGTCGTGGAGCAGGGGATTGAACGGGCGGCCGAGTTGTGGGAAGAGATGTTTCGGTGAGATAATCCCGAACCCGGCTACATCCGTTTTCGCATGTGAGAGGGCAGGATCTTCAGTTCTTCCCGATACTTGGCGATCGTTCGGCGGGCTACCTTGGTGCCTCGATCTTTCAGGAGGTCCACCATCTGCTGGTCCGACAACGGGTTCGATACTTCCTCCCTGTTGACGAACTGAACGATGGCATCCTTGATCGTTTTGTTGGATACCTGTCTGCCGTCCGCAGTCTTGAACCCCGGAGTGAAAAAGTACTTCATGTCGAAAGTGCCGCGAGGTGTCTGCATGTACTTGCTGGCGATGGCGCGACTGACGGTGGTTTCGTGGATGCCGAGTTTCCCCGCAATCTCAGCCATGGTCAACGGACGGAGATGGGACACCCCATGCTCAAGAAAATCTTCCTGCACGTTGACGATCTCGTTCGCAATGCGGGAAATGGTTTGCTGGCGTTGGCCGATACTCTTAATCAGAAATTCGCCGGCGCGGATTTTCTCGCGGATGTAGGACTTCACATCTGTCGAGGTGGACTTGTCCGCCATGAGGGTTCGGTAGTGACGGCTGATCCGGAGGTGAGGGATCTGTTCGTTGTTCAGGCTCACCGTGTACTTGCCGTTGTCGCGCTGCACGATGACCTCCGGCAGCACGTACGTGGTTGAAGTGGAGGTAAACGGGCGTCCCGGTTTCGGTTCGAGGGTGGCAATGAACTGTGCCGCTTTTTGAACTTCGTCCGCCGGTTCTTTCACCGCGCGGCTGATGTTATTGAACTTATGGGTCGCCAGCGAATCGAGGTGATCGTTCACGATGCGGCCCGCAAGAGAATCTTCTGAGCCGAGCCGGCGAAGCTGCAGGAGTAAGCATTCCTTCAGATCTCTCGCGCCTACGCCGACGGGATCGAATTCCTGCACCACGGTGAGCATTCGCTGCACGTCCTCGATCGCAAAGCCGGTTGATTCGGAAATCTCCTCCAGGGTCGAGGTGAGGTACCCGTCATCGTTGATGCTTCCAAGAAGTAGCCCGCCGATCAGGTGGTCATCGCCGTTGCCGTTGAGGCCCGCAAGATTCAGCTGGATGTTGAGATGTTCCTGCAGAGATTCGGGAATGGTCAGGGAATCCAGGAAGAACTGACGACGCGCCGCGTCATCCGAAGTATAGCTGGTGGCCGATCGGCTCTGCTGAAAATATTCTCGCCATTCATCATCCAGCTTGGCGAGGGCCTCGAACTGCTCGTCGATGTTGCCCTCGACATTATTCGCCTCTTCCGCATCGGGTTTGTTTGGCTCGACCTCGAGGCGGTCCGTGGAATCCGTCACTTCTTCTTCGAGGGCCGGGTTCTGCTGTAATTCATTATGGATCAGGGTCTGAAGTTCCAGGACCGGGACCTGGAGCATTTCCAGAGACTGGCGCAGCTGCGGCGCCAGGATTAACTGCATTCGCTGTGATTGTATTTGGGATAGAACTTGCTCAGCCATCGTCTTTTAATACCTCATCGATTAAGCCGGTCTTCTAATCCCAGACCCCTCCGCCTGGATCATGAACCCGCAACTCCCACTGTTCCTCATTCTCTTGACCCGCCACTCTCGATTCTGAATGATGCGATCCTGCCAAGACCTATAGCAGATTCGATGCCATTCGTGTCGATCATGCCATAAATTGACTTGAAATCAAGGAGTTTAAACGTGTCTCTGCGTGTTTGCATACTCGCCAGCAGCAGCAAAGGAAATAGCACCTATGTCAGTTCTGACACCACTTCGATCCTCATCGATGCGGGCATAAGTGCCCGCAGGCTGACCCAGGGTCTCGCAGACATTGGCGCAGATCCTGCAAAGCTGAGCGGAGTCTGCGTGACCCACGAGCACGACGACCACGTAAGGGGGATTCCAACTTTTGCGAAAAAATATTCGGTCCCCCTTTTTGCCAACCACGGCACTGCGGAAGCCATGGCTCAGGACGCAAAATGCCGGCATTTGTCTTGGAATTTGATCACAACGGGAAATCCCTTTCGAATCGGTGATCTGGAGATCGACACTTTCGCCGTGCCCCACGATGCGTACGAACCGATCGGTGTCGTGGTCAGATCTGGGCCGGTTCAACTCGGTGTCGCCATGGATCTGGGAATTCCTACGGCCTTGATTCGGGACCGTTTGCGTGGGTCTCACGCGGTGATTCTGGAGGCAAATCATGACGAAAGACTGCTGCTGGAGGCGGAGCGTCCGTGGCACTTGAAGCAGCGGATACGGGGCCGCCAGGGACATCTTTCCAATGATCATACCGCCGATGTTCTTGCGGATATCGCCGGTTCAGACCTCCGTCGGGTATTCCTGGCACATCTCAGCCAGGACTGCAATCGGGAGGAGTTGGCGCTCAGCGCGGCCCGCCGCGGCCTCCTGAAGGCGGGCCAGTCCCAGGTGGAAGTTCGGGTCGCCTATCCCGACCGGGCCACGGATGTCTGGGCCTATGCTCCGGATGCGGCGCTCCCGTAAAATTTACAGAGTTCCCCCGTCTGCCCGCACGATCTCTATTTCAGAGTTGTGAATCTTCGCAAGATTTACTAAAATCCTTCTGAATTAACTTGGGAAAAGAATGCGTTTCTTTAGACATCTCAAGAGACTGCTGTGGGAATTCATCGAATTTGCCTGGCACAACAAGGCATGGTGGATCGTTCCCATCGTGGTTGTGTTGCTGGCGGTAACGTTGTTTATCTTCGTTTCCGCTGGCGCAGCACCGTTTATCTATACAATCTTTTGATCCAGCGGCAGATGCCTTTCTTGGTGAATCCCGTTGCATGGCGTTTGCTGGAATGCTAAGCGTATCGACCGTTCGCAACCATCTCTACTGGTGGCCACGGATAAGGATGGAGTCTGCACGACGGAGGAATTGACAGCATGGCGAAAGTGATTCTTGAGAGCGTATATAAGGTCTATCCCGGCAATATTATGGCCGTGGAGGATGCGAACCTCGAAATCCGGGATAAAGAATTTCTTGTCCTGGTCGGTCCCTCCGGTTGTGGGAAGTCGACCACGTTGCGAATGATCGCGGGGCTTGAGGAAATTACCAAGGGCGACATCTTCATCGATGACAAGCGGGTCAACGATGTGCCGCCGAAGGACCGGGACATTGCCATGGTCTTTCAAAATTACGCCCTCTATCCGCATATGACCGTATACAAGAACATGGCGTTCGGGCTGAAACTGCGGAAGTACCCCAAAGCTGAAATCGACCAGCGGGTGCGGGATGCCAGCGAAATCCTCGGCATCCAGGAACTCCTGGAACGAAAGCCGAAGGAACTCTCCGGCGGTCAGCGGCAGCGGGTTGCCGTGGGCCGGGCCATCGTTCGGAAGCCGAAAGCATTTCTCTTCGATGAACCGCTCTCGAACCTGGATGCAAAGATGCGCGTTCAAATGCGCACCGAAATCAGCAAACTGCACAGTCAATTGTCGGCCACCATGATTTATGTCACCCACGACCAGGTAGAGGCCATGACCATGGGGGACCGGATCGTGGTCATGAAGGACGGCCTGATTCTGCAGGTGGCGCCTCCACTTGAATTGTACGAACAACCGGCCAACCTCTTCGTTGCCGGCTTCATCGGAAGCCCGCCGATGAATTTTTTCAATGGCAGCCTGGAAGCCGGCAACGGCTCGCTTTTCTTTAAAGAGAAGGGTTTCCGCCTTCAGTTGGAAAGCGGGCACGCCGACAAGTTGAAGGCCCGAGTCGGCGACGAAATCGTATTCGGGTTCCGGCCGGAAGACATCAAGGATTCCGCGTCCGTGCCGGACGGCAATCCGGCGCACCAGTTTGCCGCGAAAGTCGAGGTCGTCGAACCCATGGGTTCGGAAATCTACTTGTACATGAACACGGGGGCGAATCCCTTCACGGCACGGGTGGATGCGCACGATCCAGTGAAGGAAAATCAGAATTTACGGATGACGGTAGATATGCAAAAGGCGCATTTCTTTGATAAAGAATCCGGCGCAACTCTTGTTTAATGAGTCACGGAATTTTGCGAAGCCATTGCTTTCGATCCGCTTGGGTTTTCGCGGGAAGGTGAGGGGCCGTTGTCTCCGAACGATTTATTAATCACGATTCTGCAGCTACTCCTGGTTTCCGGGATCGCCTTCGTGGTCCTTTGTCTGATCACGAGCTTTCTCAGATTTCAGCACATGGCGTCGCGCACGGAATCTACTGGTGAGGCGGTGGCGGACGGTCTCGATGCTTTCCAGGTGCAGATTGCGGCACGCTTAGGCACGGGGCACCGGAGTGTCGATCCGTTCTCCATTCTCGTCGTCGGCCTGAAGGATGATGAAGAGATTTTCGGTGGTATTACCGGCGATCAACGCTCGGAATTGAATGATTTGATGATTGCCAGGATCCGCGGCGCAATCCGGGCGAGCGACACCATCGTGAAACTGCAGGATGCCCGGTTCGGGGTTATCGCCGATACCGGCGCGTTACCGGGCCGCGGGGTGGGGGACCGGATTCTCGCCGGCTTTACGGATGAACCTTTCCGGTTTTCCGCTGGGGGTGAATGTCAGGCCCAGGGGTACGTCGCGCTGGTCGTGGGACCGGACTGCGGCGAGCGGGTTGACGATTTGATCGAGGTCATCCGGCGAACGGTCGAGACCCGTCCGGAAGACGGCGCGGTGTCCGGCGTGATGGTGGCTCCGGAGGTCAAAATTGAAGCACTCGCAAGTCCTGCCGCCACACCGGAAGACCCCTTGGCGGCAATTCCCGATGACCAACGGGATCTTGTAGATCCTGTTTCCGGGGTCCTGAAGCCCGAGTACCTTGGCAGTGTCATGCAAAAGAGATTCGCGCAGCATCGCAAGAAAGAACTGCCGATTTCGGTGATCTGCATTCAAATCGATCACATGGATCGATATCTCGATTATTACGGCGAATCCGGGCGCGATGCCATTCTCGGCCACCTCGGCGCTTTTCTTCAAAATGAGATCCGCGAGGAAGACCTGCTGGGGAGCCTGGAAGACAAGCGGACGGTGCTGATCATGAACTGCGCACCTGCCAATGCGCATATTGCAGTGCAGAGGTTGTCCAATGAATTCGGCACCTTGAAAATTGCAATTGGCGATTCCTCGCTGAAAGTTACACTGAACTGCGGGGTAGCGGGCTATCCCGACCACGGCGCGGTCGCGCTCAAACTGCTTGAGCACGCACAAACGGCGCAGGAACAGGCGTCCGCACGGGGTCGGGGAAAAAGCCTGGTGTACGACACTAAAATGGAATCGCCGAAGCAGGTGCTCCGTCCGGGAGACGCTTTTTAAGTCGAAATCGGGCTCTGAATCCACCCGCAACAGGAACGTGCTGAAACTTGGCGTTAATATTGACCACGTGGCCACGATTCGTGAGGCCCGGGGGACTGCGTATCCGTCACCCCTCGAAGCCGCGCGAATCTGTGAGGCGTGCGGCGCACACGGATTAACCATCCACTTGCGGGAAGACCGGCGTCATATTCAGGATGCAGATGTGATAGAACTTGTCGGCGCAGCGAAGGTCCCTGTTAATCTCGAACTCGCGACCGCGAACGATGTTGTGGAACTCGCCCTAAAGGTTCGACCCGCTGAAGCGTGCCTGGTCCCCGAGCGACGAGAGGAAGTTACGACGGAAGGAGGCCTCGACGCCGCCGGACGTTTCGATGACGTGAGCCGGGTCGCGGATCGTCTGCGCGAGTGCGGGATTCGGGTAAGCCTTTTTATCGAAGCGGACGAGAAACAGTTGGCGGCCGCCAAGTCCATGGGGGCGCCGGTCGTAGAGTTGCACACCGGCGCATATTGTGATGCGGAGGGCCGCGAGGCGGAAAATGAGTTGGAACGTCTCATATGCGGAGCCCGACTCGCCCACGACCTGGGGTTGCAGGTTAACGCCGGACACGGAATTAATATGAGTAATTTTGACGGGATTCTGCGAATACCCCATCTCGATACGCTGAATATCGGACACAGCATTGTGGCGCGGGCAGTCATGGTCGGAATGGACCACGCAGTTCGCGAAGTGTTGAGAGCTTGCGGTCAGTACAAGAGGTTCGAATGAAGTTGGTAACCCCAGAACAGATGCGGGACCTTGACCGCCGCACCATCGAAGAATACGGCACGCCGGGCGAGATGCTCATGGAGCGGGCCGGGTACGGGGTTGCGGAAATTGTTCGCCGGCTTGCGGACAGCACCGGGTTCGTAAATCCGCACATCCAACTGTTCGCCGGGCGGGGAAATAACGGTGGGGATGCATTCGTTACCGCCCGGTTCCTGAAAGAATGGGATTGCCAGGTGGAAGTATGGCTTGCCGCGTCTGTTCAGGATCTAAAAGGCGATGCCCTGAAACATTTCAGCAAGATGTCGAATGCCGGTGTTTCCCACCGCGAGCTTCCGACGAAGGACGATTGGGACGAGGCTCTGGACTGCATGCCCGGCGGTGAAGTGCTTGTGGATGGCGTTCTCGGCATTGGGGTGTCCGGACCTGCCCGCGGCCCGGCTGCCGGCGCTATCCAGTATATCAACTCTCGTGCCCGCGACGGGTTCGTGGTGTCGATCGACATCCCGTCCGGGCTGGACGCGAACACCGGGGAACCGCTCGGGGAAACGGTGCGCGCCGACGTTACCGCCACCATGGGTCTGCCGAAATGCGGCATGGTCGGGCTGGAAGCGCGTGATTTTGTCGGCTCGCTGGAAGTGGTCGACATCGGGATCCCCTGGGAGTTTGTGGAAGAGACCGATTGCGACACCGAACTGGAACTCAACTACGTGACGGACCTGAAGAGTCTGTTTCCTCGTCGCGACCGGAATTCGCACAAAGGAAATTTCGGACACGTACTTTTAATCGGCGGGGCCGTCGGATACGCCGGCGCAATTAGCATGGCTGCCCGCGCGGCGGTGCGGTCCGGCGTGGGTCTGGTGACCTCGTTGGTTCCTGAAAACATCAGGGACATCGTCGCCGGACAATCCTTGGAGACCATGGTGTACGCGGCCCGCGAAACGCCGGATGGCTCCCTTTCGGCGGAACTGTGGCCGGACTGGCGGAATCGATTGGACATCTACGATGCTATTCTCATTGGACCCGGTATGACCCGGAACAACGACACGCTGCTTCTTGTTCGTGAATTTCTCCGTGAATCGACGAAGCCGATTGTCGTTGACGCAGACGCAATCGCGGTTCTGGCGCACCAGCCGGACTGGCTTACCAAGGCAAATTGCCCGGTGATTATCACCCCGCATCCGGGTGAACTCGCCATGCTTTTCGGCCCGCATGTGAGCGAAGTGCAGGAGAACCGCGAGGGAATGGCTCTGGCTGCCGCGAAATATACCAACGCCACCGTGGTCCTGAAGGGGGCCGGTACGATTATCGCCCAAACGGAGCACCCCTGCATCGTGAACCTCACCGGAAATCCAGGTATGGCCACCGGCGGAATGGGCGATGTCCTGGGCGGCCTTATCGTTGGTCTCGTCGCACAGGGTCTTACCCCGTACGATGCTTCCCGGGCGGGCGTTTACATCCACGGTCGCGCCGGCGACCAGGTCGCAATGCGCGCTTCACAGGCCGGCCTCTCGGCCACCGACTTGATCGATGAAATCCCCTTCGTGTTTCGAGACCTCTGTCTCCGGTAGCCGAAGATCCCCGGGAAAACTTGTCCAGATTTTTCTCACCAGGGAAGCATTGACAAAAGCGCTGAAAAAAGACTGTTGAGCGGGCCAGGGAGGCGACCGAAACGATCGCCACTTGATCCGACCGATCAGTCGGATCCGACCGATCCCTTCCCGCTCGCCTGCACCAACTCCCACGTCCTGCTAATGGTCGTCTTGCACAGTTCCACCGTTTCCCATGGGTCGCCTCCCGCAGTGGTGCGTACTTCAACGGACACGATGGGCCTCCCCTTTGTGACGATGCCGGTTTCTATGCCTTTGGAAAGGACTCGGGCGAAGTCCGCAACATCCAGGACTCCCGGTGGCCCGGGAGGTCCGTGCATATCGCCGAAGGTGGGGTCGTTTCGATCGAGAACCGGGTTCGAGAAGTGGATTTCGAGAATATGCGGTCCCATGAGTTCGAGGGAATTCACCGGGTCTTCTCCCAGGAGTACGGCGTGCCCGGTGTCCAGGCATAGCCCCGCAGCGGGGAATGATTCTTGCACGTGGCCCACGAGCGCCACGGCTTCGGTGGTCGGGCCGATCAGCCCTTTTTTATGGATGTCCCGGTCCAAAGGTTCCAGCATGAGGCGCATTCCGGGATAGGTTGATATCACATCACACAATTCGCTCAGACTCTCGAACATCGACGCCGTCGCCTGCGCGCGGAGTTCCTCACCCGGATCCGGGCCACTCAGCAGTCCCAAGTTTCGAACGCCGCATTCCGCGGCCTGATCGATCAACTCCGTGATCCTGGCAACGGACCGTGTCCTGTGCCTGGTATCCATGGAACATAAATCGAGTTCTTCATCACCGAGCACCATCGACGTCCACTGCGAGAGGGCGACGTCATGGGCTTCAACGGTCTTTCTAATGCTATT
>Ga0310121_10003048_pt1 | contig 15508 bp, 20 predicted proteins | sample CB27_Tmax_986_MG_FD_203504 | JGI IMG/M metagenome (GOLD analysis project Ga0310121, IMG submission 203504) | Marine microbial communities from Western Arctic Ocean, Canada - CB27_Tmax_986 | ecosystem: Environmental > Aquatic > Marine > Oceanic | place: Canada: Western Arctic Ocean | collected...
ATTGAGAGTAAGCCTGCTCTAGCCGAATTAATCAAACGTCACTTTCCTGATATGCGTAGAACACTAAACGAACTCCAGAGATATTCATCTGGTGGAGTTATCGACAAGGGTGTTCTAGCAAGAATTGGTGAAGCCAATATTGACAGTTTGATGTTGTTGTTAAAGGATAAAGACTTTACTGGTATGAGACAATGGGTTGTCGACCATATTGATACAGATCCCATTGCTATCTATCGCCAGATTTACGACCAGATGCATCGGTTTTTACTACCGCAGAGCATCCCACCGGTAGTCCTCTTGATTGCGGACTATCAATATAAACAGGCTTTCGTGCAGGATGCAGAAATTAACTTAGTCGCCTTTTTAACTGAGGTGATGGTAGAAGTGGAGTGGAAAAATGAGTAATACATTTAACAAAATACTTTATGATCATAAAATTGATAAATGGATGGATGACCGAGGCATTACCGAAAATGGAACTGCTATGGGTCAAGCCATTAAAACTTTAGAGGAAACTGCTGAACTCCTTGATGCTATAAATCATAATAATGAAGCAGACATTATGGATGCTGTTGGAGATATATACGTAACTTTACGGGGCGTATGTAAAGTGAGTAATATTAAACTTGACAAATGTATTGAAAATGCGTATAATGAAATTAAAGATCGTAAAGGTCATTTGACAACTCAAGGAACATTTGTAAAGGAGGAGTAAATGAGTAAAGAATTTTTTCCAATAGTAACAGAGAAAAAAGCAAGAAAAATTATCGACAAAGGTGGAGATGTGGTGATTATACATACGAGAGATTCGTGTCCTGTATGTGACCATTTTTTACCAGAAGTGTTGAAACCAATTTTTGCAAAAGACAAATATAAAAATATTCAAATTTATCAAATGACGGAGAATATGTTCTTTCCAGTCGGGTCTCATCCAATAACATATTTCTTTAAAAATGGACGTTGTATTCAGCATCCCGCTGGTCAGACCACTATTGATATTGTTGAAAATTTATTAGATACATTTTATCTTGGTAAACCACCAATGAAACCACCAATTTTAGAAATCAATACGGATAAGCCCAATGGCTGATTTGTTTAAAGAAATTCTACCCGATATCAACTATGGACATACGAATTTAATTCGTACGGGTGATATGGATGAAGCAGAATTCGGAGGAAATTCTTTCATCCTTAATCGAGCCTTGAGTATGAATGTTGATACCATTTTGTATGTAAATGAAATGAATGTCAATTGGCAGTTAGACCCTTTACTTCAATATGACTATTATATAAATAGTTTAAGAAAAAAGAAACGATGGTCTAAATGGGCTAAAGCGACTGCACCATCATCGGATCTTGAACTCATTAAAGAGTATTATAATTATAATGAACAAAGGGCTAGGGAAGTTTTAGACCTTCTCTCTGAATCTGAAATTCAGAAACTTCGCCTCAAATTATCTAAAGGCGGTACTGATGACATTGCAACCTCGAGGAAAACACAATGAAGATGATTATGTTGTAGATTGGTCTCCCTCCGATATGGTAGAAATTAGATTCAAGGAAGATGACGATTTTTTGAAGATAAAAGAAACTCTTACTCGAATGGGAGTAGCATCTAATAGAGATAAAATTTTATATCAATCTACCCATATACTTCACAAACAGGGACAGTATTATATTGTCCACTTCAAAGAATTATTCGCTTTAGATGGTAAACCTACTAACTTAACTAAAGTAGACATTGAAAGACGAAATGCTATTGTTAATTTACTTCAAGAATGGAAGTTATTAACAATCGTAAAACCTGACCTTCTAGTTCCGATGGGAAATGTTGGTCAATTTAAGATTATATCTTTTAAAGATAAAGTTGATTGGCAACTTGTACCCAAGTATAATATAGGAGTCAAATATTAAAGGATTATTATATAATGAATAAATTTGCTAAAAAATTCTCGCTTCCCCACAACGACATTTTAAAATCAGTAATGGATGGTCCTGACAATTTTGTCAGGTATGATACTCATCCAGCAGATGATGAGAATTTTTTCTATACTATTATTAATAATTCTGATCAATCTTTCCGAGATGAAATAGCCGATATTTACTTCGGTAAATCTTTCCATTACAAATTCGCTGGCACTAATAGGCGTTACGGCGATGTTATGGGTAAGGAAGCTACCGACAAACAAGTCGATAATCTCTTTAAAATACAAGAGAAATACGATATCCCCATTTCTCTTACAATCAATCAAGAAATTCATCCTACAGAAATTCTAGTGAATGATTTCATTCGGAATAACTTCATCAAATTTATTGGAGAGTTATACGAACGTGGTCTGAGAATGTGTACTATTGGCAATATTCATTTGATGGGAACAGGACATTTACAACAGAATTTTCCAGATATGAAATGGAAAAATACAGTTAATCATATAGTATCGAATGTTCAACAAATGGTTGACTTGCATTGTTTGGGTTATGATTTAATACAACTTGATAGGTCGCTTAATAGAAATTTATCTGAATTAAAGCGAATGTCAAAAGTGGCAAAAACCAGAGGAATTACAACTTATCTTTTAGCAACCGAAGGATGTATGCCGTTTTGTCCATTCAAGGAAGAACACGATATTGTTCAGCCGTGGGTCGGCTCGACTCAAGGTAAAAATTATTTCACAACTCTAGCAGATATATCCTGTAACAAATGGAGATTTGATGATACTCATAAGGCTCAACTACCTCGAATTGGAACCTCTTGTGTATGGGATACTAACGAACGGTTCGATATGTACAACGAGTTAGTTGATGTTTTTAAATTTAGTGGTCGTCTCCATCACCCATTTGCCGGTTCAAAACCAGAATCATATGCTTGTTGGTCATATGTTCATAAAGAGGATATTTTTTGTGCTAAATCGTTTAAGGATCTCTATGATTCAGGTATTGGATTTCTAAGTGATTGGAGTGGTCTTGGATATGTAACTACACCTACCGAAGAATATGTGGAAAAATATTTCATTCATTATCCTGACAATAAAAAAAGGGCAGAAAAATACTTTGGAAAATTAGAACATCCATACAATACTGAAGCGGGAGCCAAAATGTGTAAGGCTCTCCCAAATTGTAAGAATCAATGTTGGAATTGTCATCTATGTGAAGATGCCTATGATCTTGAACATTTTGATTCTTTAGCCCAAATTAACAGAACGCCTTCTTCTGGATATGTAGAAGTAAACGTATAAATAGTATACATAATTGTAAATTGGAGAAACACAAATGGCAGATATAGATACAGCAGAAGGTAATATTGAGGAAGCAGAGTTTGATTGGGGATTTTCCTTTTCTGATACAGACGAAGCTGATAGCGCCACTGTTGTTAAGGAAACGACACAAGCAGTAGCGGCCGATTTAGGACCTATTTCACAAAAACTAGATGCTATCATAGCATTAATTCCTACAGAGGGAGTGACTAACACTTCTGAAGTAGATGTTGATTTGAGTGGGCTTGAAAATAAACTAGATCAAATTATTGCACTCGAAAAAGTTGATGCTCTTACCGCCGGTGATATGCCAGACTTGTCTCCTCTCGAAGATAAACTGGATGTGATTGTAGGAAATCAGGTTAAGATTCTTGCTAAAGAAACCACAGTTAATGCCCCGGAAGTGAATGTAGATTTGAGTAGCATTACCGATAAATTGGATACGATTGAGACTCAAGTAAATGAAGTTCGAGAGTTAGATTTTGATGGTGACGGACAAGTAGATTTCGGTGATATCAATAACAATCTAGCCGACCTACTGTCACGGCAAGAGGCTGCGGAAACTGAACTGGAAGCAAAGAAGGTTGAGTTTGAAGAATATAAAACTAAGAAACTTAAAGCATTGGAGAAATTAATAATTCCATTGCTGAAAAATTTAAAGAGTAATCCTGACAAAGCGTATATTCACTGGCCGGGCCGAGCACCAGTACTAGATGCCCAAATAAGTAAAATTCTTTCTTTAACTAGATAATGGCATATTCAAAAGAAGTATTAGAACATTTTGATAATCCCAAAAATATTGGAAGTTTTGATAAAAGCGATCCAACTGTTGGAACAGGACTTGTGGGAGCACCAGAATGTGGTGATGTAATGAAACTACAAATAAAGGTAGATGAAAATGAAAATATTATTGACGCCAAATTTAAGACTTTTGGTTGCGGATCTGCAATTGCAAGTTCTTCGCTTGCGACTGAATGGATCAAGGGTAAATCTTTGGATGAAGCACATAAGATTCAAAATACAGTCATCGTGGAAGAACTTTCTCTTCCCCCTGTCAAAATTCATTGCTCTGTATTGGCGGAAGATGCTATTAAAGGAGCAATCGCAGATTATAGGAACAAAAACGGAATTAACAGTTGAAGAAAAATATTGAAGATTATGTTTTTCACAAAAAGAATTTTTTAGAAGATGAATATTGTGAAAAAAGTATAAATGAATTGAAAGAATGTAAGTGGGTTAAACACGATTGGTACACGCCTACTCCATCACTTCCGGCATTTCAGAATTTGCCTCCAGTTGGAAGAGACAATGAAGGAGAAGTTATTGATATGGAAACGGGCGTAGCCGAGAAAAAGTTAGAAGAAATAAATGATTTTATAATAGAAGAATTACGAAAAGAATTACAGGCATATCTTGAACGATTGAATTTTTATTGGTTCAGTGGATGGGAAGGATATACTGGAATAAAATTTATACGATATCTTCCCGGACAGGAAATGAAAGTTCATTGTGATCATATTCATTCTATGTTTGATGGAGAAAGAAAAGGAATACCGATTCTTTCTATTATAGGATATTTTAATGATGATTATGAAGGCGGTGAAACCTTTATGTTTGATGACAAAAACGGTGAAAAAATAGATACAGAGAAAGGAGACTTGTTAGTATTTCCTTCTTGTTTTCTGTATCCTCATTATGTTACTCCGGTGACAAAAGGAGTTAGATATTCTTATGTTAGCTGGGTGTGGTAACAATGGAATAAGAGAGTAGTTGGGCAAACGACACTAAAGCCAGGAACGGGGGACGGACCCTACTACTGAGTGCGAGTAAGTGACCCTACCTAGATGAAGTTAAGAAGCCCCTCCAATAAGACCGTCGGTACGTGCCACTGGGTGAGGGAGTAGATGTATTTTTGCTAATCGGGCCGCGAGAGGCCACGCAAGAATCGTCTTACGGGATAGTCTAGGCTCTACCCAACTACTCTCTTTTATTATGACACAATACATATAAAAATAATGGCTAAGTCTACGTGGAATAAAATTCAAAAAAAATCTAAAACAATACCTAAACGAACTTCGATAGGAAAATCTAAAAATTCTAGACCAACAAACAAATACAAAAGAAAGAGCTGGAAAAAATATAGAGGGCAAGGGAGTTGATGATTGATAAAAATACTGTATTAATAAGTGTAGTAGATGGTAAGATGTGTATCAACGGTAAAACTTTTGAACATTCCGAACTACGTGAATCAAAAGAATATTTACAGAGTATAGGTGGAAAAGAGGCCGCATTCTATCCTGAGGACGAAGAAGAGATAGATGAACTTACCGAAATAGTTACAAAGATGGGTGAATTATCACCAGAATTTACTGAAGATGAAGTATCATCTTATTATCTAAATTAAGTGGAAGAAATAGCCGGTAACAGATTAGTATGGTTACACATTCAGAGAGAGAATCAACGGATGATTCTTGATCCATTAGGTTATGATGCTATCAAAGACATAGATGAGATACACAGTAGAAATAGAAGAAAGACTGATGATCCATACATTAAAGCGACCAGTGCGAAAATGAAACACCGCTTTCCTAAAATTGATGATTCAGAGAGACGGTGAAGGATGTGTATGATAAGGAATTTTATAACAAATATGGATGGGCTAGTTGTTTTGAATGTGATAAAATATTTACTGATTTGAATAAACTTGCTGTCCATCAAGAAAAACATCTTATAGAGGAAAATGTACCAGTATTCAGCAAAATTGAAAAGAGTGGTTGACGGAGATACTGTCGATGCTTACATTGATTTAGGATTTAATGTTCACGTTGATAAACGAATCAGATTTATGGGTATTGATACTCCCGAATCTCGTACCCGAGACCTCACAGAAAAGAGATATGGTCTTGGTGCAAAATACCGATTGATAGAAATGCTAGAAGAAAATGACAATATATTTGTTGTTAAATCTCACGGTACAGGTAAATTTGGACGTGTACTCGGAGAGCTATTTCACCATCCCGAATCAGAATTAAGTATTAATCAAATGTTAATAGACGAAGGACACGCAGTAGCATACTTCGGTGGATCTAAACAAGAAGTCAAGGACGCACTACTGGAAGCACGAGACAAATCAAAAGAATATGTAGAAAAGCACATAGAACCACTTTAGTGGTTAAATTGAATTGAGAATTATATTATGAAAGATTCTGTAGTATTAGATATTGAGACTCTAGGAAGTGTCAATAATTGCGTAGTTTTATCAGTTGGTATGGTCGCAGTTGACTCTACCAAAGATTATACATTTGACGAATTGATTGAAAATGGCTATTATGCCAAACTCGATGTCAAGAGTCAAGTCGATGCTGGTAGAAAAATCTACAAAGATACTCTTGAATGGTGGGATCAACAAGGTAAAGCCGCACAACATATTCTAAAACCCTCCCCAAAAGATATGCACTGGTCGAAGTTGCGAGAAAATATGATTTCGTGGCTGGGCGAACAAGGTGTAGATACTCATACGGTAAAATGCTATTCACGAGGTTCCCACTTCGATTTTGGTATTTTACACGACCTCTTTCGCATTACAGAAGGTTGCGAACCAACCGAACTCCCCTGGCGTTTCTGGAATATTCACGATTCAAAAACAGTTGTATTAACATTACTCGGTCGTGATGTCTGGGATATGGGCGTAGAGCCTGAAGGATTTATTCATCACGATTGTTTACACGATGCCGCGAGGGAATATTTAACAATACAAAAAGCACTTTATACGTTTCAAGATACAATTGGACCATCCGAAGACATTCCTTTCTAATGAAAAAATTAACAGATTTCGTCAGGATATATGACAATAATTTATCAGCAGAATTTTGTGAAAGAATTATAACTGCCTTTGAAACTGATAAAGAACATCATATAAAGTCAACAATAGGTATTCCACGTACTCCAGATCCTGAGTTTCGTAATGCAATTGAAATGAATTGTACGAAACGGTCTATGGAATCTGGTCGATGGGCTGCCATAATGGGCGTATTGAATAAACACGCCTCTTCCTCATTTAAACGATATAAAGCTGATTTAAACGTAAGTGGATATCCAGAGTCACATTTTTTCAACTCGGTAACTCTTGAACAATGGAGAATGCACAGATATGATCCTGGTATACATTTTTATAAAGAACATATTGATGCCATTGACGTACATACATCCAAACGGATGCTTCAGATGTTGTATTATCTCAATACAGTGGAAGAAGGAGGAGAAACTTGGTTTAAATCTATTGACTTAAAAGTAAAACCCGTAGCAGGTAAACTAGCAATCACTCCGTCTTGGTTTGGTTATCCTCATTCTGCTATTACGCCTATAAGTAATACGAAGTATATGATTAAAACATATTTACATTATCCAGGAGAACACAATGGCGATAACTGAATTAAAAATATTTAAGTATGAATGTGACAAATGTTTACACGATTGGACGATGATTAATCCTGGTAAAGATTGGAGAACTTTAGAAGATGCTGGATATTTTTGTCCATATTGTGGTAAGAAACAATTACCTGATGGTATGACTTTGCCTTATGTAGATGATAATACTCCAAGAAAAGAGTTGGATGAAGCAACTCGAATGCCAATGTCGGCACCGATAAAATTAAAAACTGGAGAATTGCCTAGATTTGCTACTGATGAAGAAGCTGGTTTTAAGGAGACAAGGACCGCTCCTGTCATTACACAGAAACAGGGAGAAAAATCAACCAAGCAACTGAACGCAGAAGATAGAATGACACACCTAAGATGTACTGATGGTGGATGGTGGAATCCGATTACAAAACAATGCCAAGGTGAAGGTGTTGGTCATAATGTGGAAGAACTTGACAATGACCCTGACTTGTAGTATAATAGTTATATTATGAGATTCTATACTTATGTTGGTACACTTAGCAATAAAGTTCTTGTTCGAGGCGTGAATGCCGAAACAGGTAACGACTTCATTAGACGAGAAGACTTTCAACCTACGATGTTTGTTGAAGGTAAGAAGGGTGAGACTTCCTTTCGCACGTTAGATGACAAGCCTGTCTATAAGATATCGCCTGGGAATATCAAACAAACCCGAGAGTTTATCAGGCAATATGAAAATGTTGAAGGATTTGGTATTCACGGAAATGATAATTTCACACTACAATATACTTGTAAAGAATGGAAAGGAGATGTTGATTACGATATCTCCAAAATTCGCATTTGGAATTTAGATATTGAAGTCGAATCCGAAAAAGGATTTCCTCAACCTGATAAAGCAATGGCGGTAGTTAATGCTATCACCGTATATGATTCTATCGAAGATATCTATTTTACTTGGGGTCTTGGACCTTGGGAGAACCATCGAGATGATATTCGATGTGAATATTTTCAGATGGATACCGAAGAAGAATTGCTTCAACATTTCCTTGAGCTATATCAAAAATCCCCACCACATATTTTAACAGGATGGAATATCGAGCATTTCGATATTCCATATTTGATTAATCGATTAACTCGGCTGTTCGGTCAGAAAGAAGCAAAACGACTTTCCCCATTCGGATGGATTAAAGAACGGACTGTCACTCAAAAATATTTTAAAGAATCTGTAGTATACGATATTTATGGCGTTTCTACTATGGATTATATGAGACTCTATAAGAAATTTGCAGTCGGAGGGATAGCAGAATCTTATCGATTAAATCATATTGCCCAAGTTGAATTGGGAGAGCGTAAGATTTCATACGAAGAAGCTGGTTCATTATTCAAACTTGCCCGAACAGACCATCAAAAGTTTATTGACTATAATATCAAAGATGTTGAATTGGTTCAACGAATCGATGATAAGTTAAAACTGATTGATTTGGGTATAACAATGGCTTATGATGCTAAAGTTAATTTTGTGGATGTATTCGGTACAGTTAATATCTGGGATGCAATTATCTACGACCATTTGAGAAAAGAGGATATAGTAGGTCCTACGAAAACTTCCCACTCAAAAGAACGAACTTTCACGGGAGCATATGTTAAAGAACCAATCGCTGGTTTTCACGATTGGGTAGTATCGTTTGATTTGAATTCTCTATATCCACATTTGATTATGCAATACAATATCAGTCCAGAAACCATCGTCGGTCATAACTCTGATGTTGATATAGATAACCTATTGAGCAAAGAAGCAGACTTATCGGACATTCATAAGAAAGGATATACTGTTACTCCTAATGGAACAATATATCGAAAAGATAAGAGAGGATTTCTTCCGACTTTAATGGAGAAAATCTATGCTGACCGTGTAGTCTATAAGAAGAAAATGCTGGACGCTCAACAACGAAAAGAAGAGGGTGAAGATACCGACAACGAAATATCAAAGTATCTTAATATTCAGATGGCTAAAAAGATTCAGTTGAATTCAGCTTATGGAGCACTTGGTAATCAATGGTTTAGATACTATGATTTACGCAATTCTGAGGCAGTTACAACCGGAGGTCAATTAGCAATTCGATGGATTGAAAAAGCCTTAAATGATTACCTCAACAAGTATCTAGATACAACTAATTATGATTATGTCGTTGCTATTGATACCGATTCTGTTTATCTCCGTTTAGGAAAATTTGTTGATAAGTTTATCAAATCCGATAATAAGAATAAGATTTGTGATCTTATCAATAAGGTAACAAAAGAAGTATTTGAGCCATACATCACCAAATCTTATGAGGAACTAGCAGACTATGTAAATGCCTATGAGCAGAAAATGTTTATGGGACGAGAGGTCATTGCAGATAAAGGAGTCTGGACAGCTAAGAAACGCTATGCCCTCAACGTATACGATTCAGAAGGGGTTCGATATAAGAAGCCTAAGATGAAAGTTATAGGTCTGGAGATTGTCAAATCCTCTACACCTGCGAATGTTCGAGGTAAACTTAAAGAAGCAGTTAATATAATGTTAACAGGAAATGAACGACAATTACAAGACTTGGTGCATAAATATAAGAAAGAATTTCGTACTTTAGATATACCCGATATTGCATTTCCGAGAGGATTAACTGATTACTCAAAGTATGAACACGCCGAGAAGTCTGTGCCGATACACGCACGAGCGGCTAAAGTGTATAATGCTTTACTAAAGAAACACGATATTAAGAATGCTGAGAAGATTGGAGATGGTGCGAAGTTAAAGTTCATTTACTTGAAAACACCTAATCCTTTTGACAGTAATGCGATTGCTTTTCTTGACGGACTCCCATCAGAGTTCGGGGTAGAACAATGGGTAGATTATGATACGCAATTTGAGAAAGCGTTTATTTCTCCGTTAGAGGGAGTTCTTCATCCTGTTGGTTGGGATTGGGAAGAAAAGAGTACGCTTGAATCATTTTTCAAATAGAAAATAGATATGGCTAAAATAGATTTAGAAGGAGTAGCAGGAGCATCCTCGAGTGAAAGTTGGGAAGGCTTTACAAAGAACTTTCAGGAGAATATTGCTAACCTCAGAAATAGAGCAAAGTTCGGACAGATAGAATCCGATCAGGAATTTTCACTTGATGAAGATGGATATATTGTCGGAAGCATTTGGTCAGAAGCAATTGCCGCTCAATTAATGGATTTAAATGGATTTCAGGCAACAACTGCTCGAATAGACGCCCTAATTGCAGGACGAGAAATTTATGGAGAAGGATCAGTTCCTACTGACCATAGTTTAGTCGCCAACGTGTTGGGTTTCGAGACAAAACAATTTGTAAAGATGTTTCCTAAATATCCAATTATTTATTTCACCCGTTGGGGAAATTTACGTAAACCTTTTGACTTACAGAAATTAAGAGACAATCCAGTAAAAGCATAAAAGACTTGACTTATTTAAGTTGAAGGAGTATAATTGTATACTTAACTTATATTATGAAGGAGAAAAATGAGTGATTCTATTGTTGCACAAAAGAAATTAATGGATCGACTGCATAAAGCAGGTTCTATTAAATCTACTCAATTAACAAAGTCCTCTCTATTTACAGAGAAAGATGTAATCCCCACAGCCGTACCTATGGTCAATGTCGCATTAAGTGGCAGACTTGACGGTGGTCTAACGAATGGTCTGACAGTCCTTGCCGGTCCATCAAAGCATTTCAAAACAGCATTTGGTCTATTGATGATGAAAGCATATATGGATAAATATCCAGAAGCTATTTGTCTATTTTATGATTCTGAATTCGGAACTCCAGAACATTATTTTAGTTCTTTGAAGATTGATACCGACAGAGTTATACACATTCCAATTAAGAATGTCGAAGAGTTAAAATTTGATCTTGTCAAACAACTTGAAGAAATCGGAACCGAAGATAGAGTTTACGTTATGATTGACTCTATTGGTAATCTAGCATCTAAGAAAGAACTGGATGATGCCAGAGATGAAAAATCTGTAGCCGATATGACTAGAGCAAAACAACTCAAGTCACTATTCAGAATGATAACTCCGTATTTGGCAATGAAAGATGTTCCATTAGTTGCAGTCAATCATACATATCAAACTCAGGAAATGTTTTCCAAAGCAGTCGTATCTGGTGGTACTGGAGTATATTACTCCGCAGATAACATTTGGATTATTGGTAGACAGCAAGAGAAGAAGGGAACAGAAATTGAAGGATATAATTTTATTATCAACGTAGAGAAATCCCGATTCGTCAAAGAGAAAAGTAAAATTCCTATTTCAGTAACTTGGGAGGGTGGTATTAAGAAGTGGTCCGGATTATTAGATGTTGCTCTTGAAGGAGAATTTGTTGTTAAACCCACTATGGGATGGTATTCAAAAGTCAATATGGAAACGGGCGTAGCCGAAGAAAATAAAGTTCGAGCCGCCGCAACTGAAACCAAAGAATTTTGGGATGGAATAATTGATCATCCAAAATTTACGAAATATGTAGAAGAAAAGTACGCTATGGGATCCAGATTACTTCAATCCATAGATGCAGATGAGTGAACAAACTATGTCCGATGTCTTTTATGTAAAGACTAAAGATAAGACAACATTTGCAATATATGACTTGACACTATCCGATGAGTGCGATATAATATCTTTTGGTTATAATTTCATTGATGAAAATCCGCGAGACAAGTCTCATTATGATAAAGAGGTCTGTTTAATTGTGGAAGAACAAGTGGATAAAGCTATTAAATTGGAAATAGATAATGCTGAAAAAAGGCAAGATACGTGAATATTGAAACCACTATAATATCGAATCTCCTACATAATGAGGAGTATGCTCGAAAGGTAATTGTATTTTTAAAGGATGAGTATTTTATGGACGCCTCAGAGAAGGTGGTGTTCTCTGAGATACAGAAATTCTGGACAAAATATAATAATGTTCCATCAAAAGAAGCACTTCAAATTGCTGTGGATGAGAAAGATGATATTAGTTCCACAGTATATGAAGAAGTACACGCATTAATCGAGGGACTCGGACAAACAGATAGTAATAGAGAATGGCTCCTGGACGAAACCGAAAAGTTTTGTAAAGACAAAGCCGTCTATAATGCTATTATGGAGTCAATAGAAATTATTGACGGAAAGCATAAGAAGAAAAGAAACGATGGGATTCCCGACTTATTGTCTGATGCTCTATCAGTATCATTTGATACTCATATTGGACACGATTTTTTAGAAGATTCCGATGAACGATTTGAATTCTACCACTCAACAGAAGAGAGGATTCCATTTGATATTGAATATCTGAACAAGATTACAAAGGGTGGAGTTACTCGTAAATCACTAAACATTATAATGGCTGGTACTGGTGTAGGTAAGACAATCGGTATGTGTCATATGGCTGCCTCCAATATGAGCGTGGGAAAGAATGTTCTGTACATCACAATGGAAATGGCAGAGGAGAGAATTGGAGAACGTATTGATGCTAACCTTCTTGATATTGAATTGAATCGCCTGAAAGATTTGACTAAAGTAATGTACGATAGAAAGATGGAGCAACTCAAACAGAAGGTCAAAGGGAAGATAATCATTAAAGAATTTCCTACATCACAAGCACATACAGGACATTTCAGGCACCTATTAAACGAATTATCGTTAAAGAAAGATTTCAAACCAGATATTATTTATGTTGATTATTTGAATATCTGTGCATCTCAACGATTAACGGGAGCAAGTTCTGTTAATTCATACACTTATGTCAAAGCAATAGCAGAGGAGCTTAGAGGTCTGGCAGTTGAATTTAACGTGCCCATTTGGTCTGCCACCCAGACCACACGTTCAGGTTTCGGCAGCTCGGATGTGGGACTAGAAGATACTTCCGAATCCTTTGGTTTGCCGGCGACTGCCGATCTCTTTATTGCTATTATCCAGACAGAAGAATTAGAAGGTTTGAACCAAATTATGGTCAAACAGTTGAAGAATCGATACAATGATGTTGCTATATTTAGGCGATTTGTTATCGGTATTGACAAAGCCAAGATGAAATGGTATGATGCAGAGCAATCGGCCCAAGAGGACATCATCGGAACTACTTCTATAACCTCAAGTTCTCAGCCACACGAAAAAGCAGAATCACAATTTTCTGGATCCAACAAAAAGAAGGCATTTAAGGAATTTAAAATGTAACGTCTGATTCTTATAAATATGTAGAGTTAGATTATATTCATTTATAGGAACATATGGTAAGATTTTTAAAATACTTGACAGAAAAGAAAGAACTCTCAACAGCAGAGCAAATAGAAAAGGATGAATTGGCACTCAAGGCTTACGTTGCATCCAAACTTACAGAAGTCGGCATCAAACCTACTGAATCAGGTCGTCCACCGGGTTATCGCCATATTAAATTCCCTGCCATAATGCCGGAGTTCAAAGAAGAGACTTGGAAAACCGATTTACAAGGACTGACTGCCGGAGAACAATTGATCTCGAAGTGGGGCCTTAAGATTGCACGTCGGGATCCGGGCAAATTCAAAGTCTCTAAAAGATATAACTCCATATTTGTACTTAGTGTAAGTAAAGCTATTGATGTCGGCACATCCCAGAAGCCAAAAACAATACCTAAAGGAACAGAAATAGGTTGGGTAAACTCTGAAATGTCGCTGGTTCCAGGTTCAGGAAAAGGATCAATCGTCCTATTCGCAAATAAAGTCTTAGCACCCGATAAGCTCGGCACGAATGGTCAAACGTGGAATATTGCTGGACTCACAAGTGCCACGGAGACGGCGTTAAAAAATAAATGGCCCGCACCCCCCGGATCCAAAATATCAAAACCAGCGTCGATGTTGATTGACTTATTGCACGCCTCGAATACAAAAAGTGACACTATTTCGTTGAGCGGTATGGATTTTGATGAAAAAGATTATCCAAAAATATCAGCAGATTTCGGAGAAACTCTTTCCGCTATTTGGGTGATGCAAGCAAAGAATTTCACAAAAATATACTTTCCTGATTCCGTTAATAATAAACTAATCGATTTCTATGGAATCAGAACAATGCCGAAATTTGGAGAAGTGAAGTATCCTTTTTCTGTTAAGTCCGGTAAAACTGGTGGTAAGGTTACTGTTATGAATATCATTAAGGCTATTAAAAGTCGAGCCAAAACAAGGGACTACAACACAGATGGTGAAATAGCCTATCAAGTATTCAAGATAGTAGAAGAAAATACTATGAAAAACCAAATGATTGAACTTCATCGATGGATGATGACGAATAATATAAAAAAATTAGCTAAACTAATGGGCATAACTGTTGATCAGATAACTGTGGAAGAAATTGATAAGTGGACGAAAGAGCAAAACAGAGTCAAAGCAGATGTATATGCGGCAAATGTAAAGGGAGGAGATAAGAGAGGAAAGACCTATTCTGTACAGAGGAAATTCAAACAGGGGAAAAAAGAAAGTAATAAAGATTTTGAAAAACGTGAAAAGGATGGGAAAAGGGAATTATACGAAAAGAAAGATGATATGTCCAAAGATAATCATCTCCTGAGAAAAAAAATGGCAAGGTGGCACGCAATGAAGGGTGGAAGTCAGCCAAAAGATGCGACACTAAGAGGGCAAGACCTTCAACGATTTGTAATTACTTCATTGGGCGAAGCCATACATCCCATATTAAACAAATCTAAAGGAATGAAAGATTCATTGACTAATGTTGCTAGACAAGTAGCAATGGTACAGATAAATGTAAATGTCAAAGAGAAGACTCTAACATTTATTAGCAGTTTTTTCAAAACAGCGGACTTTAAATTCGCTTGGGCAGGATATTC
>Ga0310121_10003049_pt1 | contig 15507 bp, 11 predicted proteins | sample CB27_Tmax_986_MG_FD_203504 | JGI IMG/M metagenome (GOLD analysis project Ga0310121, IMG submission 203504) | Marine microbial communities from Western Arctic Ocean, Canada - CB27_Tmax_986 | ecosystem: Environmental > Aquatic > Marine > Oceanic | place: Canada: Western Arctic Ocean | collected...
GTTCTGGTCGGAGCTGGAATCATCTCCGGAGTCGCCAGAACTGCTTGCGGGCGTGGTGTTCGATGTCGTGCCGCCGAAATATTTCGGGTCGGACATGTAGGAATCATTATCGCTCCCCCTGCGCCATTCCTCATATTCCTTGCTGTCGAGTTCAATAGAATCATCCTCCTCTTCTACCCTGTCCTGACTCTTTTTGTTCCTGTCATGCGTGACCCATCCATCGTCGTCTTTGGCCAATGTTTTCCTAGCGGTCTGAACGCCTGCCCTACGGCTTTAATCAATCTATCGACCAGTATATAACTTGCACAGCGACTCCTCCAATTCAAAATAAATTTTGTTAATTGCTTTTATATGCATGCCAGAATCACAGCCCCATGCGCCAAAGCCTGTTTGTGGCCCTGATGCTCTGCCTGACGCCCGTGCTGGCGGGCTGCCTCGACTCCCTGACTGGGGATGAGGAGCTCCGCGCCGGCTGTACCTACTCCGAAGCGGAGAACTGGGACTCGCTGGCCCAGATTGACGACGGTTCTTGCGTCCTGAGCGAGCCGGTGAAGGGCTGCACCTACGCCGACGCCGAGAACTACGATTCGGTGGCCGAAGTGGATGATGGCTCCTGCACTTTCGCCGAGCCTGTTGAGGGCTGCACCGACCCCGCGGCGAGCAACTACAACCAGTACGCCGAGTACAGCGATGACTCGTGCGAATATGTCGTCGAGGGCTGCACAGACCCGGATGCAGAGAACTACGACGACAATGCCAACCAGGACGACGGCTTGTGCGAATTTGCGGTCGAGGGCTGCACCTACGACGATGCCGCCAACTACGACTCCAACGCGACGGTCGACGATGGCTCCTGCGAATACCCTGTCTACGGCTGCACAGACCCCGACGCTGAGAACTACGACCCCGACGCGATCGAGGACGACGGCACCTGCAAGTACTACACCGAGTACGAGCCGCTGACCTCCGACGAACTCAACGCCTGGGTCAATTTCGCAGAGCAAGAGGAAACCTACACCTACTGGTCGAACGACTTCGACCGCTTCGAGGTCCGGACCATACTGAATATGGAAGATGCAATGGAGGATGAAGGCGATGGCGGCGACGAGGAGGAAGAAGAGGGAACCATGTACCTCGTCTCCGGGATGCAGAAGGACGACGCAAACCAGGTTTTCAGCGCCACCTTCGGCATGCAGATGGAGGGTGAAGGGAATGCCATGACCTTCTGGCAGACCTCGGTCCTGCAGGGGCCGGACTGCACCAGCAGCGACTGTACCCAGACCAACGAAATCGTTGGGATGTACATGGATGGCTCCGAGGGTGAGGGCACCCACATGCGCATAGAGATGGAGGAAGTCACCCGTGGCCGCGACGAGGTTCCCTACTATGGCGATCCGGTGGCGGAACTGTGGGCCGGGGACAACATCCTGAACGGGGAGGAGGAGGAACATATCGACATAGAGAGCAACTCGTATGCCCCCGACGAAATCGAGGTTGTGCCCGGCACCACTGTCTTCTGGCACAACATCGAGGAGTCGGTGCACACCGTGACCGCCGATGACGGCTCGTTCGACTCGGGCGATATCGCCCCCTACGAGGAGTGGTCGTACACCTTCGAGGAAGTCGGGGAATTCTCCTACTCCTGCGACTACCACGGTTCGATGGGGATGACCGGCAAGGTCATTGTCGCTGAGGTGGACGACCCGGAGTGGCTTGACATCACGGCCCGGGGCTGGGATGCCGATGACGACGGCGAGGACGACTGGATTGACCACGAGGCGTGGGGAGTCGACCACTCCTCCGTCTACCTCCACGGCATCCTGCGCGAGGATATCGCCAGCGGCAAGCAATACATGGTCCTGCTCGAGGCAGAGGACGAGAACGGCACGCTGCTGATGCGCGCCGAGTTCTGGTACGGCGACGAGGTTTGGATTGAGGTAATGGAGAGCGATGGCCTGGGCAAGGCGCCTGCCGGCTTCTCATGGGAGGCCAACTCCTTCGATGACGACGATAACGGGCAGAACGTCTACGAAGGCAACATCACCGGCAACCAGTTCATGCAGGAAGTCTCCCATTTTGAAATGGAAATCCGCGTGCTCGAGGCGTACGAGGACGATGACGAAGGCGGACCCGACCCCTTCGGTGGCGGCGACGGCGAGGAAGGCGAGGAAGACGCCCGTGACAGCGCGCGCGTTGTGGCCAGCATGGTCCTCTCGGAGGGCGATGACGACATGGTTGACACTGAGACCGGCTGCCACTGGTACATCTCCTGGAAAGACGAGGACGATGACGGGCTCGTCTCGGTTGACGACACCTACGAAATCCGTAGCGACAAGATGGGCACCGGCGGCGAAGTCTGCAACCGCGAGGACGAGAACGGCAACGCCACCTACGTCATCGAGTTCTACGACATCTGGGCGGACGCCTACGTCGATGAGCCGAACATGGCGCTGCCGGGCTTCGCCGGACTGTTTGCCGTGCTGGCGCTACTGGGGCTGGCGGGCCTGCGCCGCCGCCGGCGTTAGCCGAAGCGGTCGCGAACCCGCTCGAAGAGCGAGGGCGACTCGCCGTCCAGCTCGCGTAGCTGCTCCCACGCCGCGCGCGACTTGCGGCCCGCCTTCGGGATGCGGACGTTGACGCGTACGTGCAGGTCGCCGTAGTGGCCGGCGCGGTTCAGGTCTGGCATCCCCTTGCCGCGCAAGCGCAGCACTGCGCCAGACTGGGTTCCCGCGGGCACTTTCAGTTTGACCTTACCAGCGAGTGTTGGCACCTCGATTTCCTCGCCCAGCACCGCCTGCGCCGGCGTTATCTCCAGCTCGAGCACGATTTCGGTCTCCTGCCGCTGGAAGGTGCGGTGCCGCTGGACGCTGGTAACGACGTAGAGGTCGCCGCGCGGGCCGTTGCGCGGGCCGGCCGAACCCTGCCCGCGCAGGCGCAGCCGGTGGCTGTCGTCAATCCCGGGGGGGATGGTGAGCTTGATTTTCTTCCGCGCCTCGCGAACGCCGCGCCCGCGGCAGCCGCCGCACGGTTTGTCGACGGTCTTGCCGTCGCCGCCGCACTGCGGGCACTCGCCGGTCTGGACTGTCTGCATGAAGCCGCGCCGCTGGACGTGCTGCACCATCCCGCGGCCGCCGCACTGGCTGCAGGTCACCGCGCTGCCTCCGTCGGCGGCGCCGCTGCCGGAGCAGTCGCCGCACGCTTCATCGCGCGGGATGGTTACTTGCTGTTCGAGCCCCGCGTAGGCCTGCTCGAGGCTCAGCGTCAGGTCGTAGCGCAGGTCGGCGCCGCTGTTGCGTGGGCCGCGCTGCCGGGCGCCCCCGCCGAAGAACTGCGAGAAGAGGTCTCCCATCCCGCCGCCACCACCGCCGCCGAAGAGTTGGCCGAAGATATCCGAGATATCGCCCTGATGGGTGAAGTCGTCCCACGAGAAGCCACCGCCGCCGAAGTTGACTCCCTCGTGTCCGAAGCGGTCGTAGCGCGGGCGTTTTTCGTCGTCAGCCAGCACTTCGTATGCCTCGGAGATTACCTTGAATTTCTCCTCGGCCTCGGACTGGTTTTCGCGGTTGGCGTCGGGGTGGTATTTCCGCGCCAGTGTGCGGTACGCTTTCTTGATTTCCGCCTTCGACGCATCCCGCTTGATACCGAGCACTTTGTAGTAGTCCTGCTTCGCCATGGCGGCGGCGCTACTTCCCGGCGGATTTAAGCTTTCAGAATTGCTTGCGTTCGAGCAGCCGTGAGGCGAGCATGAAGGCGAGCGCCGTCACTGCCAGCAGCACGCCGACCGATTGCCACGGGTCGGTCGCGATGGAAGTCATGGTGGCTGAAAAATCGGTTACGGTCTCGACCGCCAGGTTCAGGCTGTCCGCCTCTATATCGAGGTACTTCAGTCGCGGCAGCGCGAACGAGCGCAGGTAGTGCATGACGCTGAAGCGCTGTGAATCGCCGCTCGCCAGCATCACTTCCCATACCAGCCAGTAGACCAGCGAGACCGGCAGCGGCCGCCGCACCAGCGCGTTGATGAGCAGGAATATACTGGTGTAGGCGAGCGACGCCAGCAGCAGCGTCCCGAGCACCGCGCCGAGCAGCGGCAGGTGCTCGCGCAGGCCGAAGCTGCCGCCGTGCGCCAGCAGCGCCAGATAGATGACCGTGAGCGGTGTTCCCACCGCGACGAAAGTGCCGAGAGTGCCAGCGAGCAGCTTGGGGAGCAGGATTTCGTACATCCGCACCGGTGAGGTGCGCAGCAGCTGCATCGTCTTTTGCTTGAACTCGGTATTGAGCAATTCGGCCGCTCCCAGCAGCGCCACCAGCGCTACTACCAAGGGCAGATAGAGCTCGAAGGCGAGACCGTAGAACAGGTTGGCCATTTCCGCGTGCAGCACTTCCCCTTCGAAGACGCGCACCTCGTCACCGGCGATGACCTGCGTCTCCACTTTACCGCGGCTGTCGTACCAGAACCAGCCCGAGAGCAGCCCCGGAGTCAGCAGCAGCGCGGAGACAATCAGCGTGCTGCGCGCCAGCAGGAACTGCCGCACGCCGTCGCGGAACACTGGCCGGCCAATTTGCAGCAGCCGTGCCACTTCCTCGCCTACGCTTCCCACTGCTCGCCTCCTACCAGCTTCTCGTAGAGCGCTTCCAGGTCCTCACCCGGTGAGTCGATGCCGTGAATCGCAATCTTTGCCTTACGCAGCAGTGGCGGCAGCAGCGCGTGGAACGCCTCGGCGTCGGTCGTATCGACCTCGACCCAGTCGCGCTGTAGCGAGACTCCTTCGACCGACGGTTGCTCGAGCAGCAGCCGCGCCAGCTGCGGCCGCTGCCCCGCATCGGCGGGGGTCAGTCGCACCTTCTGCCGCACGTGCGGCATCAGCTCCTGGATGGCGTGGCGGTCGCCGACGGCAAGCATCTGCCCGCCCGAGAGGAAGACGATGCGGTCGGTCAGTGCCTCGACGTCGTGCAGGATGTGGCTCGAGAGCAGGATGGTGCGCCCCGCGTCAGCCCAGTTCCGAATGAGTTCCATCAACAGCCGCCTCGTAGTCGGGTCGGTACCCTGGAACGGCTCGTCCAGCACCAGCAGGTCGGGGTCGTGCGCAATCGCCCGTGCGAACTTGGCCTTCTGCCGCATCCCGCGCGAGTAGGTGCGGATGCGCCGCTCCATCGCGTCGCCAAGGCCGACGTCATCAAGCAGCGCCGCGGCGCGCTCGCCCGCTTCATTCGGGGCGACACCCTGCAGTTGCAGGAAGTGCGCGACGTATTCGCGGGCAGTCATGTGGTCGTAGAAGCAGTCGTATTCCGGGACGAAGCCGAAACGGCTGCGCAGCTCCCAGTCGCTGGCCGGATCGCGGCCGTCAATTCGGACGTGTCCCAGTGACGGCCGTGCCAGCCCCAGCACCAGCTTCATCAGCGTGCTCTTGCCGGCGCCGTTGGGACCGAGGATGCCGGTGATGCCCGGGCCGAGCTCGAGCGAGACGTTGGAAACCCCCTGCACCAGCCCGTAGTTCCGCGTCGCGGCCTCGAGGATGATGCTCAGTGGGTCACCTCAAGCCGTTGCAGCCGCAGCGTGACCGCTGAGGCGGTCGCTGCCCAGATTGCCGCCAGCAGCAGCAGCGGCGTGTGCCAGCCGAGGTCAATCCGGAAGAAAAATCCGTAGACTGTGACCCACTGCGGCGCATCGAACATCTCATGACCCACCATGTCGAGCAGATGCAACACCGAGAATAGCAGGATGCGTTCGTCCTGCACCAGCCCATAGCCAGTCTCGACGAGGAACGACGGGAAATAGACGGCGAGGAAGAAGCCGACCGCAGCGTAACCGCTGCGGCCGGTCAGCGCCGAGCACGCCAGCGCCAGCAGCGAGAAGGTAATCGAGACCAGCAGCCCATAACCGACCGTCGCCAGCAGCATCCAGCGATGGTCACCAAACCACCCCAGTGCGTAGCCGGAGTCGGTCCACTGCGCCAGCGCCAAGTAGAGGTTGGGCGCCAGTGCCGCCAGCAGGAAGAGCAGCAGCAGCGTCAGCAGCCGCGCCAACAGGTAGTCGACGCGAGTCAGCGGCCGCGCTAGGTAGAGGTGAATGGACTGGTCGCTGAGGTCGCGTGAAACCAGCTGGCTGCCGGTGATGGCGGCGAGCAGCACCAGCTGGATGCGGATGCCACCGCCCGTCAGGTCACCGTAGAGTCGCAGGTGAATTTCCTGCGGCGTGAAGAACCCCTGCGGCATTACTACCAGCGCAATCAGCAAGGTCTGCGCCCACGCGAGGCCAATCACCAGTAGCACCCAGCGGTTGCGCACCAGTCGCTCGAACTCGCGCCAGCCCATGCCCCAGACAATGGTGCGCCGGTCGGCCAGCGCAGCAGTATAGCGGCGGTAGCGCTCCATCACGTGCGCCTCGCTCACTTGACCACCTCGAGGTAAAGGTCCTCAAGCGCCCGCGTCGCGCGCTCCATTTGCAGCAGCGGTGCGCCGCTCTCCCCCGCGGCAGCCAGAATGGCGTCGAAGGTCTCGTCGCCGCGGAAGCCGACGCGCAGCGCTGGACCGTGCTCCTGCCACTCCAGCTTGCGCTTGTCGAGGGCGGCGCAGAAGGCGGCGCGCGGTTCGCCGACACGTACCTCGACCCAGTTTTCGAGCCGGGCGAGCAGTGATTCGACTTGCTCTACCATCTGGAGGCGGCCCTGCGAGACGATGATGACATGGTCGCAAACCTGCTCGACGTCGTGCAGGATGTGGGTTGAGAGCAGCACGTTGGAGTGCCCCAGCTCGGTTAGCGTGCGAATCGTGCGCAGCATCTCGCGCCGCGCCTGCGGGTCCAAGCCGGATGTGGGCTCGTCGAGGATAACCAGCTCGGGGCCGTGCACAAGGCCTTGCGCCAGCTTCACCTTCTGCCGCATCCCGCCGCTGTATTCCGAGATGGGGCGATATTTCTCCTCGCCCATGCGCAGGTGGTTCAGCACTTCGTGTGTGCGCTGGATGGCTGCCTGCCGACCCATGCCGGAAACTTGCGCCATCTCGACCACGAACTCGACCCCCGTCAGGCGGTCGGGCAGGCAGTCGTGCTCCGGCATGTAGCCGATGCGCTGCCGCAACTCGGGACCCGCGGTGGTGACGTTCTCGCCCAGCACCGTGACCGAGCCACCGCTCGGCGCGAAGATGCCGAGCGCCAGCTTGATGAATGTCGATTTCCCGGCTCCGTTCGGCCCGAGCAGTCCAACGCGGCCTTCGGGGACCTTGACCGAGAGGCCAGCCAGCGCAGTCACCGCGCCGAACTGCTTGACAAGCCTGCGCGCCTCAATCACGGCTGTCCACCAAGCGGGGGGATATTGAACTAACGCAGCGTCGCCTCGACCGCGGCCTCGACCGCGGCCGCCAGCGCCTCGCACTCGCCCAGCAGCGCCTCGAGTGCCGCGCTGGTCTCGGTGCAGAATGTCTCGTCGGGGATTTCCTTCAGGTTGATGCGCACGTTGTATCCCGCTGCGCGGGCGCCGGCGTGCGCCAATAGCGCGCCTGAGCCGACGTCGCTCGCCATTCCCGCGTCCATCAGCGGCGCCATCTCGCCGCAGACCGCCAGCGCGTCGCGGCACTGCCCGACGGTCGCCAGCGGTACGGCAGTCGCGGCGCGGTAGCCAGTCTCGAGCGCAGCGTCGCGCGTCGCGCGCTGCTCGTCACTATCCTTGGGCATGCGCATCGCCGCAATCACGCCGTCGAAGGCGCTGGTGTCGGCGTCGACGCCCGCGACAAGCGCCTCCTTCACCGCTTGCCCGCGCTCGGCGATGCCGGCCAGCGCATCGTAGTTCGCCGCCTGCGTCCCCTTCGTGGCGGAAAGGTTGGCGACCATCGTCCCGAGCGCCGCGCCCAGCGCGCCGGCAAGTGCCGCGACCGAGCCGCCGCCGGGGGCGGGCGAGTCGCGTGAAACCTCGTCGACGAAGTCGTAGGTGACGCGGTTGACCAGCTCGCCTTCCTGCTTCGGCATCCCCAGCACCTTGCTGGCGGGGTTAAAATCAGCGACGTCGCGCAGGCCGAGCGACTGGATTGCCGCCGCGGCAAGGTCGGGAACCGGCAATCCGGGCGATTTTCCCATCCGCCGCAGGTAGTGGACCGCGGCCTGCCGCAGTACCTCCCACGGCACCAGACCCACGATTTCGGAGCCGGTAACGCGGATGCCGCGCTTCTGCGCCTCCTCGCACGCCGCGTTGAAGACCTCGTGCAGCGGGGTAGTGCGGAAGTTCGTGACGTTGAAACTAAGCTGCGCGCAGCCGTATTCGGGGATTTCCCAGCCGATACCCTTCAGGTTCGTGAAGCGGCCATCCTTGTAGACTGGCTTGCCGACCAGCGCGCGCGGGTCGAGCCCGCGCGCGCGATACGCCGCCGTAAGGTCACCGCCGTGCTCGTCGGCGTAGTGTGCGGCCAGCACATCGAAATCGGCGCCCGCGAAGTCGCAGTTGCCGCACGGGAACTCCCCATCGGCGAAATGGACTACATCGCCCTTGTAGTAGAACGCGTCGGGCGACCCGCTGCGCTTCCAGCGGCCGCGCTCGCGCAGCTCGTAGGCGAGCTCGTTGGCGTAGATGCGGTCGCGCGTGTTCAGGTTGATGTTCCACGCAATCAGGAACTCGCGCGCCCCGACCGCGGTCGCGCCGCTGCGCGCGTTGAATTTTGCGGGGCCGGCGTCTGGCTCGCCCTCCCCGAGCCGCTCCGCAAGGCCCTCATACTCCCCGGTACGGACTCGTGCCAGATTGCGGAACTCGGGCGACCGCGCCGCCTCTTCGTAGAACCAGATGGGAATGCCCAGCTCGGCGCCGATGCGTTCGCCGGTCGCGTGCGCGATGGCGATGCAGTGGTCCATGGTCACGCCGCTGACCGGCACGAACGGCAGCACATCGGTGGCGCCCATGCGGGGATGCGCGCCGGCGTGCGCGCGCATGTCGATGAGTTCGGCCGCGCGGGCGACGCCGGCGAACGCCGCGTCGCCGACGGTCGCGGGCGGCGCGACGAAGGTGACGACGGTACGGTTGGTCTCACCACCCATGTCGATGTCGAGCACCTCTGCGCCCTCGACCGCGGAGATGGCGGCAGCAATGGTGTCAATCACCTTGTGGTCGCGCCCTTCCGAGAAGTTGGGCACGCACTCGACCAATCCGCTCACGGCTGAAGACCTGCGGGGGGGATTTAGAGTTAGTCGCGCCGCCGCGTCCGCCGCCGAGGACGCGCGCCCGCCTTGCCGCCGCCGGTTTCCGGCTCCCGCTGCCGGCGCCTCCGCCGGCGAACTTGTCTCATGGGTCGCTCCTGCGAAAGCCCGCCAAAATCCGTCCAGTCCGAACCGCGCTGTACGCAATCCGGCTCCTCACTCCAGTCGCTTGCCATTTTTGGTTCCGCCCCCCCAGGGGGGCGTCGCCGCCCGGCCATGTCACATATATATAGATATCGTCGGAAGTCAGTGACCAAGTGTGAGTGGGAGTGGCCAGGCGATGGGAGTAAGCCCCTTTCTGTTCGCCCCACGCGATTGCTCGCGTGAGGTTGGCGGCATTCAGCTTTGCGTCCTACCTGGCGCTCCCGGGCCGGTCGTCGCGCCTGCTTGGACTTGCTCCGGCAGGGGTGGCCGTTTCACCAAATCCGCCGGCGACGTCACGCCCGAGGCGCTCATCCCATTAACCGGCGGCTGTGCCGTTTCTGCTCCATTGCCGACCCTCGCGGGCCCCCGAAGGCTGCCTTGCCCTTGGAGAGGGGACTTTCCTCAGCCCGAAGGCCGTAAGCCGCCCTCCATCTCCTGGCCGTCAGTAAATGAACATCCAACGTTCTTAAAATTATGTTTCCACCCGGAATGGTTATTTCCACCTAAATTGTCCAAGTATTATTAGTGGCACTCTTGCAGGTTTGCCGCATGGACGAACTTCGTGTCCTGCTCACTGCAGCTGGCTGCCCCGGAGCGGCGCCTGTTATCAGGCAGCTGAAACAGGTTGACGAGCGCTCAGTCAAGATAATAGGGACCGACATTGACCAGTACAAGATCGGGGCACACTGGTGCGACCGCTTCCACCTGGTTCCTCAGGGAACCAGCCCCGAGTTCATACCACGGCTACTCGAGATTATCGAGCTGGAAAGACCGCATGTTCTCTTTCCCCAGTCCTCCTCCGAGATTATCGCGATTGCCAGTAACAGCGAACTGCTGGAAGCCGCCGGGACTAGGGTCATGGTCGCTTCGGAGCGTTCCGTAAAAATTTCCGAGAACAAGGCCGAACTGTACTCTTTTTTCAAGGACAGTCCCGTGAAGGTTCCTGAATTCAGGCATGTCAGTAGCCTCGAACAATTTGTTTCGTCCACCAAAGAGCTGGGATACCCAGACAATCCTGTCTGTTTCAAGCCTCCCTTCTCGAAGGGGTCGAGGGGTTTCAGGATACTTTCCGAGGATATCTCACGCAAGGAGATTATACTGAAACAAAGACCATTCAGCTATTTTATCTCCATGAATGAGTTCATGGACGTCTTTGGAGAGGACGATGATTTCCCTGAATTACTCGTTATGGAATACGTCCAGGGTATCGATTGCACTACGGACCCCTTGACCAGGAACGGAGAGGTTCTGCTGTGCCCCATCAAGTCCCGACACAACGAACGTTGCGGCTTGCCAATGAAATTTATCCAGGTTGAGAGTCCTGAGCTGCTTGAAAACACCAGGTATATTGTGAAGGCACTGGACCTGGACTGGATTGTCAATGCCCAGTTTATCGGGGAGTACCTGATTGAACTGAATCCTAGGATATCTACCCAGATTTTCGCACCGGCGCTGAACATTCCTTACCTAGCCATAAAGCTGTTACTGGAAGAGATTACGCCTGACGAGGTGAGGGACTGCTCCAGCAAGATAAAGATCGGACAGACATCGGTCAGGTACTACAATCAGATATTTTTCGACGATACTTAATCGCTAAACTCAGGTAGTCACCCGCCGATAATCCTTATTACATCCACACCTCCGGAGCGTGATGACTTCGCCCAATGGAACCGCTGCCGGGAGTGGTGGCGACGAAAAGTCGCGCTCCGGTGACCTCGAGGCGGAGCGGGCGCGCTGGGAGCGCGAGACGCTCACGCCAGCGCTCGAGCGGCACCCTGAACGGCTGGAACGTTTCATCACCACCTCGGGGCAGGAAGTGGGGCGGCTATACACCGCGCTCGACAACGCGAGCCTCGACTACGACCGCGACATTGGCTTCCCGGGCGAGTATCCCTACACCCGCGGCATCCACGCCACGATGCATCGCGGCCGGCTCTGGACCATGCGCATGTTCGCCGGCTTCGGTTCGGCGCGCGAGACCAATGCGCGCTTCAAGTATCTCCTTTCGCAGGGGCAGACCGGGCTCAGCACTGCCTTCGACCTGCCGACGCTCTACGGCTACGACTCCGACTCGCCTACCGCGGCGGGGGAGTTCGGCGAATGCGGGGTCGGCGTCTCGTCACTGGAGGACATGGCGCAGCTGTTCGACGGGATTCCGCTCGACAAGGTCACGACGTCGATGACCATCAACTCGCCCGCGGCAATTACCTGGGCGATGTATATCGCCAACGCCGAGAACAACGGCATCCCTCGCGCGAAGCTGGGCGGCACAATCCAGAACGATATCCTGAAGGAGTTCATCGCGCAGAAGGAGTATCTCTATCCACCGCTGCCGTCGCTGCGGCTGGTGACCGACACGGTCGAGTTCGGCACGCGCGAGATGCCGAAGTGGAACACCATCTCCATTTCGGGATACCACATCCGTGAGGCCGGCTCCACTGCGGCGCAGGAGCTGGCGTTCACGCTCGCCGACGGCTTTGCCTACGTTGACGACGCAATCAAGCGCGGGCTGGGCGTCGACGAGTTCGCACCGCGGCTCTCGTTCTTTTTCAACGCGCACAACGACTTCTTCGAGGAAATCGCCAAGTATCGCGCTGCGCGCCGCATCTGGGCGCGCGAGATGCGCGAGAAGTATGGCGCCAAGGACCCACGCTCGTGGAAGCTGCGGTTCCACACGCAAACCGCCGGCTGCTCGCTGACGGCACAGCAGCCCGAGGTCAATATCGTGCGCGTCGCCATCCAGGCACTCGCGGGCGTGATGGGTGGCACGCAGTCGCTACACACCGACGCGATGGACGAGGCGCTGGCGCTGCCGTCGGAGAAGGCGGCGCAGATTGCCCTGCGCACGCAGCAGGTGATTGCGCACGAGTCGGGCGCCGCCAACGTGGTCGACCCGCTCGGTGGCTCATATTACCTGGAGTGGCTCACCGACGACCTTGAGCGGCAGGCGCACGACTACTTCGACCGCATTGATTCGCTCGGCGGCGTCATCCCCGCCATCGAGAAAGGCTGGTTCCAGAAGGAAATCGCCGCGGCGGCCTACGCTTACCAGCGCGAAATCGACTCGGGCGAGCGCAAAATCGTCGCTGTCAACGCGCACACGGTTGACGAGCCGGTCGAAATCCCCATACTGGAGATGGACCCGAAAGGCTTCGAGCGGCAGTGCGCGCGGCTGGCGCGGCTGCGCAAGCAACGCGACGCGAAGAAGCACACCGCAGCGCTCGACGCGGTCCAGAAGGCGGCCGAGGGCGACGACAACCTGATGCCTCACTTTATCACAGCGGTCCGCGCCGACGCAACGCTAGGCGAACTGTGCGAAGTGCTGCGCGGCGTCTTCGGCGAATACCGCGAGCCGTCGGAGTTCTGATGACCATCCTCGCGCTGACCGGGATGCCCGCCGCCGGCAAGGGTGAGGTGGCGGCGGTCGCGAAGCAGCGCGGTTGGGCGGTGCACCGCATCGGCGACCTGGTGTGGGAGGAGACCGAGCAGCGCGGACTCGAGCTGGCGCCCGCCAGCGTCGGCGCGGTCGCCAATGGTGAGCGCGAAGCGCACGGCTACGGTGTCTGGGCTTCGCGGTCGCTGCCGCACATCGACGCGCTGCGCGCTGCCGGCAGCCATGTGCTCATCGACGGCATGCGCGGCGAGCAGGAGCTGGCGGTGTTCCGCACCGCCTACGGGGACGCGCTGGTGACGGTCGCAGTCGTCGCGTCGGCTGAACAGCGGCTGGCGCGGGTCCAGCAGCGCAGCCGCGTCGACGACGGCGACGCGGCCGCGTTTCGCGCGCGCGACGAGCGCGAACTGGGCTGGTCGCTGGCGGAGACGATTGCGGCGGCCGACGAGACGCTCGCCAATGAAGGGGAACTCGATGCGCTGCGCGCGGCGGCGGGGGAACTGCTGGCGCGATTTGAGTCGCTTTAGCTGCGGTCGTAGACCGGCCGCTCGTCGAGATACCAGAATAGCCCGGCGAACCACCACGCAATCATGTCGAACGACCCGACCAGATTCTGTTGGCCGGTACCGTTGGCAGTCGCCATCCAGTCGACCATCTCGGGCAGCGTGTCGCACGGCGCGTGGTAGCAGTCGTAGCCGCCGGTTATGGCGCCGAAATCCAGCGAGACGACCCCGAGCCGGTCGGCGAAGCGCACGTAGTCGCTGCGGCCGCGCTGCGACTCGTGGACCGAAATAGTGTCTGGGTGGGGGTGGTCGTGGTCCTTCATCGCCGCGTAGCCTTCAGTGTAGTAGAGTTCGCGGCCGTTGCGCAGCACTGGGGCGATATCGTAGAAGGTGGTCCCAATCCACTCGGTGAGCGAAATCATCTCCCACTGCTCGTTGAGCTTGTTGTCGGTCTCGGGGATGATGTCGACAACCAGCGTGTATTCACCGGGATAGTTCACCCCGGCGCTGTCGATGTTCAGGTAATTAGTTATGTTCACGCCGGGCGGGATGTTGTCAATCCAGCGGTCGGCGCCGTCGTAGCCGTTCTCTTCGTTCGACCAGAAACAAACGGCGAGCGTGCGCCGGCTGTCGAACTGCGCCAGCGCCTCGGCCGCCGCGAGCGCCATCGCCACCCCGGCAGTGTTGTCGTGCGCGCCGATGTGGGTTCCGCCACCAGGTGGGCTGCCCGGCTCCGCGAGGTCGAGGTGCGCCCCGAGCACCAGCCACTCATTGGGGTAGACCGTCCCCGTCCTGTAGCCGCAGACGTTGACCGCGTAGGGTGAGCTGGAGAACTCGTAGCGGTGAATCTGCCCGTCGAGCCCCATTGAGTCAAACTCGCCCTCCAGGAACGCCAGCGCCCGCTCATAGGCAGGATCGCGCGGGACTAGTGGCCCCCAGCGCTCGTTATAGCCGTCCTGCTCGTCCGTTACGAATTCCAGCCACTCATAGATGGAATAGCCGTCGACTAGCCCGGTGCTGTGGTTACCTCCCTGCTCCAGGGCAATACCGTCGCGCATGGGACGCGAAACCGGGAACTGCAACGTCTCGATGCCGGCGGCGGTGAGCCTTGCCGGGACCAGCGCCGGCAGTTCACCGTCACCAGCTACGCGCAGCGCGCCGATGCCGTCGGCCATGCCTTCCGCGGGGCCGCCGCGGTCTATCCACTCGCGCCAGCTCTCATTGGTCGCGCGCAGCGGCCACGCGTCGCGCCCCCGTTCGGCGACGAGGAACGTCACTGCATCGTGGCCGGGTGGCGCCAGCAGCATCACCTGCCGTGAGTCAAATGCCCTGGCGAAGTCGAGCACGGTTCCGTTCTGCACCAGCCCCGTGATGGAGTCGTGGATCGGGTAGGGCACCAGCAGGCTCAACGGCTGGCGCGCGGTGAACTCGACCGGCTGGAAGGTGCCGCCGACCAGCTCGCCCGGCGCCATGCTGACCGAGGCGGCGAGCGCCGGCTGCACCGGCTCGCCGCTGTCGAGGCACCCTGCGAAAGCGGGCAAGAGGAGCAGCAGCGCCAGCGAGGGCGCGAAGCATGGTGTAGTCATGTCGCGTCGTCGCGCACGCTTCGCGCCATTTATGCTATTTCCTGTGTCACGACCAGCAGGAACAGGAACAGCATCGGCAGTAGGTGAAACACAAGACCGATGCCGATGTTCACCAGCATCCAGCGCCGCGCGTAGGCGTCCGGCTTCTCCATCACCTTGTCGACGACGGTGTTGGTTGTGTCAATCACGCGCGTAGCGAAGTAACCGACGAAGCGCGCCACCCGCTCGTGCGGATGCGCCTGCACGCCGCGCTCGGCCGAGCCGTGTAGCCAGTCGCCCATCGAGAGCATGCGGTCGACCATCGGCCGGTAGCGGCTGATGTCGATGCTGATGATGCGCACCGCCAGCTCGCGCGTGTCCCACACCCGCCGGAAGTCGAGATAGGTGTGCGCGATGAAGAAGGCGGCGATAGCGATGTAGTGCCACGTTGTTATTTCGCTCCAGGCCGGGATGTGCAGCGTCACGCCCGCCAGCGTAACGAGGCCGGCGTCATCGGGGCTCGGGACGAAGAAGCGCAGCAGCGCAATCGTCGTCGGCACCAGCAGCCCGATGGTGAACTTGACCGCGATGGTGTAGCCGCGCGGGATTTCCTGCAGCCGCTCGAAGAGCCACTTGAGGTGGTGGCCGTGGAGCCTGATGGCGGTCAGCGCCGGCCCGCCCAGCACGCCCAGTCGCAGGACAATCGGAACGAAAATCAGGAAATGGAAG
>Ga0310121_10003051_pt1 | contig 15506 bp, 13 predicted proteins | sample CB27_Tmax_986_MG_FD_203504 | JGI IMG/M metagenome (GOLD analysis project Ga0310121, IMG submission 203504) | Marine microbial communities from Western Arctic Ocean, Canada - CB27_Tmax_986 | ecosystem: Environmental > Aquatic > Marine > Oceanic | place: Canada: Western Arctic Ocean | collected...
CCGCTTTAAAAAATGCCTATCCCGACAATTTGCAACCTTACCGAGAAAATGACAAGAACACCGAGAAAATTGCCGCGTAATCAATGCCTCAGGGAGATTGCACCCATCTGAACTGCACCTCTTAATCTTGCTCCGTGGACAAATCGAGCTTCAACCGGTCGATTGGCCTGACCCCAAAAATCTCCTCGGGAAGATCCAAGACCAGGACCTCTTCCCACTTTTCCACTGGCTCGCTCCAACCCTTGGCGCGCAACGGCTCGGTGAGTGGGAGGATCCAAGGCTGGGGCGCTAGAATCTTCCGCTCGACTTTCGCGTAGTCGAGCCGCGGATCGAGCATGAGTTGCGGTTTGCGTCCGTTGAGGGAGACCAAGCTCAGCACATAGATTTCGAGTCCATCCTGGCCATGTTCCCGATAGTGATCTCTCACGAAGTGGGCGAACTGCAGGGTCATGTCGGCGTCCCTACCCATGCAGCTCAGTTGTCGGTAATTGAGGAAGGAGCTTACCTGTACAAATCCCTTTTTTCCTCTGAGGGGATTGCGAACGTAGAAACGAATCGCGACGTTCTTTTCCCTCAGCATCATGTGCCAGCTGAAATAGTGTCCCTCCTCCGTCCAGCTCGGATGCCCCGGATAGAGAACATGCCGGAAGGGGAATAGTAGTTGCCAGGCCAGATAGACGCCCAGCAGAGCGCCCGTGGTGCGCTGCCTGGCCGTCAACACTCCGGCCGGTTGTTTTAGCGTCGGGTCCGGCGCCGGTGGCAGCCGCAGACACTTTCTTACCCAACCGGGGTCGAAGAAAAGTAACGTTGCTCCGATCATAAACCAGGGGAAGATGCCAATGTGCCACAGCGCCGCGTTGGTCAGATGAAACACCAAGGTGACCAAGTAGGCCAGCACGCGGGTCCGGCGCCAAAGCAGCAGCGGCACGACCAGCAGATCGTAAAACAGGCCACCGTAGGCAAACAAAAAGATGGCCCAATCCTCGGCAAAGTATTGACCGACGAGCGGTAGATCGGTATTCCTGCCGAGCCAAAGCCGCAACGGCATACCCTGCAGCCAATCGCTGTCGAGCTTTGCCAGCCCGCCATAAAAGTAGGGAATAGCAATTTGTATCCTCAGGATCCACAGAGTCCAGGCGGGTGCAACTGGTGAGCGGATCAAGGGGCGACGCCGCACGTCGAGTGAAAAAGTCTGATGACAGGGCAAAAAGATCATCAGAAAGCTGATCAGGCATATCAGGTAGTAGTGGTTCTGATAGAGCGATTTCTCTATGAGAAACGTATGCGTGAACGTGAGGAAAAATACCACGGCACTGAATCGATAATAGAGACCCAGTGCGATACCGGCTGCAGCCAAACCGGTCACTACGAAGTGGATCGGAATCCATTCGATCGGCCAAGGCCGTACCCAGCCGAGTCCAGGATAACTGAAATGGCAGACCGGCCGCATATAGTAGGACTCCATCCATCCATCGGTCCACAGCGAATGAACGTGATAGACCATGATTCCGCCAAAAAGGATGCGGAAGAAAACGAGTGGTCCGATGTCGACCGACGCCCACAGGCTGCTCAGCTTGCAGGGCATGACCGCGTCTGATGATGTCGGGTTTGTGTTTGCAGCAACTGACGCCAAGCAGCGGTCTGCAGGACGGAGTGGTTGAGGCTTTTTGGCGCCGAACGTGCACATTGGACTACTCTGCAAAACGGATTGATCCCGTGGAGTTTGATTCTAGGTCTCCTGATCATCCTTATCTCCTACGACCTAAAGCCGTCGCAGGATTGGAAGTTTCCCCTAATTCTGACCGATGGCGTGAACGACTCCTTCTTGATCCTTGACATAGTTTCTTGTGGTCTGACGGGATGGCTCGATTCTACACGCTTCCGTTGGAATTATCACGCGCTGACAACCACTATGACCTTGTCAAGCGGCAGAGTGATCTGGCAATATACCGCGGGCCGCCAGTGACGCACTGCCTGTCACACATAATGGTCTTGTAGGGTCTTGGTTTTGGCGATGGGAACTTGAGCGCCCAGGCAATAGGCGAGAGGAATTCCCACGCGCGAGCAGTGAAGAGAAACGCATAATCGGTTACAATCAACGGCATTCCGGGGCGGGTCTTACAGAGGATAATTCAAGGCAAACCTAAAGTGCACGATGAATAGACGTCTCAATCAGGCCGTCACTATCGGGTTATTCCTTACACTCAGCATGATGCATTCACAGCCTGCGACAGCAGAGTCGAAACTGGTGAAAACGACCGTCGCCTACCGCGAAGTCCACGGGCACGATATTCTCGCCGACGTCTATCGTCCGGAGGGCGACGTCGTGCGCGGGGTGATCGTCTGGATTCATGGCGGCGGATTGATTATGGGGCACCGCGAGGGGATCCACCCTCAAGTACGCGCAACGGCCGAAGAGCAAGGTTACGCCCTGGTGTCGATCGATTATCGCCTCGCGCCCGAGACGAAACTTCCGGAGCTGATCAGCGACATTGAAGCGGCATTCCATTGGCTGGCGGGCGATGGAGCGACGCAGTTCCATCTCGACCCCAGTCGCATCGTTGTTTGCGGCGCGTCCGCCGGGGGATATCTCACGCTGGTGACCGGGTACCGCGCGCGGCCCCAACCGAAAGCGCTCGTCGCGCTCTATGGCTACGGCAACCTGATCGGCGACTGGTACTCCACGCCGAGCCCTCATCCACGACACAACCCGAAGAAGATCACGCGCGAAGAGGCCGCTAAGCAAACGGACGGAACAATCATCTCTGATGCTCGTCAGCGCAAGGGAAACGGCGGGATGATTTACTTGTACTACCGCCAGAACGGCATCTGGCCTCAAGAAGTGAGCGGCTTCGATCGCGCCACGATCGCCGAGAAGATCGCCCCTTTTGAGCCGGTGCGAAACGTCACGGCGGCCTATCCACCGACGCTACTCATACATGGCGTCGTCGACACCGACGTCCCCTACGAAGAGTCGACGATGATGGCTGAGCAGCTCGAGCAGCACGGCGTTCCGTTTTTCGTCGCGCCGATCGAAACAGGAGAACACGGGCTGGGCGGGGGCGATCCCCGGCAAATCGAGGCCGCCTACAAGACCATGAGGGAATTTATTGTCAAACATCTGACAGCCCACTAGTGATGAAGTTGTGTATAGTAGATCCGATGGCTTCGAGCGTGGTTAGCTCGACCGCAAACGAAAGGAAATGCGATGAAGACTCAAACCAAGTTTATCCGCCGTGATCCGGCGGAAGTCGAACCGTGGTCGGAGACATGCGGCGCGATTCGTTGTTTGATTGAGGAGTCTGACGGAGCTGCTGGCGAAGTGCACCATGTCGAAATCGAAGCTGCAAAGTTGCACTACCACCAGCGCACCGATGAGTTTTACTACGTTATTGATGGCCAAGGGACGATGGTCCTGGATGAGCATGAAATTGAATTACACAAAGGCGTCGTTGTCTACGTCCCGCGCGGGGTAAAGCACAAAGCGATTGGCAAGCTGACCGTACTGACCGTCTGCATTCCGCGTGGTGTGCTTGACGACGTTCACGAGGTGGAATGAAAGGCAGGAAAGGATGCATGGGCCGACGGTGATCGCGTCGCTGAGGAGCCTCTGGATCATCGCGATGCTGGCGCTGGTCGCGACAGCCGCGGCACAGGAGGGGGAGCAAGTTGAATCCGCACGCATCCAGCGCGGCGAGTTGTCGGTTACGTTTCGCGACAACTCACGGTCACCACAAGTGCTGAGCGGCATTGATTCGTTGCTTAACACCACACATGCTGCCGATTATGATGCGTTCGACCCCGATTCTCTCGGCGCGTCGGCCGGGTTGAACTTCGAACACATCATCTCTAGCCATGCCAGCCCGAACAACAAGTTCACGCCGCGGCACGGCCAATGCACGCTACACAAGCTGCCCGATGGCAAGTCTGTTGTGCTCCTGCGGAGAGCGGAGGACAGCCCATGGAAGGTCGCAAGCACGCTAAAGTACACGGTCAACAAGCCACACTACATCGACTTTGAGTTCCGCTGCAGGGCTCACGACGCCTCGCTGTTTGGACGACGCGGATCTGCGATATTTTTCTTCGCCAACTACATGAACGACGTGCACGACGCGTCCCTTCACTTTCGCGCGCACCAGTCGACCATTGCGAAGGAAGACTGGATCACGGTCGACGCGCCAAAGGGCCATCCTGATTGGAATAGCGGCGGGAATTATCGCGCCCTGACCGCCGATGATCTGGAGTATGACGAGGACGTTCGGTTCAGGCTGAACAGCTGGTCCTATGACTGGCCGCGCATCGCCAAGCCCTTCTACTACGGCCGGGCCAGCCGTGGAATGACCCTGGTCTTGATGTTCGACCGACTGCACTCCGATCGAGATCAGATTCGCTTCAGCCTTTACAAGTTCAAGCTGCCGCAGCACCCACGACCTGCCTGGGATTTCCAATACGTGGTCAACAAGGTGGAGTCAGGCGCGGAGTACGGTTTTCGCGGCCGACTGGTTTGGAAGAAGTTCGTCAGTGCCGAAGATTGCTTGGACGAGTACGAGCAATGGGCCGCCGCCCTCGGCGCCCAACGGGCGCGAGTTTCTAAAGAACGAGGCCAACAATTGAAGCAACTCGGCGCGACCGTGTTCACTCAGGGCGACTATGTCATCGAAGTGAATGCAAATCGTACGAAGATTGCGGATAAAGACCTTGCGTTGGTCTCCGAGTTCACACAGATGACCGACCTTTCGCTGGAGAATACCACGATCGGCGACGCCGGGCTCGTCCACCTTCGCAACCTGCGGAAACTCGAATGGCTCAACCTGTATCGCTCTGGGATCGGCAACCAAGGCCTAAAAGAAATAGGGCGACTCAAAAGTCTCCAGCATCTGCCAATCGGCGAGACGAAGGTCACCGATGCCGGATTGGCTCATTTGAGTGACATGAAACAACTGGTGTATATTGGCCTGCGCGGCAACAACGTGACGGACGACGGCGTCAAACACGTGGGAAAACTTGCCAGACTCAAGGGGTTGCATCTCGGTGAGACCCGGGTGACTGACGCAGGGCTATCTCCATTGTTGGGCATGCTTGGCCTGCAGCAGCTGTGGTTAAACAACACGACCGTAACAGACAAAGCAATTCCCACACTTGCCAGACTCACGACTTTGCGAGAACTTCACATCGTTGAGACGAAGATCACAACCGAGGGAGTAAAGCGCCTGGCTACGCTACTGCCGCGATGCCGCATTGTCGATTGAAAGGGAGTGATTCGATAGCGGCCGCGATCGAGACTTGGCCGACTCGCGTGACACAGCTGCACCAGATGATGACCGACAGCCCGGTTACCTGGCGCGTGGTGTCAGGGTCTGGCAATGAGAGGGATGTTGGCAACAAAGTGCGCTGCCCATTTCGTGACACACACTATTGCGGGGACCTGCCATCAAGCGAGCTGAGGTAGGCATAGAGATCGGCCAACTCGCTTGGCTTCAGGTCGATGAGTAAGCCCGAGGGCATCAGCGATCTCGTCAGTGGACGCTGGACCGCGATTTCGTTGGTTTCGATACGAAGCGTTTCGTTAGCGCTTGTCCGAAAGACTAGTCCGTCAACCGAGCCATAGATCACTCGGCCACTGTGCATGCGGCCGTCGTCGGTGACGATGAGCGTGGTCTGATAGCGAGGTGAGACGTCTCGGTTGGGCATGGCAATGGCGATGAAAAGATCGCGTCGAGAGAAGCGGCTCGCGGCGCCGGCAAGATCGGGTCCAAGCGCTCGACTGCTGCCGTGACATTGGGCACAGGAGCGTTTCTGGAAGACGGTTTCACCGCGCGCTGCGTCACCGGCGTCCCAATCAATCCCAGTGAGTAGCTTATCCAACTGCTCGGCATCCTGGCTCGTGCCGCCAGTTTGCCGCGCCCACTCCTGCGGAAACTCGGATTCGGCCCATGTGGACCATTCGGCGATCGCGGAAGTCTGTCGCTCGGTCGGCGGCTGGCCCAGCTGGTAGCCAAAGGACTGCCGTGTGCTGTTGCGCAACAATCGTATGACAGCATCTTGAATCGTCCGCTCCTCGGGGGTCGGACCAAGGCGTCGCAGGGTGCGGACCAACGTAAGGTGTTCCGTCGGATTGGCGCCTGCTCCCAACCAGCCGAGCGCTCTTATCATCTCGCTTAGCAGACCGACGTCATCGTTTTCGAGTCCGGCTACAAACAACTCGCGATCTTGCGTGTCGGGTGCCGCGGCAAGAACCGTGAGAATGGAAGATCGCACGGAAAAATCTTCTACCTTTGCGCGGAGTAGCGTTCGCGCATCTGGTCGCTTCGACTTTCCGAGCAAGCGGACGACGTCGCCCGTCCAATGGTAGTCGGAGTTAGCATTCATTCGAGCAAGGAACTTGTCAGCGGCCTCTTGCAGCTGATCACCTTCAAGCGAATCCAAAAGTAGTGCGTGGCCCGGCTCGCCCAATTGCGACTGTCGCAACAATGCGGTTGGTAGCAGTGGGTCGAGTTGAACTTGGGCGGTGTACATCTCCGCGATCCGGTCGTCCCAGTTGGAGTCACGGTGGAGTCCGGCGGCTTCGATTTTGAACTCGAGCGCCGTGAGCGCAGCAGAGATGCGTTCGCGATGGTCGGCGGTGCGTTCGACCGGCATTCGTGCGAGGATGATCAGTTGATGAATGTCCTTGACTGGATCAGAAGTATCGGTGATTTTACTGAGCACTCGATCAAACAGACTCGTGTCGCAAGGCCGCAACATCGCAATTAGCCGCCCGAGTTCGTGATTCAGCGGCGGGTCGTTGGTAGGGTACAGGTCGGCGACCGCCGCGATCAACGCGTCGGTTTCCTTGGCGTGTTTCTCCAAATCAACCTGGCAGGTGTAACCCTCGAAGACTGGCACAACATCTGAGGCTGGACCGACGTCACCAAGCGCGATCTGTGCTGCACGGGCAGCGTCACGCTTCGATGCGCCCGGCTGATCCGAACTGAGCAGTTGTAGAGCGATGTCTACGCTCGCCGTCGAGCAGCCTTTGCTTCGTTGCGATGCGATCCAGGCATCGGCACTAAAGCGTCGCCCTGTCGAGCCGATCGCCATGCTCGCACCGGCCGCCACGCGAGCGGCGGTTTGTCGTACAAACGGGTCTTCGCTTCCTAAAAGAGGTGAAAGCGCGGCTGCATAAGAATCGATAACGCAGGCGCTTTGGCCTACCAGGACCTCAAGCGCCATGCGCACCGTCAACGGATCATCGTCTCCGAGGAGGCGGTCGAGCAATGCCTTGTGATGCGACCTGGTTGGCGAGCGGCCGAGTGACCACGCCACTCGGGCGCGTACGGCGGCCGAATTTGATCGCGTCAACTTATCCGCACAATCGGCGTCGATCCCTGCAAACCTTTCGGTGAGGATTTCAATTGCTCGGATTCTCTCTGGTAGAGAACGTCTATCGTCAGTCGCCGCGTCACTTATCACCTTCGCGCCCAAACGATCAGCGATTGGCTCCCACGCGCGGCGCGACCAACTGCTTAATGGCTGTGGGGCGGTGAGACATCTGGTGAGATTGTCCAACTCATCGGTGCTCGCCTCCGCGGACACGAAGCGGATGCGGTACACTCCACCGCGTGTGCCGCGGCCTCCTACACTCACATAGAGTGAGCCGTCCGGGGCTACCTCCACATCCGTGGGCGCGAAGCCAAACTGGCCGACTGCAGTAATGAATTCTTCGGGGTCGCTTTGCCAAACGCTTCTATCGGGGCGAAGCGGCAAGGCCATCACTCGGCCGTAGGTCCAGTCGAGGACGAACAATGTGTTGCGGTATTTTTTGGGGAACTGTGTATGTCGGTAACAGACGACGCCAGTAGGCGATCCGCGTCCGAAAGAGGCCATCACAGGCGGCATGTCGAAGAAGCCAGCGGGACGCTTCCAACTGCGACTGAGCCATCCGGCATGCGAGCCGGGCAGCACATGAAACACTCGGGTCGGCCGATACCAGGGTAGCGAGACGTCGCGCTCGCCATCACTGTCGTAGGTGAAAAGATCTCCGAGCGCGTGAAAGTCGAAATCGTAAGCGTTTCGGAAGCCATGGGCGATCACCTCGCTTTTGGCAAAGTCGGGCGTCAGTCGCAGGAGGGTTCCCGCTGTCGGCTGTTTGACTGGCGAATGAGGGAGCGAAGCGTAGTCTGCAGTGATACCAGCCATGTTCCCCGCGACTAAGTACCACCACCCGTCAGGCCCTTTTCGTACCGCGTGGATGTCATGTTCCCCACCCGCCTTGACCTTGAGCAGCACTTCGGCCGGGCCGTCTGCTTGATCATCGCCGTCGCGATCGACGTAGCGAAGTAAGCCGGCATCGCCGCTGCAGATGAGATGTGCGCCGTCGAAGACCAAACCGTGCGCCCCGGACAGCGGACCGTCGACATATTGCTTTGCGGAGTCGGCCACACCGTCGTGGTCGGTGTCGGTCAAGATGCGAACGTATCCCCGGCCAGCTACGACCACTCGTCCGAAGGAATCGATGGCCATACTATAGATATCGGTGGCGAGATCGTCGTCTGCAAAAAGGGTGATCTCGAAGCCTGGTGGAACTTGTAGCCCAAGTTCTTCGTTGGCCACCGCGAGTAGTGGCGTCAGTATGATTGCCAGGAACGTCGCCGAATTCAACAAACGGGAGCGGGTGGCATACGTAAATGGTGACACTATGTGTCTGTCCAGTAGGTGAGCGCAGGCAGTGACTTTCCAAACCAACTTTAGCGAATCTTAATCTATACTTTGGGGAAGGAACAGCTCGCCGGCGTTCTGGGGTGTTGGGGCCTGGGACTGCAGGCGATTGAAAGACCGGTCTGAATGGTAGGTTGCCCTCAGCGGTCCGTTCGTCTCAGCGCGTTTGCCTCAGTCGCTGACCGCTTGCGCGACGGCGGACGTCACGAATCCAGCGTCGGCCCAGTCAGCAATGTCTTCTCGACTGCCATTCCCGGCGTCCATGGCAATCACGCTGAGCCTCTTGACGAGTATCGAACCCGGCCGCCGGCGGTGTGGCCAAAGCCAACACTGCGAATCGGCGTCAAGCTCCCGAGGTAGACGTCCGGCAATGGAGGCAACGGCAGCAGCTTGGAAAAAGCCCCCTCTGATGGCAAGCCTACCTGACGCCCGTCGCGGAACGCTGTCGCGCGCAGATCGGTCGTGTCCGTAATCACGATCGGCTGGGTGTAAAGCGTCGACTCAGCGGTCGGTGGGCTAGCGTCCAACGTGTAACGGATTTCCGCAGCGGGCTGGTGCGGCGCACTCAACGTGATCGTGACCGGCTGTTCGAATAAATGCGGACGCATCGACGTAAACCAAGTGGGTCAGTCGGTGGCGTTTGCAGATCGCGTAGACTTCCGCCCGCGTATCCGGGCGCCTTGTTCATGTGTTACTAACGATTGCCACTCCCGACCATTGGCACGCCAAGATCGCCATCGAGGCGATGCTGGCGGGCAAGGATGTCTACCCGCGCAAGCAATTCGCCGACTTTACTCCAGGCGCACCGTTGTTACCCCCCCCCCCGGCAGTCATCACCGGGAGTGGATCGACGCCATCAAACGGGGCCAACAAGCGCCCGAGAGCAGCAATTTTGCCTATGCCGCGAAAATGACCGAGCCGCTGCTGTTGGGCAACATCGCATTGCGACTGGGACGCGAGGTGGAGTGGGATGCGGACAAGATGCAAGTCCGGGGCGCCCCGGAAGCCGACCAGTACATCAAGCCGACCTACCGGGCCGGCTGGGAGCTATCGTCGTAATGCATGCGGCAACCTGAAACTCAGCGGCGAAAGGCACGATTGATGATTGTCGAATAGCAATTGCCGATTGTTGATTGTTGAAGTAAAAATGGCACTGCGCCACTTCAACATTCATCACCACAGCCCCACAGCCCCACAGCCCCACAGTCCCACTAACCCATTTCCCTGCACTTCAAGGACTCCCACCATGAACGAAACCTCCACTGGCAATCGCCGTGAATTCCTGGTCCGCGGCACGGGAACTGCGCTGGCCGCAGGAACTGCGGCGACGCTTGCTGGCGTGCACACGTCTGCCGCCGCTGAAAAGGGCGAAACCCTCCGCCTGGCGCTGATCGGCTGCGGCGGCAGGGGCAGCGGGCTGCTGGGAACCCTCTTGAGGGGCAATAGCCCGGTCTCGTTCGGATGGCTGTGCGATGTGAATCCAGCCAGCATCGAGGCGCGTGCCGGCCAAGTCGACGGCCATCAGGCCGCCGCGCCACAGCGGACGTCCCGTTACGAAGACGTGATGGCCGACAAGAACGTCGATGCTGTGATTATTGCCACGCCCCATCACTGGCACGCTCCGATCGGCATGGCGGCGCTGATGTCGGGGAAAGACGCCTACATCGAAAAACCGATCTCTCATGTTTATAGCGAGGGCGAGCAAATCGTCGCCGCGGCAAAAAAATATGGCCGTATCGTGCAGCAAGGCACCCAGATGCGATCGAGTCCGGTGACGCTGCAGGCGGAGAAGCTACTCCGCGAAGGGATCATCGGCGAGGTCAAAGTGGCCCGCGCTTGGACCGCCGAACTGCGGCGTTTGATTCCGCCGGTCGCCGATAGCCCGGCGCCGGAAGGCGTCGACTGGGATCGCTGGCTTGGCCCCGCGCCCCAACGCCCGTTCAACAGACAGAGGTTCGCCCCTTCGTGGCGTTACTTTCGCGATTACGGCAACGGCGAAATCGGCGACGACGGCATTCACGACATCGACATGGCCCGCTGGGGCCTCGGCGATCCGGTGAATCCCGTCAAGATCACCGCCCGCGGCAGCCGGATGATGCTCAAAGGCCAGTTCGGCGATTTTCCCGACAACATGAACGTGACCTACGAGTACCCGGACGGCCGGCTGCTGGTCTACGAGAACTACCCGTTCACCGCATACGGCATGCACGGCTTCGACAACGGCAACATCTTCTACGGCACGACCGGGTACATGGTGTTTTCTCGTCGCGGGGCGTTCACGGTTTATCTTGGCCAGAAGGGCAAAAAGGGCCCGACCGAAACGAAAGATTCCCGTAGCAATTTGGGCCTTGCAGACCACTTGGAGGACTTCCTCCAGGCCGTGCGAATGCGGACCCAGCCGCGTGCGTCGGCCGAGGTTGCCCATCACTCCTGCGCCCTGGTTCACCTGGGAGAAATCGCGTTCCGCACGAACGGCCAACTCGAATTCGACGCTCAAGCCGTAGAGTTCGCCGGCTGCGACGAAGCGAACGAGCTGCTCACCAAGAACTATCGCGAGCCTTATCGGTTTCCGACGTTCTGACAAAACAGAGTGAGTAGAGCCGTCAGGGGCTTAGAGTATAATCATGGTCATGCTCCGCTCTGCTCGAGCGATGGATTTCCCAAGGCGCCGAGTATTCCCAGCACTGGGCTTTTGTCGCGCCTCGGCGGCCGGAATTGCCGGAGGTTTCGAACACCGCCTGGCCGCGCAGCGACATTGACCTGTTTGTGCTGGCTCGGCTCGAGCGGGAGGGACGCACGCCATCGCCGGAGGCAGATCGCCGCGCGCTGATCCGCCGTTTGTCGCTCGACCTGACCGGTCTGCCACCGACTCCGCAGCAGGTTCGCAGTTTCGTTGCCGACCGGTCGGCGGACGCTTACGAGCAAGTCGTCGATCGCCTGCTGGCCTCGCCCCGGTATGGGGAACGCATGGCCCAACACTGGTTGGATCTGGCCCGTTACGGTGATTCGGACGGCTACCACGACGACACGCCCCGGGCGATGTGGCCCTATCGCGACTATGTGATCGAGTCGTTCAACAGCAACAAGCCGTTCGACCAGTTCACGCGCGAACAGATCGCCGGCGACCAGTTCCCTGACGCGACACTCGAACAACAGGTGGCCTCAGCGTTTCATCGCAACGGGCCTACTTCCAGTGAAGGGGGCGCCAATCCGGAAGAGTATCGCGTGAAATACGCGGTCGATCGGGTCAACACCACCGCGTCGGTCTGGCTGGGCGTCACGCTGCAATGCACCGAATGCCACGACCACAAATACGACCCGTTCACCCAGCGCGAGTTCTACCAGTTGTTTGCGTTTTTTGATCAGGTACCGCGAAGAGTGCACGGTCAGCCGGCCGATCACCAACACGCCGCTGCAGGCGCTGGTTTTGCTCAACGACGTGACGTATGTCGAAGCGGCTCGGGTTTTCGCCGGGCGGATCCTGGTCGAAGTGGGCGATGTCACAGCAGGCACGGCGTTTGAAGCGAGACTTGACTACGCCTTCCAACTTGCCCTGGCTCGCCCGCCGAACCGACAGGAACGAAATGTTCTGGAGGGAGTCTACCGCGACCTGCTCTGTTTCACCATGTGGATGGCGGGCGGGGGGATCAAGCCGGGCGTGACGATTGGCAAGTCGGACGAGTTCGGCGACCAGCCGGCCGAGGACCCGATCCACATGCACGACCTGCACGCCACCTGGCTACACCTGCTGGGCATCGACCACAAGCAGTTCACCTACCGCTTCCAGGGCCGCGATTTTCGTCTGACAGACGTCCACGGCAATGTACTGCAAAACCTGTTGGCGTGAGCGGCAGACTATCGGCTGAACGAGAGATTTGACCGATTGGGAAGGCGGCCCCAGGTTGGGTCCGCGAGGGAAGGCGCCATTCGCGGCGAGACGACCGCGGAACACGTCGCCCAGGGGAATACTTTTCTGATCTGGAAAGAAAACAAGACAATCATGCCAGAGTCGCGATTCTAGCACGCGGACTTTCTTGTCGCAGTCGCCGCAACCTTAAGGTGACGACAACTCGCAGGGGAAAAGTGCAGAATGTCGTGACAGACAGCACGGCACACTTCCGCTAGATAATTGAGGTTGCTACAGGGCGGCTACCCGAGGACTAATCGAGTCTAAATCCGCCGTCTCCGAAAACTACCAACAAGACCGGCTATCGCCGCCAAGAATATCGACCCAGATTCCGGTACAACAACACTGGCCACGACCGCGGGGCTGGTAATCGTGCCGAATTGCAACTCCCATATCGCCAGATCGCCCGCATCCACCGTGCCGCTGCTATTAGCGTCACCTTGACTCAACATCGAGCCAATGCCGAGGTTGCGCTGCCAAGTCAAGAAGTCGGCTCCGTCAACATGAAGGTCCTCATCGAAGTCTGCATCTTCAACGGGGATTGGGACTACGTTTTGCAACGTAAATGTAAAACTCCCAATCTGGGCGCTGGTCAGTGCGGTGCGCAATGGATCGGCTACGTTTGGCGTATCAAGAAATAGCTCAATCGCCTTCTGTGGGTTTTCAAGTGGGCCGGTCGAGCAACACAAAAACCCTTCATCGTCACTGCGAGTCCCTCCGTTGTACGTAAAGAGCTCAACGTCAATCGTGTTGCGCCAGCCACCCGCGTCGCGCATGTTCAGTCCAGAGACGCCAACGAACCAGTCCGGGGTTGGCCCAAGCATCGTTGCCAACGTAACCAGCGGGTGCGTCGAACTAACATCAAAGCTCACCGAGGCCGGAACGAGCGGAGAAAAATGCTGCTGGTACTCAAGGAAGGAAAAGGCATCGCCGCCGGCTAAGTGCGCATCAAATTCCATTTTGAGGTCTGGAACACTTGCGTTGGCGTGATCGATCCAACCTGTCTCTTGCATGGTGATCATGCCAGGACTGGAGAACCCTCCATCCTCCCAAATCGACAAGTTGCTATTGTGCGTTCCACCACCAAGGTGCGAAAAGTGTGGGTCGGTGACAGACGAGAAAAGGGGTGCCCAGCTTTCATGACTAGCTTGGCTCCAGAAATTGTCCACAAGAAGTTCATAGGTCGCTATGGTTTGCCCAGAGACCCGAGCGGCTGGAAAAGACATCACGGTCAAAAGACCAATCAATAAGACACCGGGCCTCGACGTAACTCTCCATGTTCGACTGTAAGTCATTAGAGGTTTCTCTTCAATTGTCATTTAGTTTATTATAGCGGCCAAAACGGCCCCCCCACGCTTCGGAACCGTGGGATTCGATTTATCTTGGTGCTCGACGTTCGACTCGAGCGACAACGCAAAACGCCACCCCTTCGTGTTACCTCACGGCAAAGTGGAGTACAACTGTTTTGCCTCGAGTTTTTCGAATCGCCTGCCGCTCAAATGCGCGTTGACAATGGTATGCACCCTCAGGTGTCGAATTTGTTCCCCCCTCGACCGCTAACCATTGCTAAGCTCGCCCGCCACACGGACATCAAATATGACGCTGCGGCCTTTAACCGTTACGGGCTTATTTCGTCGTGCTCGTCGTGTCGTTGTGGCTTTAGCCGGCGCTGTAGTTCTACTGTTCTGCGCTGGCTATTTTACTGGGCCGTTCGGAAAGCTCTGCTTGGTTTTCCTCGGCTGACTGGCTCTTGGCCTTGCCCGGCGTGTTTTCAACGTAAAAACGAATGAGGCTGTGAAGGTTGCAGCGTGTGTATGTTTCGTTACAGGCGGGAGTATGTTTGCCGGCGTTGGCAAACCACATGTCGAGGCTTTCTGGAGCAAAGATTGCGTTGTGAAGATTCGAACTCATTGCCACGGGTCGTTTGATAATCTCGATCAAAACCTGGGCATCGATTTCACCATAATTCTCTTGGAGACGTTGGCTGAGCATTTTGGCCCGATCGCCGGCGGAGAACATCACGGTATCTTCAGGCACGAGCGGCAGCCGATCGTCCTGTTCGCCCGGTGCCAGAACCAAGATATCGTCTGGCGTGCAGTAGAGACCTGCCATATTTCCTGAACGGTCGCTAAATACATAATAGTATTCGCAAGTACGAGGAGTTTCTCGAACGATTTCTACAGCTTCCTCGACCGTCTTGGCTCGCTCCATTACATCTCGCAACAAATAGCTCATTGGCATTCCATCCCACAGACCACTCCCTTCTCCGCCCATTTCGCCAACAGCCAATCCATGTTCGTTCATGGCTGTGACGGTACCAACGAAGCCTGTATAGCCAAGGCTCATCCAGTTGTTGTGCTCTGCTGGCATAAACACAACGACGGCAGACATTCCTTGCAAGTTGATGTCACGCATGTAGTCGAGTACTCGAGCGTGGTAGACGCGGCCATCTCGACTCGCCTTGCCTCGCACAGCAACTCCACTGCAATGGAAGCGCTCGGGAAAGAGATTGGCATAGCGCATGTCACGTTGAGAGATGCCAGCCGCTTGGGCAAGCGCATCACATTCATCGAGAAATCGCCGAGGCGTATGAGGCTGAGTGCGCCGCTCGATTTCTGCCATGCGGTGAAGAAACCATTGATTGCCTTGAAGCGTGTCGAAGCCGCCTACCATGTAGAGTACCCGTTCTGTGAGCCTGCTGACTTCTTTGGCAACCAGTTCGCCTTGAGCAGTGCCCATTTGGGTTGGCGTGCCTTCCACCAGCAGGATGGAATTACTCAGTATTAAGCCACCGGCTCTGCCGGTGAGAATTCACAAGGCTCTGCCGTTGCGGCGTTTAAAAAGGGATGATTCTCCGTTGAGGAAGGCCCCGAGGGGCGAGGAGAACCATCCCGATGAAAGA
>Ga0310121_10003052_pt1 | contig 15498 bp, 15 predicted proteins | sample CB27_Tmax_986_MG_FD_203504 | JGI IMG/M metagenome (GOLD analysis project Ga0310121, IMG submission 203504) | Marine microbial communities from Western Arctic Ocean, Canada - CB27_Tmax_986 | ecosystem: Environmental > Aquatic > Marine > Oceanic | place: Canada: Western Arctic Ocean | collected...
AAGTTGTCGTGATTTAATTTCCGCAATTTCTTCAATTGCTTTCTTTGAAAATACTGTTAATCTAATTAATGTTCCACCAGGTGCCAAATTAAGAACACTTAGGTTTTTTGCAGCGCATACATCAATTCCCGGAATAGTTCCTACTGCTTTTGAAATATTTTCTGTTTTTGATACAACAAACAATGCACTTTTTCCTACTTTTGAGACTCTGCCTCTTAATGCGACTTTCCCTGTTCTTCTTTTTCTGCTCCTTAATCTATCAACATCTTGCGTAATTTTCAAGTCATTCAGAATTTTAATTAATTCTGAAGTCTTAGAAACTTTCTCAATATCGTCTGAAATTATTAATGGAAATGCATCAATTCCTTCTACTTTGTGACCTCTATTCTCAATCAACGCTTTTGAAGTTGTTGCAGCTAGTGCTGAACATAATGCCAATTTATTTTCTTTTTTGTTTATTTTTTTGTAAATCACTTTAGCAGCAATTGGTGGGTGTGCTTGACGTCCTCCTCTGGTTGATGCTACTTCTCCTGCTTGTCCTGCGCGACCTCCTCCGCCTCCTTTGATCTTAGCAATTCTTGAAACCCCTCTACCAGTTGGAGGGTCATTTGAATCTGCAACTACTTCCATTCCTGCTGTTGGTTTTGTAGAATGTTTTTGGAATCCATGTGTTTGTAAGTTGATGAATGCTCTGTGAATTAATGTACGATTCACTTCTGTTTCAAATACATTTGGAAGTTCAATATCATTGTCTTTTTTACCATTAATTGTTAGAACCGTTCTTTTCATTAAATTACAACCTCCAATACGTTTGGTTTGACTACCTTTTTTGGTTCATTTCTAATTTGTTTTCTAAGTTTGATTAATCTTCTATATGTCCCTGGCACTGATCCCTTTACAATTATGAAATCTCCTGTAACATTTCCAAAGTGTTTGAATCCTCCGTCAGGATTTATTTTATATTCTTCTTTTTCTGTATTACTCATTATCATTATTCTCTTATCATATTCAATTCTTTGATGAAATCCTGTCTGCCCTGCTCTTGGAACTGTATACATGACACTTTGTGGTGAAATTGGACCTAGTGAACCCACTTCTCTGACGGTCTTTCTTGATTTGTGTTGTTTTCTTTTTACTCCCCATCTGTAAATTACACCTTGCCAACCTTTTCCTTTTGTAATTGCTGCAGTATCGACATATGTTCCATTTTCAAAAACTTCATCTACTTTGACAGTTTTTCCTAAAAGTTCTTTAATAAATGCAAATTGTTTTGGTATATCTCCTCCTTCGACTTTAACCTCAAAAATATATGGTTTTTTCATCTCTAACTTAACATCTCCTGGGGTTGTTGTGACTATTGCAAAAATCTCTTTAATTTTTCTCAAATGTTTTTCTGCTTCATCAATTGGGGTTCCTTCTGTTTTAATTTTTAAATTATTTTGTACATTTTTTGGTAAATCTTTTGCAAATGAATCAAATTCTGCATTTCTTGTATGATTAGTATCTACTGAATATCCTCTAATCCCTACTATTGTAATTGGTGGTGTTGCAATGACTGTTCCAATTGTTACAAGTTGTTTTCCATGACTTGGTGTATGCTCTCTGTCGTCAATACTGACCACTTGTACACATCCTGCTTTGTACCCTGCATGTGCGAGTAGTCTTGGCTCTTCACTGTTTATTTTTGGCCATGCACGAACTCGTGCTTCCATACTTTTTGCACGTATTCTGGGAGAATATGCTAAACTTCCTCTTCTTGGTTGACTGCGTTTTCTATGTCCCATGGATAAATGAAAAGTATCGTTAACCCCCTTATATGCTGTGAGAATCTCAATTTTCTTTATTGATTATTGAAATATTTTCTATGGAGAATATAATTCTGACACCATTGAAAAAATTGTAACCGCGCCGATCCCAACTCCAACAATTCCTACTATTACAGCTAATATTAAAAATTTTTTCTGATTTTTCATATTGTGTTTGTATTTTTTTTTATAATTTATCTGTTGAATGCTTGAGCGTTAATAATTGATAAACATCCCAAAATTGCTTCTTCAAGACGAACTGTTTCTGTTCCTTGGTGTGCGAAAAAATTCCATGCTTTGAAATTTTGAATATTGTTGATCTTTTTATCTAACATCTCATGAATCCCTTTATCTGTTGTTCCGAACACTACTAGAATCTCTTCTTTTGAGGAAAGAATTTTCTGCATATCTTCTTCTTTGATGTTTTTTGATTTTCTGCTTGTGAGTATTTTTGGACCTTTCCATTCACTGAGAAGTGAAAATAAGTTCCCTCCGTGTTTTACGTTATAACTCCAAAACTTTGGAATTTGATTTTTCTCTATGTCATACACGGTAAAATTTGGAAATATATCTTTGATCTTTACTATTGTTCTTTTTCCAATATCTTTTTTTCCATGATATGGAACTAAATAATCAATTCCTAAGTCTATGAATTTTTTACCATCTTTTGGAAAAACCACTCCTTCTCTTATGTCATCTTTTTTTACTTGTTTTGCATCTGATGTTCCTCCTTGATTTGGCATCTTAATTGGTGATAACGCTCCAACAAATTGTAACAGTCCGGATTTAGGATACAAACGTTTTCTGAAATGTTGAGGCGTTTCTAGATATCGTAGTATTGTAGATAATAGTTTTGAGTCATTTTCAAATTCTCGTCCATCCTTGTAAATTATTATATTGTTTATCTGAAATATTCCTGCGGCACGTGCAATCTGAAAAATTTTTCGTGTTTTGTTTTCATGTTTTTTCTCATCTTTTAATGATGAATCAGGTATTGCGATTGATAGTTTCATTTTAAATTATATATGATAGGGAACGTTACTTATTTTCCGTCAGATGGAAACTTTGTTTTTGCACTCGCTGCAATTTTTTCTATCTCTTCATTTTTAATAAATTCAAAAACTCCATTTTCTCCAGAAACTCTTGACATCTTTATATGCTCAATTCCATCTTTTGTCTCACTTGAAATGTAAATTGCTGCAATAGCTAATAATGCTGCATCATCAAGTGACATATCTGCTTTGTAATTTTTTTCTAGAAAATCATTAACTGCATCTGAGTTTGCACCAATAGATATTGCATCATATGATATGTATGATCCGCTTGGGTCTGTCATGTACAAATTAGTTCCTGCAGGATCAATTCCTCCAATAATTAATGAAACTCCAATTGGTCTTGCTCCACCATATTGTGTATATTGTTGACATTGGTCCGCCAAGTGCTTTGCAACTGTCTCAACTTCTACGGCTTCATCATATACCAGTTTGTTACTTTGAGAAAATGTTCTTGCATTATCAATTTGTGAACGTGCATCTGGAATGTATCCAGCTGCTGCTGCACCAATATGATAGTCAATCTGAAATATTTTTTGTGGGGTGTTGATAATCTGTAACTTTCTTGATTTTTCTTCTACTGCGATAATTACGCCGTCTTTAGTCTTAATTCCAACTGCAATTGCACCTCTTCGAACAGTCTCAATTGCATATTCTACTTGGTATAATCTCCCATCAGGCGAAAAGACAGTAATTGCTCTGTCATAACCTTGTTGTGATGGCATCATTGTAATTTAAAATGGTTCGAATGGTTAATTTAACAATTGCGCCAATCTGTGATATGGGATACAAAGAAAAAATTGTCGTTATACCGTTAGTTCTATGCGCAGCTGCAATCTTTGGATTTGGGATCTATAACACCGCATGTAACCATTCATTTTTCAGTTTTATTGGCTGTTGAAAAAAATACTATCTTGTTGAATGAAATTTAGCACATTTATGATATTCTAGTACTTGTTTTTTAATTCATGGTAAAAGAGATTTCACTTTCATTAAAAGACGATCTATCTGACGATGAAATTAAGAGAATTAAATCATATTTCTCTGACATGCCTATCTCTGAAATACTAATTGGATTAAAATTTGCAAAAAATAGGTGGGATGCAAAAAATGCTGGAACCCTGAAAGTTGGTAGAAAAAGCATAATCAACGATGAAGTTCATTCAATAACTCCTGAACAAGCCACTTGGAGATTAAACAATTGGAAATTAATGATTAAAAATTACCGAAAGAGAGGTTATAGTTATCCGACAATTTCTAGAATCAAAAAATTACTTCAAGAAATTAAAAAGAACGATTAGATTGCTTCTCTTTCTTTTAGTATGTCTTCAATACTGTTATTGATTGGTGGCTCTGGCATGTTTTGTCTAGTTTGACCTTCTACCATTGCTTGTGCTTCGTCAAGTATTGATTGTGCATCGCCATTAGATGTTGTAAATTCGCCCATTGTTCCTTCATGGTTAATAGTAGAACCTGTTACAATATCACCAAGCATGCTTGACAGGTCTTGCATCGAGTCTGCTACTTCTGGCATCATTCCTCCTAATGAGGTGCTTAATCCTTTGATTAATGACATACATGGGCTTAGTGTTACTACTACGTCTCCTAATTCTGAAACTGTGTTTAATCTAATCTGAACTTGCTCCATTGATAATTTTGCGTTACTCACTGTCTTGTTTGTCTTTCTTATTTCTGCTAATTCATTTGCATACATTTTTGCATAAGGTTGGTTATTTGCTTTAGTTGCTTCTACGATTTTGTCCATAAACATTGTATCTTTTTGTTTTAATTTTTGCTCAGTCTCTCCTAATTTACTAATCTGAAGTTGTAGCTTCTTTTGTGCTACATCTAATCTGTGTTTTAGTGGTGCTTCAGGTTTAACAGTACCCATGAATCTCTGAGACAGTGACTCCTTATTTTTTAAAATATTCCACTTCTCTGAAAATGATACCATGTAAGAAACTACATAATTTGGCATTTTATAGAAAGACTAAAAAAAATTGATCTAAATGGATCAATTTTTCTTAAGTAACTCTACATGCTGCCTAGTGAAAATCATCCAAAAGTAAACGTGAATACCTCAAAGCCAGGATTTTCTATTTCTATAACAATCGCATGTAATCCTTCTTGGGTGGATTCAATCAAGTTGTATAATCTCGGCTCTGAAATATTGACCGTTCCATCTGGTAAAACATCATCCCCTCTAATCTCTGGTGACATAAGATTCCCATCATATGTAATCTTCAATACTGCTTCATTTGATGCAACAATGTTAACTTGTTTAGCCTTAAAATTCAGTACAATTTTTCCTGAATCTGAAACTAACATCATTCCATCATTATTGTTTTTCCACATTCCTTCCATGTAGAAATAATGTTCTCTGAATTGTTCGGGTAATTGGTAAGTCACGACTTTATTTTTTGAAAATCCTTCTTCGTTTCCTAATTGGTTCCTTCCTTCTGCAAAACTAAATCCAAAGTATAATTCCGGAGTACGGATTGGTGCATGTTCAAATTCACTTAGTTCGACAAAATTCTTTTTTTCTAGTGTTTTACCAGTTATTTCTGCTCTCTCTGCTAAAAGTAATTGAATCACTTTTTCTGTTTCTTTATATGCTCCTTCCCCAATATGATCAAATCTGATGTATCCTTCATGGTCTGCAATGTATTTTCTTGGCCAGTATCTATTTTTAAAATCATTCCAAATCTCTTTTTCATTATCTTGTAGCACTGGATACTTCACTCCAAATTTTTTAGTTGCAAAAACTACATTTTCATATTCCTTCTCAAATTCAAATTCAGGAGTATGTATTCCTACAATTACTAATCCATGATCCCCATATTTTTCGTCCCATTCTGTAAGGTATGGTAGGGTTCTGATACAATTTATACAACTATATGTCCAAAAATCATAAAGAACCACATTTCCATTTATCAGATGTTTAATTTCTTCTGAAGAGGTATTGATGTAGCCTGAAACCTCTTTTAACTCTGGAGAAATTCTGAGAAATTTTTTATCAGATACAATTGTGTCATCAGTTGTATTTCTTTTTAGATCAACCTCGTCATAAAAATAAGAAATAGAAATTATTCCAATTATAATTATTGCAAAAAATATTGATGCATACTTGTATTCCTTTTTCATTTCAACTCAACAGTAATAATTCATTTAGAATTGGAAAGTTTGCAATTAAAACTAATTGATTGAAGAATACTAGTATTCCAAGTATAATTATTATTATTCCAAAAAGCACTGTATAGTATTTCAAATGTTTTCCAACTCTTGAAATTATCTTACTTGATTTTGAAATTAATGCGCCCATCATCATAAATGGTATTCCCATTCCTATGGAATAGGCAAGTAGTAGATTGAATGCAATTCCAGGAGTTGTTGCTGCAAGAGTGATTATTGTACCTAATATTGGTCCTACGCATGGTGTCCATCCTGCTGCAAATGCCATTCCAAACAAAAATGACACTGGAAATCTAACTCCTACGCTTTTTGGGAATATTTTCTTTTCAATATTGAGTATACGAATTTTATGGCTTAGAATCATGTATGTCCCAAAACCTATTATGATTATTCCTCCAATTTGATTAAATTCTGATACAACCTGATTTGCATTTTCATAAAAAATTGAATTGATTGCCACCCCTAATGCTGAAAATACTACTGAGAACCCAAGTACAAAAAATATTGAATTTAGAAGTACATTTGACTTGTTAATTGAGATAACATTCTCTTTTGTTTTGACTTCGGATAATGTTGTACCTGAAATATATGCCAAAAATGCTGGAACCATGGGTATGATACATGGAGCAAAAAATGAACCTATTCCTGCCAAAAATGCAATAAGTATTGAAACTTCTACCACGTTACTAGTATATCGTGATTTTATAAAATCGTAACACAGTGAGTTTTTATTCTAGCATTATTAGTTTTTCATATGAATTCAAGATTTTATTTAGTTATTGCAGCATTGGGTAGCATAATCGCATTTGCATTTGTAATGGGGTCTCCTGTATTGGGTGGCTTTGATATGATGCGTTAATCATTTTAGTTTAAATTTTCTTTTTGCTTTTTCTAAAATCTGTATTGAATATTCTATCTCTTTTTCCGATAACCATCCTGTAATTGAAATTCTTATGCGCGCTTGATTCTTTTTTACAGTTGGATATCTTATTGCTTGTGCAAAAATTCCTTTACTTTTTAAAAATTTTGAAACATCTGTTGCTTTTTTTTCATTACCTATAATTATTGGAATTATTTGACTGCTAGATCTTGTTGTAAATCCTATTTCATTTAATCTATGATGGAATTGATTAATCTTTTTCCATAATTTTTTTCTATATGCTTCACGATTTGAATCAAATCTTTGTAGTGAATACTGATTGATGGACGCAGGTAATGCTGATGTGTATATGAAAGTCTTTGATGTGTTTATACATAAATCTATTAGACTTTTTTTACCAGATACATATCCACCAAAACTTCCTAATCCTTTACTAAGACTACTAATGTACATGTCGATTTCCTTTTCGACATTGAAAAAATTAGCAGTTCCTTTCCCATCTTTTCCTAAAACAAAATCTCCATGGGCATCATCTAATATTGTTATGATGTCTTTTTTCTCTGAAATCTCTATTATTTCGTCTAATTTTGACCAATCTCCATCCATACTAAATATTCCTTCAGTAACCAAAAATTTTTTCCCATTTGTTTTCTTAATTTTTCTTTCAAAATCATTCATATCGTTATGTTTGAAAATCTTAATTTTTGCACTCGATAATTTACATGCCTCAACAATACTTGCATGGTTTAACTCATCACTGAATATTGTATCTTGCTTACTTGCTAATGTTGAAATTACTCCAATGTTTGCCATGTATCCTGTGGGATAAACTATTGTTTTTTCTTGTGATTTATGTTTAGATAATTTCTTTTCAAGAATAGAAAAACTAGAGTCATTTCCTGAAACAAGTCTTGAACTTGATTGAAATTGTGCATATCTAATTTTACTTGGAGTTATTCCAAGATAATCATTAGATGAAAAATTTAGTAATTTTTTCCCATTTTGTTCAATGAATTGTTTTTCAACTTTACTGTCTTGAAGATTTCTTAATAGATTATTTTTCTTAATTACACTTAATTTTTTTTCAAGTGTGCCAAATTTAGGCTTCAAGATCAATCTCTTTTATCATTTTAACATCTTTTTGCATTGAGTTTCCATCAAGTGTTAGATATCCTGCACTGATAATCCCATTAGCCCCGCTTAGAAGTAATTCTTTTCCATCGTCATTCAGATTAACTTCTCTGCCACCTGAAATTTTTATGATGCTTTTTGGAAGTAAAAATCTCAAAACTGCAAATACTCGCAATATTTCTTCTAAGCTTAATGGGGTTTGTAATTCTAAAGGTGTACCTGGAAATGGTACAAGTAAGTTTACTGTAACTTCTTCTGGATTGAGTTTAGATATGGCATGTACCAATTCTTCTCTTTGTTTTCTTGTTTCTCCCATTCCTATTATCCCCCCCGTACAAAGCTCTAATCCAGCGTTTCTTGCTGTATGCAATGTGTCAATTCTATCTTGATATGTATGAGTTGTACAAATCTCTGGAAATTTTGATTCAGATGTTTCTAAATTATGATTATACCTAATTACGCCTAATTCTTTCAATTTTACTGCCTGTTGAATTGTTAGAAATCCTAAACTGCATTCAATAGGAATGCCTACTTTTTTATTAACTTCTTCAATTATGTGACACACTCTCTTAAAATCGTCATTAGATGGTTCTCTCCATGCTGCAACTAAACAGTATGAATGTGCACCTGCTTTCTTTGCATCTGTTGCCTGTTTTACTACCTCTTCAGCAGACATTAATTGATACTTGTCAATTCCTGTATCAAAAAATGCTGATTGACTACAAAAAGTACAATCTTCACTACAATAATTTTTTTTGATATTTGCTAATTGTTCAACGTCTATCTTTGATCCTTGAAATGTTCTGGTAATCTCGTTTGCAGCATCTGATAATTGACTCAAAACTTTGTTTTCTACATTGAATAACTCATTTGTCATTTCTTCGGTTAAACCCCGCTTGGTAAGTACTCTATTTTTACACTCTAAGATTAATTCAGTTTGATTTTGCATATTCGAAATTAAAAAATTCAGTAAATAAGCGTTAACTTGTATAAAATTTGTGGTTAACCATTAATTAGTCGTAAAAATTATGATTTGTATGAAATCTTATAGTTCTGTATGGCATCCTAATACTCAAATGTCTGAATGGACAACTTTTCCTAAAATAACATCTGCTAAAGGTATGTGGTTATATGATTCCAAGGGTGGAAAAATGCTTGATGGTGTTGCAAGTATGTGGTGTAATGTCTGGGGTCACTCAAAACCTGAATTAGTATCTGAAATAATCAAACAAACAAAAATAATGCAGCACACACCTTTGTTTAACCTAACACATCCTGCTGCTGAAAAATTATCTAAAAAATTATTAAAATTAAATCCAAAAATGAAATCTGTTTTCTTTTCAGATAATGGTTCAACCGCAATGGAAATTGCAATAAAAATTGCTTTACAATATTGGCGTAATATCGGAGAAAATAAAAAAACAAACATTGCTACCCTGGAAAATGGCTATCATGGAGATACCTTTGGTGCAATGTCTGTAGGATACATGCCTGAATTTTTCTCAAAATTCCGCTCAAAATTGTTCTCAACTATACAATTTCCTGTTCCCAGAACTTTGACTTTTGGAACTCACAAAAATACGTCTTCTGATGAATATGAAGAATATTGTTTATCCAAAATTGAATCTAAACTCGAAAAAGATACTTCCATTGCTGCATTTGTCATGGAAAGTGGTGCACAGATGGCTGGCGGAGTGATAATCTACCCACAAACTTTTCAAAAAAAGATATCTCAAATATGCAAAAAGAATGATGTTTTATTTGTATTAGATGAAATTGCAACTGGTTTTGGCAGACTAGGATCTATGGTTGAATACCAATCCCAAAAATCTATTCCAGATGTTGTTTCGTTTGGAAAAATGCTTACTGGAGGATATCAGACATTCGCTGCAACCTTAACCACAAAAAAAATCAATGATTCTTTTCTTGGTGAGTTTTCTGAGTTTAAACATCTATTTCATGGTCATACGTATACTGGAAATCCTACCGCTGCTGCATTATCTCTAAAAAATCTTGAATTATATGAAAAATATCATCTAATTGAAAAAATCCAAAAAACATCTAAGGTTTTTGAAAATAGAATTAATGATATTTCTACTTTAGACATGGTTGGAGAGATTCGACATAAGGGGATGGTTATGGGAATTGAACTTGTTCAAAACAAAAAATCAAACAAACCTCTTTCTTCTAAAATTTCTATCAACAAATTAGTATTTGAAGAAGGTAGAAAACATCAAATCTATTTCAGAACTCTTGGAAATATCATAATGCTAGTTCCTCCATTAGCAATATCTCAAAATGATCTTAATTTTTTAATTGATGGAACCATATCTACAATCAAATCATTATCTAGGAAATTAAGATGAATTCATTTTTTGTTACTGGAACTGATACTGATGTCGGGAAAACATGTGTCAGTGCTGCAATAGCTAAGCATCTTCGTGATAACGGTGTTGATGTTGGAGTGATGAAACCTTTTGCGTCCGGTTACAAAGCAACTGCTGATTCTATATCGGGAGATGTTGAAATTCTAATGAAATATTCTGGAGCAAAAGATCCTATTGACCTTGTAAACCCCTACTATTTTGAAATTCCTACATCTCCATATGATGCGTGTAAACAACTCAATCTTGAAATTGATATCTCTAGGGTAATTGATTCTTACAAACAACTTGTTTCTATCCATGATGTAGTGATTGTTGAAGGAATAGGTGGAATCATGACTCCTATTTCTAAAAATTATTTTGTTTCTGATTTAATTTCTGATTTACAATTGAGTTCAATAATTGTAACTGGTTCAAAAATAGGGACTGTGAATCATTTAATGTTAACATATGATCATGCACAACAAAAAAATTTGAAACTAAAGGGATTCATAGTAAACCAAAATATCTCTACTGGGTATGAATTATCTAATTTGAAGCATCAAATCTTTGGTCTGACTGGGCATAAAGTTTTTGGTGCAATTCCTTATCATGAGTCCTTTAATATTGAATCATATATTGAAAATTTTTCTAATTTTGTAGATATCTCAGGTCTTGGTTTTGAAAATATTTAATTTATTCATCTTTTTAGTTTTAATAAAATTCTGAGCGTCTTTCAAAAATATACTAAACGATTCTTTTTTTGTCATGTATGTGGATTGTGGAATTTCAATATCATCTTTTGAAATGACCCATATATTCGCATCATCTTTTTGAATTTTCTTTATATCTTGAATTCTTTGTTTTATTTGCTGAATATTAGATGTTTTAACAAAAAATATCATTATGGTATTATGACTATCTTTTTGTAATTCTATGGTATTTGGAATTATCATGTCTAGTTCTATATCTTCAAAAGTAATTTTTCGTTGACTAGGAATTAACATCTCTGTAAATAGATAATGTGTTAGGCTCTCTGCTAAAGTTCCATGTTTTTCATATTTGTCAATGTTTTCTATACTATCGATGACTGGTTCATAGATTTTTTCAAATATTTCTATAAATTTTCCATTTGATAGAAGTTCATGTATATGGTTTTGACCAATTAACTCTATTTTTGCATAAAGTGCATCTTTGATGGGTGAATTTTCACTCATTTGATTTATTCAACAAATGAATATCTTCGTTCCCCTCTTTTTTCTGAGGATTTACTTTCTTCATGTACTAAAATGAATTCTTTTTTTCCAGATAAAATTGATTGATCTGGTGTACGTTTATTCTCATGTAATTCTTCATATTGCTCTAAACTTAATTTTGTTCTTTCTCCAAGCTCTGTTTCCAAATTCATGTCTTTCACAATTTCTAGATGTTCTGGTTGTATTACTCCGCTAAACACCATTGCACTACTTCCACTTCCATATGATGCAAATCCGAAGCGTTTTCCGTCCAAATCAACTCCTTTTTGGAACTCATACTCTAGACAACTTCTGAATCCTAGATAGAGTGATGCCGTATACAAATTTCCTATACTTGTTGATGCAATAAGTGAACTTGCAACCTTATTTTCATAAATTTCTAGATATACATCCGTCTTTGCAAATTTCTTTGTAAATTCACTATCTTTTGTCATAAATTCTGAATCTGCAATTATAGACTCAATTGTTCCGCGAGGATCTTTAGGAACTGGCTCTTCCATCCCGATATCCATAATGATCTCTTTCCATTTTGGAGTACCTCTTAATTCATGTCTTACTAGATATGCTAATGCCTTTTTGCCCATATTGCTGTATGGCAAATGCATGTTTAGATAATCTATATGATCAAGCATACTTTCGCCTTCTTTCATGTCTATCAGTCCTGTTTTGATAGCTTTTCTCTTGTAATCAATTAATGCATTTTTTACCTGAATTAGATACAACAGGTTAGAATATTGTCCATGAACTATTGGTGTTTCTTTTCCAAATGGTCTATAAAAGTCATATTCATTTTTAATTGAAGTTGAAGTAACTTTAGGATCAAATTCTAAAAGTCTTGGTGACTCATTTAGCAACATTGCAATCGCTCCTCCGCCCTGAGTCATTTCTCCACTCGAACCTAGGTCATATTTTGCAATATCTGATACTACAACCAAAGCATACTTATCTTCAGATTCCCCTGCACGAATCCAATTTGCATTGTCATACAATGCATATGATCCACTCACACATGCAAATTTACATTCAATTCCTCCGCAGTGTTGAAATGAGCCCGAACCATAAACCTGTTCTAACATCCCGATAACGTAAGAATTCATTGCTTTTGATTCATCAAATGATGATTCTGTGGCAACATACAATCTTCCAATCTGTTCTGGTGATAGTTTATTTTTTTGCATAATTTTCAAACAGGCATTAGATGCCAAACATGCTGGATCTTGATTAGCATCTACTATTGCCATTTTTGACACTCCTAATCCTTTTACTAATTTCTGAGGATCAAGACCTCTTGCGGCTGCAAAGTCTCCTGCATCCATAAACAATCTAGGGATGTAAATTGAAATATCATCAATTCCTGCTGCCATTAGCTATGCCCCATGATGTGGGTATATAAGATTTCTAGAGTAAATATGATTTACGTAGTGATGAAATTTCTGACGATCTTATTGATACTATCTAAAACTTCCTAATTTTCAAGCAAAGTGTTAAAGATTTTTTCAAAAACATCGTATGGTTGTGCACCTGAAATCACTTCAATCTGTTTGTTTTCCATGGATAGTATATAAAATGCAGGAGTTCCTGTTATGCCTAATGTTTGTGCATCCGCATTACTTGCAGAAATTTTTTGCTCATAGCGGTTGTTAGAAGTACACTCAGTAAACTCGTCCATATCTAACCCAACTTGTTGTGCAAATATCAAAATATTATCTTGTCCAGCCCATCCATTATTCTCGCCAGCCCAATTGTTAAACAATGTGTTATGGTATTGCCAAAATTTACCCTGTTCTGAAGCACAATGTGCTGCATGTGCAGCTTTTATAGAATCTGGACCAATTATTGTATAATCTTTGAAAATAATCTTTACTTTTCCTGTTACGACATAATCTTCATAAATTTTATGTTCTGTATTATGATAATATACATTACAAAAATGACATTGATAATCTCCAAATTCAATCAATGTAACCGGTGCATTAGGATCTCCAAGAATAACGGAACCATTTTCTAAAAATGTCTTCATTGTAATTTCTTTTGTTTGTGTTTCTTTTTCTACTAGTTGTTTTTCAACTAATGACTCGGATGATTCTGAAATACTTCCGATCCCGAATACTATCACCGCAATACAAATTCCCGAAATAATTGCACCGATAGTTAAAGAAGGCAAATGTAATGTTTGTTTTTGATTCTTTTTGATTGAATTGTTTTTCTCCGAAATGGCATACTCCTTACCTTCTATAGAAAATGTAAATTCATCGTTAGAATCCTCCACGCCCATCACAAAAATCCCCAAATCCTTGGATTTAGTCCTTTGTTAATCTATAAAAGAAGGATTCTATAACATTTTATGATGAAGAAAGTCTTTGTCAATGGTTATGGTTCCATAGGTAGTCGTATAATTCAGTTCATCAAAGATGATCCTGAAATCCAAATAGTGGGAGTTGGTAAATATTCTCCAGATTCAAAAGTTACTGAAGCAATAGAGCAAGGCTTTAACGTATATGTTCCTGAAAAAAATCAAAACGCTTTTTCTGATTTTAGCATAACTGGAAATATAGAATCGGCATTAGATGAATCTGATTTAGTAATTGATGCATCGCCTGGTGGATATGGTTTTAAAAACAAAAAATTATTTTATGAGCCTAGAAATATCTTATCAATATATCAGGGCGGAGAAACCATTGAAGGCGAAAATGCAGTCTCTGATTTACTATTTAATTCAAAAGTTAACTATGGAGATGCAATTGGGAAAAAACATGTGATGCAAGGAAGCTGTAATGTTACAGGAATGGGTCGCATCTTGGAACCATTAAGAAAGAATTTTGGAAACTCAATACGAAGATTCGATGTTACTCTTGTTAGAAGATGGGCTGACATTGAACAAATAGATGAAACAGTACCGGATACCATTGAATTAACACAAAACCCGCACCATGGAGAAGACGTAAAATCTTATTTTGGAAAAGACGCTCCATTGTTTGTACGTGCTATTAAAGTGCCTACGAGACAAATGCATTTGCATATAATGGATATCAGATTTGAGAGAAATATTCCTTCAATAGATGAGATACATGATATCTTCAAAAATGAATATGGTGTTGCAACACTATGGAGTGCAAAAGGAACTAAAGATATTAGAGATTTTGCTGAAAAACTAAATTTTAGTTTTAAAGATACAAATATGATTCACATACATGCAAACATGACACAAAAAATTGACGATACAATACAAATAATGTATTCTGATGATCAAACTGGTATTGTAATACCTGAGAATCATATCTTGTTACAAGCAATGTTATTTGAAAAATCATATGAGGATGCTGTAAAGCACACCGAAAAATTATTTAATATATCTGAGAAAAAAAGACTCCTAGAATCTAATTTCGCTAAAAAATAATTATTTGATTTTTTCTATTCTGATTTTATCTGGTTTATTCTTTGAAACTTTTTCTATTATGATTCTTAGAGAGTCAATTTCAATTTTATCTCCTTCTTTTGGTATATCGCGTAATTTTTCATGTAATAATCCATTTAATCTTGAATAATCATCCCCTTCAGGAATACTGGTTTTAAAAATCTCATTAATTTTATCAATTTCTATATCTCCGTCAGTTAGAATTGCATCATTTCCTTCACTCTGAAATATTTCTTGTACTGTATCTTTTTCATCATGAATCTCCCCCACAATTTCTTCAAGTAAATCTTCTAATGTTACGCATCCTTCTACGCCTCCAAATTCGTCTACTACTATTGCCATGTGAGTTTGCCTTCCTTGCATTTCTTTTAGTAAATCACTCACCATTTTCTCTTGTGACACGA
>Ga0310121_10003057_pt1 | contig 15491 bp, 7 predicted proteins | sample CB27_Tmax_986_MG_FD_203504 | JGI IMG/M metagenome (GOLD analysis project Ga0310121, IMG submission 203504) | Marine microbial communities from Western Arctic Ocean, Canada - CB27_Tmax_986 | ecosystem: Environmental > Aquatic > Marine > Oceanic | place: Canada: Western Arctic Ocean | collected...
CAAATTCACACCAACGATTGGTGGGGCGAACACAAACGACAGTTTCAAAAACGTCGCGATCGATGGCGATACCATGGTGGTAGGCGCACCAGCAGACGACACCTTAGGTGGGAACAGCGGCGCTGTTTTTGTACATATGCGAAGTGGCGGAACATGGGTACAGCAGCAAAAGCTGACTGCGGATGATACTGCAGCGGGCGATTTGTTCGGCTGGAGTGTTTCGATCTCTGGCGACACGATAGCGATCGGCGCATGGGCAGATGATGATTTGGGCACCCAAAGCGGTTCAGCTTACGTGTTTACTCGAGTTGGGGGTGAATGGACGCAATCGCAAAAACTCACCGCCAGCGATGGAACAGTCGGGGCGCACTTCGGGAAAACAGTCTCCATTCGTGGTGACTACATCGCTGTGGGTTCGCCCTGGCACGATGCTCTCGCCTCTAACAGCGGTGCTGGTTACGTATTTCACCGGCTTGATGACGTTTGGCCCGAGCAGCAAAAACTGCTCCCGAGTGTCGCTGAAATCGACTCTTATTTCGGTGATGCAGTCTCCATCGATGACGACACCATTGTTGTGGGAGCAGATGACAATGACTTTGGCGACGATAGTGGTGCCGCTTATGTGTTTACGCGTACCGGTACCTTATGGACTGAGCAACAGCGGTTAATTCTCAACAGTGGACAGTTAAGAGACTATTTCGGCAGCAGCGTTTCGGTTTTCGGCGACACCCTGGTGGTAGGAGCCCAAAGGCAAGACGATGCGGCATTTGATGCTGGGTCGGCCTATGTCTATACGCGAAGCGGTAACGAGTGGACTCTCGCGCAGAGCTTGAACGCGGGCCCAGGTGGCCCGCATTCGGATATCTTTGGAACAAGCGTAGCCATCCGTGGTGATGTTCTGGTTGTAGGTGCGCCATGGGATGATGACACGGAGACGAACGCGGGGGCCGTATTTGTATATGCACGGGTCGACGGTTCTGACTGGGACTTACAGAGAAAGTATGGTGCAAGCGATGCCGCCGTTGACGACATGTTCGGTGATGTAGTCGCCACCGATGGGGCCACTGTGGTTGTTGGCGCGACAAAAGGTGATGGTGATGCGGTTGATAGTGGCGCAGTCTACGTCTACGCGGATTGTTTATTTTGTAATCTTTGTGGCAACAGCACCATCGAGGGACTGGAAACCTGCGACGATGGAAATACGGTGGATGGAGATGGGTGTTCGTCGGACTGTGCGGAAGAGACCTGTGTAGTGGCAGGGTCCGCCCCCGGTTGTACCGTCAATGAATCCCAAATCACCCCCAGCGACCCCGACGGCGATTGGCCATACTTCGGAAATAGTCTTGCCATCAGCGGCGATACCCTGGTGGCGGGCAACGAGACCGATGATGAATTGGATACTGACAGCGGTGCGGCCTATGTCTTTATGCGAAGTGGCGAGGTCTGGACGGAGCAAGTAAAACTAACCGCAAGTGATGGGGCTTCACAGGACCGCTTCGGGAAAACCGTTACCATCAGCGGGGACACCGTGGTTGTGGGTTCACCTCACGACGACGACAACGCACCGGGCAGCGGCTCGGCTTATGTATTTGTGCGAGATGGCGGAGTCTGGACACAGCAACAAAAACTAACCGCCAGCGATGCAGAAACAAATGATAACTTCGCGAATAGTCTTGCCATCAGCGGCGATACCCTCGTTGTGGGCGCACATTGGGAGGATAGTCTGGGATGGGATAGCGGCGCAGTCTATGTATTTGTGCGAAGTGACGGGGTCTGGACCGAGCAACAAAAACTCACCGCCAGCGACGGCGGAGAGGGATCAGGAGGCAATAGATTCGGCAGCTCGATTGCCATCGATGGAGATACCGTGGTTGTAGGTTCCCGTGGCAACGACGCGTTGGGGAGTGACAGTGGTGCCGCCTATGTATTTGAGAGGAGTGACGGGGTCTGGACCGAGCAACAAAAACTCACCGCCAGCGATGGAGAAGGCGATGATTGGTTCAGTTCTGGATTGGGTATCAGCGGCGATACCATTGTTGTGGGCGCAATGTGGGAGGATAATTGGGACTTCAACAGCGGTGCGGCCTATGTATTTGAGAGGAGTGATGGAGTCTGGACGGAGCAACAAAAACTCACCGCCAGCAACACAGGGGAAAATCAAACTCATTATCATTTCGGCCTAAGCGTTACATTACACGGCAACATCCTATCGCTGGGCGTACCTGGCTACGACTATCCGGGCATGTTTGGGTCCACCGCAGGGATCGGTGCAGTCTATGTATTTGTACGAAATGCCGGAGCCTGGATAGAGCAACCCAAACTCACCGTCAACGCATACGTTGCGGGTGACGAGTTGGGCAACGTGGTGAGCATCAGCGACAGTACGGTCGTCGCCAATTCCACAAGAGACGGCGGAACCGTATACGTCTTCGATATTTGTCCTCAATGCTCTCTCTAAAAGCCCTCTCTGCCTGTAAATCAACCCGCTGTGATCTCCAGGTGGCCGGTTCGGACGAACCAGAGCTCAAAGGACGGCCTATAATCCAGGGACATGGCCTCTTGTAGGGCCGAGACGTACGCCTCGCCCTGCCCTTTATATTTGGCGAGCAGCTCGGCCGAGCCGCCGGAGCCGTCGTAGGGATCGGTCTTATAATCCACGACCACATATTGCTGCCGCTCCGGATCCAGATAGACCATATCCAGCACGCTGGTCACATAGCCTACCGGTCCCTCTGGCGAGGATTCTGGGGTGATGAGGACCGGGTATTCCCGTGCCACCACATGAGGCGAAACCTCCTTCAGTCGGTCGTATAGATCTCCGGAGCAGAAAGCCTGAAGAATAGAGGTCGCGTCCTCAATGACCGCCTCCAGTCGCTCCGCAGGGACACCACGACTTTGCAGATGCGCTCGAGCCCGCGTCGGCAGGTTCTCTTGCCAGCTCTGGTCAAGAACCAGATCCTCCTCCAGGAACTCATGCACCAGACTCCCCACGAGAGAGCCCAGCCCCGAGGATTGCGGACTGATAGCAGGCCGTTCATCCTCGGATGCGTCCTCAAACTGTGGTATTAGTTTGGACACGCTGGTCCCCAGGGGCCGACTCTGATGGCTCTGTGCTGCTTGTACACGGCGCTCAAGATCGGCGAGCCCGGCCTCGATCTCCTGGATCTGCGGCACACGAAGAGCGTCCTCCACCGGTGTTCCGGCCTGATTCAGTTCGGGGTCGATCGCTGGATAACACCATTGTACGCCGCTATGGGAGAAACGACTCACTCCTTCCTCGGCGCAGGCCTGCATACCTTCTCCAAGATCGGGGCCTTCGCGGTAGGCTTGCTTCAGAAGATGCATATAGCTGGTCGGTGAGATCTTCTCGCCCGCTAGCGGCCAGCGACCGCACATGACCAAACGCGTCGCCGCTCGGGTCATCGCTACATAGAGAGTCCGGATACGCTCCGCTCCTTCCACTGCAGCCCGGATCTCTCCCAAATCGCCATACGCGGGCGTGCAGGCCCCAAACAACTGATAGGCCAGTCCGCCGGTCCTTCGTGAGACCTCCGTCTTCTCTCCCGGGCTTCGTCGATCGTTCTGGGCGGCCTTCCGGTGGAGGCCAACCAGGTAGACATGTTCGGCCTTAAGCCCCTTGGATTTATGAATCGTCATCACCCGGACCGCGCCATCCGATGAGGCCTCGGGTCGCGCTTCTTCGGCGTCCAGCTGACGCGACACCTTCCGGCGCAGGCTCTGCAACAAAGCAGGGATATCCCAACCATGTTCCTCCAGAGTAACCGCCAGATCCTCGAAGAAGCGTTCCAGATTCGCGATCCGGTATCGGCCCGGATAGCGACTGCTTTCGGTGGCCTCCAGATATAGCTCATGGCGAAGTGTCTCGATAAAACGGTCGGAGGGATCGTCGCGGAAGCTACGGCGAAGCCGGCCTAGAAGACGTACAAAACCGCTGGCGCTATGATGCCAGCCCTCAATTCGATCCATCCCTGGGACCGCGGACTCGACCCGATCCGCCACCTCCGCAAGCTGGGCACATAGTTGATCTTCTACCTCCTGGTCGGGCACATGCAGCATTTTGCCCGGGAAGCCCTGCGCCCAGAGCGGTATCAGCGCCACATCGGGGATCCCGACCCAGGACGACCGCAGTGTTGTAAGGAGCGCGAGCTGATCGCCGGGATCGATGATCGTTCGTACAAGGGCCACGACCTCTACGATCTCGCGCCGTCGGAAATAACTGCGATCACGCTCCACTCGATGGGGGATCCGCAGCTTTCGAAGCTCGTTCAAAACGGAATCCAATACGCTGCTGGAACGTAATAGTACCATCACCTCGTCCCAGGACTGGATTTGTCCGCTCCGCCGCAGACGCGCGATATCTCGTGCGATCCAGGCTGCTTCCATGGCGGATAGCTCGTCACTTTTGGCGTCTGTCACGGATTGCTCGTTTTCCGCATCCCACCCCCAGGTCAGCCAATATTCGACGCCTGCTTGTCCTTCTGGGGCTGCGGGAGGATCCGCAGCCAGTTCGGAGGGATGTACCAGGGGCATATACGCAGGCTGTAGCCCTTTCGTCGGCTTCATAACCGCCGAGAAGACGTGATTCACTGCATCCACCACATCTTTGCAGGAGCGATAATTCACCTTCAGAGATTGCTCCCGCGCCCCGAATTGTGAACGAAGCCCATCCAGAAAGCTTGAGTAGGTCTGCAGATCGGCATTACGCCAGCCATAGATCGACTGCTTCGGATCACCCACGATAAATAATCCAGGCCGATTATCCTCGGCGCCTTCCAGGGCTAGATGGGCGATGAGCGCGCACTGAAGCTCATCCGTGTCCTGGAACTCGTCCACCAAAAGCTGATCCATCCGCGAGCACTCCATCGCTGCGATGCCATTCTTACGATCGGCCAATAGAGCTCTGGCGTGGTAGAGAAGATCGCCAAAGGTGACCACCCCGTTCTGACGCAGCCCCTCGCAGACATCCACAAACATGGGCTTCAGAGCACCCCGGGCCACCTGAATCAAATCCACGTCAATGCTCTGCACGGCGCGCATTCTGCGGCGAAGATCCGGGCAAACCGTAGCCAACGCGTCGGCATGCTGGCCTAAACAGGCCTCCTCGCTTTGGGTAAACTCTCCCCGGCCCCAATCACCGATCCGTTTCAGGGCCTTCAGATGTGTATTGTCATCGCTCCAGCGAACCAGCTCTTTCAAGCTCTCTACGCCCGGTTCGGCCTGTTGCAGCAGCTCGTGCAACGCCCGGAAACTATCCTGGGTTTCGTGCGCACCACGAAGACGGTTTCCCACCAGACGGTCGGCCAGAATATCTTCCAGACCGGCCAGGCAACGGGTCAGATTCGACCACAGCCTAGCCAGGCTTTTCCTCTGGAAGGGATCCCAGTCCAGCTCATGTGGCTCCAGGGAGCTGGTACATAAGCGACTGAGCGCCGCCAGAACATCTTCGAGGGACAGCTCACGACTCAATAAATCCAATAGAGGGGAATCCTCTGGGCTCTCCAGGGCGGCTCGTAGATGGTCTTCCACGACCTCCTGCACCCGATGGGTCAGACGGCTCCCATCGGCATCTACGTCAAAGCCGGGCGGGAGCCCCGCTTCCATGGGGTGACGCGCGATCACCCCTTTGCAGAAGGCGTGGATCGTCGACGCAGCGAACTGGTCCTGACAGAGAGCCAACGCTGCGACTCGCCGCGACAACTCCTCGCCCGTCGGCAATCCCGCAAAAGCCTCCAGACCGTAGGGCTGGCGACCGGCCTGTAGCTCGGCGATATTCTCCGCCAGCTTCTCGCCCATCTGGGCGGCCGCCTTATCCGTGAACGTTATCGCACACACCCTTGATAATACGCGGCTCGCCACCTCTTCGTCGGGCGGTGTATTCGTAGTGGATAGATGGGCTTCGTTTTTGTCCCAGCCAGGCCCCAGGCACCAGGCAAGAATCCGGGCCATCAAGGCGGTGGTTTTCCCCGTACCCGCACTTGCGACGGCGATCGTAGTCCCAGAAAAGGTCGCTTGTGATGATTCGCTCATTTCGGCCTCTTCTTCCGTCCCGCGAGACGCCATATGCGCTGAAATCCCTGGGACCATTCATCTTCGTCCGGTGGAGCGGCCTCCTCTCCAGCGAGCGCACGAAGTCGCCCACGAACATTCGAATCGCCGCGATAGCAGGCCTCCGCTACGTCACAGCGGTCGCACTGATCCGGCTCCTTATTCCGCCATGGTTCGGCAAGCCGCGGCAGCATGATGCCCTGTTCAAGACCACTCAGCAGAAGACCCACAATATAAAGGAGCTCGTCACGAGACGCGCTCTCGTCATCCTGGAAGTCGATATCTCGTAGGGCACGGTGTTTTAGCTCTGGGCGCAGGAACAGATACCGACCCAACCCCTTCTGTGACGGTTGAGAGGCTGCGTATAGGGCCGCCTGGAGCATCGTACCGTGACGAAAGCGCTTCAGAAATTCGCCCCGGATCTGGGATTTACCCGTCTTATAATCGGTCAATCGCAACACACCCTCGTGCATATCGACTCGGTCGGCCTTGAAAAACACCGGTCGACGCGGGGCGTCCTCGTCCTTGCTCAGAGGAACATCCACACGTCCCTCCAGCTCCACGCCCACCAGGTCTATTCCCTTGGACCATTCTTCTCTGGCTACATCAAAGTAGGGCATTGATCGGCGCACTATCGCCTGGGAGAAGGCAAGGAGACCTCCGGCCTTCTCCGCAAAGACCTTACGGGCGTTGCGCTCGATCAGGGCCAATAATTCGTCCCTGGCCGGCCACGCCGTCTGGTAGGTCAAGGCGGCCCGGGCTTCGTCCAACAGGTGTAGGCGCGGCGTCTCTCGTCGTTTACCGATCGCTTCCAATACGCCGTGGATCAGATTCCCGAGCAGAAGATTGTCGCTACCGGAGAGCATCTCAAAGGGATCTTGAACCGGTTCCAGTCCCAGATAGCGTCTTACAAACATTTTCCAGGGGCAGCGGGCGTAGTCCTCCAGGCGGGTCACAAAGAGGCGGCCACTTCGAGGGTCCGAGGCATCCACAGCCGGCCCGACAAAGCCCAGATACGGCCCGTGGGCGTTCCGTAGGACCTTCCCGGCCTCCGTGGAGAAATCGGGCGCCTGCTCGTCCAGAATTCGAAACCGAGCGTCCACGCTCGGGCTCGCAAGATTTGGATTGGAACCCACTCGATGGGCGGCGTGTACGATCTGTTGGCTCAACTGCCGATCCCCGACGAGCCCCGCGATGACCGCATGCTCCAGGTAGGGCCTCGCCGTATCCTCCAACACCACCGTGGTTGGCCCCCGAGCGACGGAGAGCTGGGCATCCTCGCCCCACCCCAACGCGCTGCGCAATCTCTCTACATACGGCGACGCGAAGCAATCGTGGCCCCGTTCGTCGGTCGTCAGCCAGGACAAGGTAACCTGCGGGGCGGAACCCATCAGCTGCGCAAAAAGATACCGTTCCTCATAGGTGGATAAGCGCTTGATGGGGATCTCCCGGAGGAGATCTCCGCGTCGAAGGCGTACTCGCAGGGTATCCGAGAACAGGGGATCTTCGGGACTGGTGCGAGGAAACATTCCACGATTCAATCCCACCAGGAATAGATGTTTAAACGTACGGCCACGGGCCTGCATAGCATCCAGGATCTGGATACCAGCGCCCGGCCCCCCCAGGTCGGAATAGGCCACGTTCTCCAAGGTGGATTCCAGCATCTGCATCCACTCGGAGAAGAGCAACTGGAAATCATCGGGGAGTTCGATCCTGGAACCTATTGTGTCGAAAGCAACCCGGATTTCGGAGTCTTCGCTCCAGCCCATACAACGCGAGCCCAGATCGGTTAACCAGGCGCACCATTGGGGGAATGTCCTGGACTCACTCTCGCCTATCGAATCCAGTGTAGTCACCACCGTTCGAATATTGGCGACAAGCTCTGCAACGGTCTCACGGGAAAGTGTTCTATACCGAATCCCACGCTTACCACCGGGTTCCTCCGGTATAACCAGCCCTTCCACCACCGGAAGCTTTTGTACACCGCCCTCACCATATATGGCGTCCACATTGAGGCGAACCACATCTTCAAGGCGACTACAACCAAGACTGCGGAGGCAGGCACGCAGGTCAAAGCCGGCCAGAGATGTATCTCCCTGAGTGGCCGTATCCGCGAGAGAAACCCAGACATCACTTCGAGTCTTTTCACGATCTCGAAGCATCCGGCATAAGGCATAGATGGGTCGCATCGAAGGTAGGATGGGCCCACGTGCCTTTTCGGCCGAGAATGGTATGCCCATACGCTCCAATTGCGTGCGAATGGTCTGTCCATAGCCCGAGAGATCCCGTGCCACGATTCCGATCTCCTCCGGGGCCGTTCCGGAATCGAGAAGAGCGCGGGTTCGTAATGCGACCTCTCGGATCTCCGCGGCGCGTCCGTGCGCCACAAAGCAGGTTGCATCAACGGCAGGTTCGTCGGGGCTCGATTCCTCGCTCTGCCCGTAGGGAGCCAGGCGCTCCATCAGGCGCCCCGCAAACCGGCGTCCGAGATCCACCGCGTCGGTTTGGCTCGGATCGATGGGGAGGTCCATATACACCGTGGCGTTCTGGTGCTGAACCAACGCCTCGATGAGCTCCGATGCCGCTCCGGTAGCCTCGGCAAAGCCGTGAACGAGTACTTGCGTATTGGGAAGTGCTCCATGAAGGCGTTCTGCGGCCTCCAGGAAAACACGAGCCGTAGTCCAGACTCCCATCTCTGCCAGACTTTTCTCGGTGTCCGACGCGATCTTCAGCACATCGACAGCTTGATTTACGCTGCTACTCCCCATCAATGGGCCGGGATCGGGAATCAGTCCATCCGCATACGGCGTGCCCAGGCATTCCGCCGCTGCCTCAAACATGCCATGGGAATAGCCCGCATCCAGGAGATCCCGTACCGCTCCCGATACGGCTCCGGCCCCATCGGAGATAGACGATAAGTACTGACAGAAGTCACTACGAGTGTGGATTTGGCGCGCCACCACCAGCCGAAATAGATCGTCGGCCGGAGCGGGAACAATGCCGGACTTGAACAGGATCTCCTGCGCCAGTCCCCACAGCGTCTGCACCTGTACCCCGGCGACAGCCCGCCCATAGTGCTGAACCAAAGCGTGGAGTAGATGGTGCCGTAGACTCGCCGACGGTACGATGATTCGTAGATCGGTCCAAAGGTTATCCGCAGACGCGCCACGCGCGTCCTGTAATGCATCCACAGCCCGGAAAACAGCCCGCTCGGTTGCTCTGGGACCGTGGGCAACGACAATTCCCTTCATCGAGGAATCCCCATGGTCGAAACACTCCATATTTCCATCGTATCGGGCTCGCGAATGACCGGACCATAGGGGCCAGAGGCTGTCAATCTATCGTGTATTTTCCACACCGGGCCGGGTTCGGCTCCGCATTTCAAGTCCTGCATCGAAACGTAAATATGGGAATCTTTGACGACTCTATCGACAGAGCCGAAAATCGAAGTGCTCCAGGTTAAAGCTAACTCCTGTTTCGATCCCAAGGATGATCCAGTGACGACCCCCGATCCCGAAAACCCCAATATCCCACGAGCCGTGCCCCGATTCCCACGGTATGAGGTCGGCTTTCTTCTGCTGGCCGGGATCTTCCTGGTCTCGTTGATAGTGGCGAACCTTATGGCTTCGAAGCTCTTCCTATTATTCGGGGTGGTGATGGTGGCCGGCGTTATCCCCTACCCGATCACCTTCCTATCCACCGACCTGGTATGCGAGGTATACGGGCAACGTCGTGCCAATACCCTGGTATTCATCGGCTTCATTTTGTCCTTCTATGTCATGCTCATTCTGCAACTTGGCCTGGCCGCCACTCCGGTATCCCAGGGCGATCCATGGTACGCCTGCTATGGAAGCCTCGACGAGTGCATGCATTGCCTCGAGAATATGCGAGATTGTTTCAAGTCTGAGCGTTTCCAGCGGATAGCAAACGACCGACAGCACGAGTTCGAGCTGGTCTTTGGCGGTACCATACGCGCAATTATTGCCAGCATGATCGCCTATCTTATCGCCCAATTGATCGATGTACGTATGTTCCATTATTGGAAACGGCGAACCAATGGCCAACATCTCTGGCTTCGTAACAATGCGTCGACTGTGGTGAGCCAGCTTGTCGATACGGTTCTGGTCGTACTCATTCTCTTCGTAGGTGTGCTGCCCACAAACCAGATTGTGGCTCTGATCGTGGCAAGTTATTGCTTCAAATTGATTATTGCCCTGGTAGACACGCCCTTCTTCTACTTTGGGACCCGTTATCTGAAGATTCTCGTATCGGAAGAACGAGAATGGCCGGTTAGACCCGTGTTGGTGGCCGAGGTTTCACTAGCGGTGATGTGTCTGGCCAATATTGGACTGGTAATCTGGGCGGGAAGCATCGTAGCGGACTCTGGGGCGATGTCGACCTTCGCTGGACAGGCCTTTCTGGTGATCGGCGTCGCAGCGGCCAATCACCTGTTGTGCACTGTAGCCCTTGCGCAACCCAATATGCGTCGAGATTGCGGAATCCTTATGTTGGTTCTGACTACGATCGTCGTGTTTACGATTCGTTACGAGGCACCACATCGGACCGTAGGACTTATATTGTGTATCGCTCTACTGGCTGGAAGCCTGATCAACGCGCTTCAGCAAACCGACGACGAAAACGAAGCATAATAGGTCTACCGCCTACACCCTGGCATTTCGTGATTGCCCTGAAGGTATTCTTTGCGGTACACGAGAACCCAGCTGGCCTTCGGAGATGGGTTTGTACGCCAAAGAAACGACAGATCGGATGCTGTTACGACAGGTGCTGAGTGATCACGCCCTACGGGCTTCGTATATGCTCGGTGACCTGGAACCAACGCACTTCCGATTTACCCGCTGGTTCGTCGGATCGGAACATGAAACCGCGCCGATAAGCGCCATCGTGATGCTCTATACCGGCCTACGGTTACCGGTCCTGCTTACCCACGGGAATCCCCACGCTTTGAACGCCGCCCTGGAGTTGGCGATTGATGACCTGCCCGGCCAGATTCATCTACAGATTGAGCGGCCGCATGATCTCGTGATGGGGCGCTACTACGAAGTCGACACCATGCGTTCTATGTTACGAATGGGGCTCCGTCAGGAAGACTACATCCCGGCAGAGGTCGATTCCGAAAACGTGGTTCGGTTGGGACATCAAGATACGGCCGACCTTATGGAGCTGTACGGTACCACCTACCCGGACGCTTTCTTCGAGCCCTATCAATTAGAGCATGGCTTCTACTATGGAACGCGCCGTGATGGGCGCCTGGTGTCGGCGGCTGGAACACATGTCTTCTCGGAAGAGTTCAAGATCGCAGCGGTAGGGAATGTGGTTACCCACCCCGAATACCGCGGCAAACAGCTGGCGACCACTACGGTGTCGGCTCTACTAAATGTTCTCTTCGAGAAAGTTGACGCGGTGGCCCTGAATGTCGCGGAAGAAAATACATCCGCACGCCGGGCCTTTGAAAATCTCGGGTTCAAGGAACATCTGCGATTTCTCGAAGGTGGGCCCGCCATACGGCGCCACTGACCCGACCTTCCCTATTGCCAACTAGTTGGGCGGTTCCTCACACTCTCCATCGTGTGATTTCTGCACGCCTACCTGTTGTCGCTCGCAGTCGTTCGGATAGGTCATTCCGTTACAGCCACAAACGGGATCAAAGATCTCCGCGCAAGATTCGGGGACGTCGACACAGATTCCAGGAATATCGGCTCCCAGACAGAGGCCTTCCGCTCGATCGCAGAACTGACCCTCCTCGCAGGTATCGCCTACGATTCCTCCACAGGAGTTGCCCCCTCCGAATTCACAGGGACCGTCGTGCGCCTTCTGTACACCTGCACTTTGTCGTTCGCAGTCGTTTCCATAGGTCGTTCCGTCACAGCTACATACGGGATCATAGTTCTCTGGACAGAATTCGGGGACCTCTACGCAGGATCCAGGAATATCGGCTCCGAGACAGATGCCTTCCAGAAGATCACAGAACAGATCCCCCTCGCAGGTAGCACCTACGAATCCACCACAGGAGTTACCCCCGCCTGTGTTGCAGGAACCGGAATATGCCACTCCCATGGCAGCCATCCCCGCCTCACAGCCATTGCCGTAGGTGGTTTCATCACAACCACAAACGGGATCCCAGACGGCCACGCAGATCTGGGGGATTGCACTACATAACCCCGTCGCATCGCAAGGACTCGGCTCCGCTTCCGGCGGTAGGATATTAAACGATTTGGGCCGGCGGCAATACGTCCCGTCGGTAGTGCAGTCGGCGTTGCTTTCACAGGCGTGCCCGCAGGTACCGCCCAGATCCGTCACACCGATGGTCATAGGCACACAGCTCAATTCTGGATCACATTTCTCCAGCATCCATTGGGGAACGAATCCGCCACAATTATCTCCATCTTCTGCGAATGGGTAACATTCCCCACCCGCTATTCCTGCGGCAGCGGTCTGCTCTGTAGCTCGGCACCACAATCCAGCCTCGCAATCCGCATCCGTAGTACATGGTGGACCCGGCAGCGCACACTCACCGGTGCTCTGGCCTCGAACACCGACAGTAGCCGCCTCACAGCCATTGCCATAGGTGTTCCCATCACAACCACAAATCGGGAGATAAATATCCGGACATTCGGAGGGCCTTGGTAGGCAGCCACCGGGTAGGGTACAGACGTCCCCCGCCGGGACAATCAGTTCGGTAGGCTTGGGTCCAGCACAGTATTCTGTTTCGAGGCATTCCTCATTCAGAAGGCATGGTTCCGTGCAAACGCCGTCACTTTGGTTCGGAATGGGAGAAAGAACCACACAGTCCAGACCCGGAACACATTTGTCCTGCATCCATACTGGAGGAATTGCCGGTCCCAGGGCGTAGTTCTGACAAGACTCGCCCTTTGGCAGGTAGGGCGCACATTCGTTCTGGCCATTCATGGTCGGACGACACCAGGCGAGCAGATCGCAATCCTCGTCGGTATCGCAAGCGCCACCACTCTGCCCACACGGGCCCTCGTGGTCCAACTGGGTCTTGGTTTTAATACGCATACAATCGTTGGGATAGGTTTTCCCATCACAACCGCAGACCGGACTGAACACCTCCGGACATTGAGCCGGGATTTCTACACAATGGCCCCCCATATCGGATACGAGACACGCGCCGGGGCCAAAGTTACAGAATTCGCCATCGTCACAGGGAATACCCGCGATGGTTCCACAGACACCACTCGGTGAACAGGTGTCATCGCAGCCATCACCGTCAACATCTTCGGGCACTTCGCCGGGGCCGCATAGGATGGGCGTACAATCCTCACATTCGCCAGGGGCAGCCACCGATACACCGGCCGAGGCTGCACCACAGGCATTTCCGTAGGTCGTTCCATCACAACCACAAACAGGATCATATTCCAGAGTACATCCCTGGGGCATCACCGCACATTCGCCCGCACCTTCACAGGCCACACCAACATCACAGTACTCCCCTTCCCCACAGTCTTCTTTTCCACCACAGCCCGGCTCACATGCATCAATGCAGCCATCACCGTCCGTATCCACACCGACCGTTCCAGGGGCACAGGCTATCTGTGGGCAGGGATCGCCTTCATCGTTGTCACTTATATCGTTCTCCGTTGTGTCGGCCTGTGCCGTATCTTCATCGGCCACATCCTCATCCGCATCCGGTGGCGTTACCGTCCCCGGATCGTTCGAGACTGTCTCCGAGTTGGAGGCGTCCGAAGCACCGTCAGGATCGGCGTCGGGGTCAGGCCCCGAAGAACAGGCCGCACCAATGAACAACACCAATACAAGGGTAAGAAACCAACCTGAGAACGAATTGATCCTGAACATCTCGAAGCCTCCCATAAGCGAAACGTCACATCATTCTATTGATTCTTTGCCAGGAAGCAATAGAGGATTGTTCCGAAAGATCTGCTGACGGGATTTTCAGAAGGAGGAGCGGATCGATGGTCGCTCTACTCGCCAGCCGCGGTCAACATCACCCCGATGCCGGGTAAGCCGAGAATAACCTCTCGCAGATTCACCGGATCGATCGGTTTGTGAACGTAGACATTACTGCCGTATTGGTAGGACTGAAGGATGTCATCCTCGGCCTGGGAGATAGTCAGAATCACCACCGGGATCTCCGCCAAATCCGCGTCATCACGGATCTCGCGCAAGATATCAAGCCCCGTAGGACCAGGCAGATTGATATCCAGAAAGATGAGGCCTGGGATAGGGTGGGTTTCACGATCCTCAAAAGGGCCCTCACCACGAAGATAGCGAAGTGCTTCATCTCCATCACTTACCACGTTGATATCATTCAGAATCCGGGCCTGACCCATACAGATCCGAAAGATTTCGACATCATTTCCATTATCCTCTGCCAAGAGGATTTTGATCGGTGGCGGACCTTGCGCCGTCATGAAGCATCTCCTATACCTAGTCTTCACGTTTCTACGTGCCAGTTGTTGCATTGTCAACGCATACGAGGTACCAGCACTGCTCTCCTCGTTGATTTCCTACGGCTATCGAGCGACTCCAACGTGAAAGACCTTACCGAAGATAGACGGATTACCAAGCGTCTGAATAAGCTTATCAGCGTCACGATAGAAATGGCGTCGGGTGCTATTCAGGCAACGACATCCAATATCGGGCCGGGTGGAGCCTTCATCCAGACGCGACAGCTCGTGCCTCTTGGAAAGCTGATTCCCTTACGACTAAAACTCCCTATAGGCGTGAAAGGATCCCTACTCGCGGTCGGGCGTGTCGTACGACATGTAACGCAAGCCACCCCGACTGAATCACCGGGCTTCGGCGTGCAATGGGTTCGCATCCACACACGTGGCGACCCTCGAATCCTGGATAACGTTCTGGTCCGGTATTTTGGCTCTTTGGATAGATTGCCACTTGAGCAGCTCGACCTGGACGGTAAGAAAAGACCTCGCCCGTATGCGGTGGATTTTTCTCCCAAACCAGTACCCGTCGTCCAACCGACGGCCTCCCGCCCCCAGGATCGCTCCAACGAGGTCCCTGTGGACATTCTAATCACCTACCAGGTCCACAATATGTTCCTGGCGGGACGTTTGAAAGCCGTTAGTCAAAAGACCCTATTCATAGAACCCCAGGCCCTGTTTCCGGAACGTGGCGCACGTACGGTCGTCATCATGCGAATTCCACACGCGGCGAAAAAGCAACGGATTTCGATGATTGCCCACGTTACTGAGATCCAGGTGGACGACAAACAGCGAGTTCTTGGTTTTCGCGCGCAGATCGAATCTCTGGATGAACACGGCAATCCCGGAGCATTAGCCGCTTACATCGACAGGGCCCGTGAAATACAGGGCTGAAGTCACCCCTTGATTAACAGGTTCCTGTCCCAGGCACGGTAGGCCTTGCCCCATACGGGTTCTCTGATATAGGTTCGCCCCCCGAGCAAG
>Ga0310121_10003058_pt1 | contig 15489 bp, 16 predicted proteins | sample CB27_Tmax_986_MG_FD_203504 | JGI IMG/M metagenome (GOLD analysis project Ga0310121, IMG submission 203504) | Marine microbial communities from Western Arctic Ocean, Canada - CB27_Tmax_986 | ecosystem: Environmental > Aquatic > Marine > Oceanic | place: Canada: Western Arctic Ocean | collected...
TCGAGGGATTGACAGGAGAGTCTGCTCGATTACGACCATTCTTGTCTTCAAACGACACCCATTGGCGAATCGGAATGCAGAATGGTGGCGACTTCAACGTGCCACCATGTGGACCCATCGATGCCACCGATCCCGATAGCAAAGTCCGTTGTGAGATCATTCCTGAGATGTTCACTGGCGAGACACTTCGAGTCATTGGCAGCGTCTGGAACCGAACTCTGGTGCCATGGCCACACGATCCAATGACGCTGCAGATCGACATCGATCACAACGGCATCTTCGCCGGCTCTCAAGAGACTGGATACGCGCGCGCGCCACAGATGATAGATGGCGTCGCGACCTTCGATTACAATTGGACTTGGTATTCTCAGTATCCAGCAGGTCACTACGGAATCCGCGCTGATTTCACCAACTCTAACTTCTACTTCACCGGAAACCAGACCTCGGTCCTCGCACCTACCGGAGCCTACCTCAACGTCTCCGTGATCGGTACGACGACCTTCCAGGAGCAATTCCAACCGCGCCTCTATCGCGGTCAGAATCGCACCATAGATGTGCGGTTGCTCGACAATGCACTGCAACCTGTGCGCAGCGCTCAAGTCAATTTCTTGTGGTCCGCAGATGGCTCAAACGGCATCGCCGAGACCGACAACCTGGGTTATTTCACAGTCAATCTGACGATCGAGCCCAGCCACGAACTGGGCAATTTCACTCTGACTTACGCATATCCTGGCGACCCGTTGCGACACGGCACTGCTGGCGAGATGAATCTCTGGGTCGTGTCGAGAACCTACATCAGTCTGCAGGGTACGACGCCGAACATCCGTTCGAGCGGCGATATCTGGGAATTCACTGCCCAAGTCACCGACGATAATCGTACGGCTCTGATCAAGGATGCAGGTCAAGCCCTCGATGGTTGCGCCGAGAATGGTGGCGAAGTCCTCTTGATCATGGAAGGGACTGACTTCGAAGACCGGACTCACCGGCAGATCGTCGAGACTCTATGCCCCAACGCCGGCTCGATACACTACGAGATGATCCTCGACCCACAACTCCTGCGCGATGACCCACAATCCTTCCTGCCGGATGGATTCGGCCCTGTGAACGTGGTACTGCGCTTCGAGGAGAACCTCCCTCACGAGGGTTGTGAACCTCTCAGCGACGATAATCTCCATACTTCGGGGGCATGGGATCCATGCGCTCAGACCGTCAACAGCGACCATTACCGACGAGTGATGCAGTTCCAGGTCGATGGCTACAGTCTGATCGGCAGAACCAATCTCAATGTCGACGATCAGATCGTCTACACATCCGAGATCGATCCGACGACAGGTCAACCGATCGAGAAGCCGATGACGGTCACTGGCCAACTCGTCGATGAACTCGGTTCCAATCTATCGAACCGCGCCGTGCGCGTCACCTACGAGATGGTCGGTTCGGAGACCGGCATCGTCGGCTGCCTGCCGGGCGCCACCAACGTCGATGGATTCTTCGAGATTACCTGTCCGCTGAGTGGTGTAGAGGCTGGCCAGGCGAGGGTCAAGATAGAATTCAACTCCTACGAGAACAACGACCGTTACCGCTACCACAACGCCAGCGTCACCCGACTCTTCCCAGTCTTCTCGAATTCGACGCTGCAACTGCAGGAGATTGGGCCGTTCCGCAACGACGTCGACACATACTCCTTCCAGAACGGCTCGGTCTTCCCCGTGCTCTACCTCAAGGAATCGTTCCACCTCGATGCTCGTCTGTCGCAGACCAACGGCAACCCGATCGGTGGAAAGTGCCTCAACATCTACCTCGACCCTGCAACTAACACTCGCCCGGTCGCCACCGCGATCACTCGCGATGGTACTGGCGAGATAGAATGGTTCAGCGGCGACCCGGATGACAATCCGAGCCGCCGCGGTGTCGAGCCGACTTCGGACAAGATGGAAGGCTTCCGAATCGTTCGAATCGCATACGAACCGAACAAGGAGCTTCCAGGCGGTTGTCGAGCCGAGACCATCCCTGTGGTCAACGGCTCGTACATCGATGTCGAAGTGCTAGTACGCAGCCGCGTCGACATCCTGCTGAAGAATCACTGGTCCAATCCGGACGGTTACCAAGTAGGGGGCTTCGTCAATGGTTCTGTGGCTATTCTACGCGATCGAATGGATATCGCTGTGGAGCATCAGACGGTGATTTTCACCTACCAGTACTGGGATGGATCCGCATGGGTTGACTTCGAGGTGAATATCGCGACGACTGACGAGAAGGGGGTCGCTGCATTCAGCTTCGATTATTCTGGCACGGACATCATCGGTGCGGTGGAATGCGAAGATGGAGGGCCCTGCGCTGTGGAAGGAGAATGGCGGGTCATGATCCACTTCAAGGGCTCACACGAGTTTGAAGAGGAGTACCTCAACAACACTCCATCGATCTTCCTCGGTGAACCTATCACTCTCGGTCAGACGAATTTCTGGACTCTCCAGGTCTTCACCATCCTCGGCATCGCACTCGCCTTCGCTGCGCTCATCGGTGCGATAATGTATCGAAATTACGTCGAGCGCCGACGCATCGAGATTCTACGCGGAATTCTGACCGATTCACTGATGTCGCTCAAGGCATCGAACGAGTACATCGCGACGATCTTCAACTGCTACAAGGAATTAGTCAGATTCTTCCGCGGCAGAGGCGCGATGAAGAAGGTCTACGAAACCACGAGGGAGTTCGAGGATGCGGTCAACAGCATGCTCTCTGGCATCGCGCCTCCAGAGGATCTCAACACCTTCTTCTCACTCTTCGAGGAAGCGCGATACTCGGATCACGAGATCGGCGCCGACCAGCGCGATCGAGCGATCGGAGCGCTTGAGTCGATAGTCAGTCACATCAGCGCTGCTCTGGGCGAGGGTATGCTCAATCGAACCCCCGACAACGAGTCGGGCCTCTACGGCTCAGTCGTCAAGGCTGGCACATTCGTGGACGCAGAGGGGCTGGAGCGCATTGCTGGCGTCGATGAAGGTTCTGATGAAGAGTCTGGATTCCGCATCTGAGGATGAGGTTGGAGGGGGCGTTTCTCCCCCTTCCTCCTCACTTCAGAGGACTGCGCCGCGATGCCCCGTAGGGGCAACCCGCAGCATTCATAACAGATGGTCAGGTGGGCGCGCTACCCAAGCAAACGTCGAGGGAGTCATATGAGTACGAATACGAGAAAGACCAACAAGGCCTTGGTCGCCCTGATAGGCGATCTCAAGGACCAGAGCAGGTCGACCGGTTCTGCCCTGTGGCGAGACGTGGCGCTGCGCCTCGAGAGGAGTCGCAGCAACTGGGCTGAACCCAACCTGAGCCGCCTGTCGCGCTATGCTGGACACGAGGATATCGTCCTCGTTCCTGGCAAGTTGCTCGGCAGTGGGGATGTCAGTGGACAGCCGAACGTCGCCGCCTACAGTGTCAGCACCGGAGCCCGCTCCAAGATTGAAGAAGCAGGCGGGCGAGTTCTGACGATCCGCGAACTGATGGACGAGAATCCGAATGGCAAGGGGGTGAGGATCCTTGGATGAAGCAAGCACCCTCGTCTTCGATGCCTCAGACAAGATTCTGGGAAGGCTCGCGAGCCATGTCGCCAGCGAGCTTCTGACCGCTCGCAAGGCTGGCGGACAGAAGCGAGTGATCATCGTCAACGCTGAGAAAGCGGTCGTCACTGGACCGAAGACAGCAGTCTTCGCCAATTATGATCAGAAGTACAAACTCAACCACCCGAGGAAGGGACCATTCTTCCCAAGAATGCCTGACCAGATCCTCAAGCGCACGGTTCGCGGAATGCTGCCTTACCAGAAGAACAGCAGCGGCCGTAATTCACTTCGTGACCTCCGCGTGATGATTGGAACTCCAGCGAATCTCTCTGGAGATGGTCTGCCAGATGGTCACGCGTGGGGTGAGTCGGCATCATTCGACCGCGACCTACCACAGAAATTCGTTCGATTAGGCGATATCAGCGCCCATCTTGGCGTCGATTCTCGCAGATGGGGAGGTGACCAGTGATGGCTGCTCGAAAGAAGAAGAAGGTTGCAAAGGTTGTCAACATGAGCGGCAAGCGCAAGACCGCCATCGCTCGTGCAACAGTCCGCAAGGGCGCTGGCCGCGTACGCATCAACCACAAACCGATTCACATCATGGAGCCAGAATTGGCTCGCCGCAAGGCACTAGAGCCGGTGCAGATCGCTGAGGCGATGAACCGGCTCGCAGACGTCGACGTCGTCGTCGATGTGCAAGGCGGTGGTCAGATGGGTCAGGTAGACGCCATCAGAACCGCAATCGCTCGCGGCTTGGTCCACTACAACGGTGGCGCCGAGGGAATCGATGAAGAACTTCGAGACGAGTATCTTCGATTCGACCGCAGCCTACTTGTCAATGATCCGCGCCGCAAGGAACCCAAGCACCAGATGGGTCGCGGCGCGCGCAAGAAATGGCAGAAGTCCTACAGGTGATCAAATATGCTTATTCCAGTACGATGTTGGAGTTGCGGCAAGGTTGTCGCACACCTCTATGAACAATACAAGACCGCCGTCGATGCAGGTGAGGATGCAGAGAAAGTTCTCGACAATCTCGGCTTGGAGCGATATTGCTGCCGACGCATGTATGTCGGTCACATCGATTTGATTGACGAGATTGCACCGTTCAGCGTCGCCCGTGAGGACTGAATATCACAGCCGTCAAGGCTTTGTGAGGAACCTTTCACGGCGGACATACTCACAATGGGGCCTGTAGGTTAGTTTGGCCTATACTTCGCGGCTGGGGGTCGCGCGACCCAGGTTCAAATCCTGGCTGGCCCACCATTTCTACTCACACCCGAGTTCTCGCGCTTGGATTGAAAATCGGCTGTTAGTAGCGCATTTCTTACTACTGAATCACACTGTTTTTCAGGCTACCAACTCAGGGTATTATTCTCTACAATCGAATATTTGTTGTTGTTTATCACCCCTTAGATGTAGGATTAAACAGTCGATGATAAGCATGTTTTAGGGGGTCAGCGCACCTCGCGGAACATGGTTCGGGAGGGCATAGAGGAGGGCGCTCAAAGTGCGCGAATCGAGGAGTTGGCACAACTCCTCGCACACCATTCAGACCTCTATTACAACGAGGCCGCACCCGTCATCACAGATGCCGAGTATGACCTTCTGTTCGACGAATTGAAGCGACTCGACCCGACCCACCCACAACTCGATCGAGTCGGCTCTGACCCTGCTCCAGGCTCGATCAAGGTCGAGCATCTATTCCCGATGCAGAGTCTCGACAAGGCCAGCGAGGTGGCGGAGATCAGCCATTTCGTAGCACAAACCACCGCGCACGGACGCCGCTTCGTCTGCCAACCGAAACTCGACGGTTCTGCCCTCTCACTGGAATACCGACGCGGTCGATTGGTACGAGCCGCAACGAGGGGGAATGGCGAGCGCGGCGAGGACGTGACAGCGAATGCTCGACGCATCCCGAACATCCCAGAATCGCTCGGCTGGGACGGTGATTGCCACATCCGTGGAGAGGTGGTGATGCCGCTTGAGATATTCCGCTCTAAATACGCCTCATTCGCCCCGAACCCGCGCAACCTCGCTGCTGGCAGCCTGCGCCAGAAGCACATCGAAGCCGGCAAAGGCGACGCAGCTGACCTCTCATTCCACGCCTATGGCGTGATGTTCCCGGGGCTGGACCACAAACACCCAGACAGCCCCGCACCCCCCGATTTCAACCATGATTCGCAAGCGATCGACTGGCTCACGCAGAACGGCATCGCTGCGGCCGGGAACGAAGTGGTGGAAGCTGGCGTCGATGAAGGAATCGAGGAGGCTGAGGCCGATGAAGCGGTGGCAGAAGCTCTCTTGCAGGTGACCGAGAATTGGGCCCGTAAACGCGACACTGCGGACTGGGAACTCGACGGCGTCGTAATCAAACTCGACGAATTCCGCAAACGCGAACTGCTCGGAAAAACCGCCCACCACCCACGCTGGGCTCTGGCTTGGAAATTCCCTCCCGAAGAGGCGACGACGGTCCTGCTGGGCGTCGATTGGCAGACCGGTCGGACCGGCACTGTGACTCCCGTCGCGCGCGTCGCTCCGGTGAGAGTCTCGGGCGTCACGGTCGAGAACACGACGCTGCACAACGCTGGTGAGATCGAGAGATTGGGGATCAGTGTTGGCGACAGGGTTCGCATCACTCGTCGCGGTGATGTGATTCCGAAGATCGTCGAGGTTCTGGGGGAGGCGACAAGTGCTGACCTCGATAACAGATTCCATGCCGATGGTACGCCCTTCACCGAACCGCTGCCGCTGCGGCGGGGTGTGAAAATCCCCGCGAACTGCCCTCGATGTCGAAGTGGATTGCAGGAGGATGGTGCTTTCATCCGTTGTTTCAACCTCGAGTGCCCCTCGAGGTTGGAGCGCTCGATCCTCTATTGGTGCCGCGCGCTGGAGATGGATGGCATCGGCGAGAAGCTCGCCGAACAACTCTGCGAAGCAGGTCTCGTCAAGACTCTGCCCGATCTGTATCGCTTGAGTGGTAAAGATCTCGAAGGACTCGAGCGGATGGCTGAGAAGTCGGCAGCCAATGTCATCGCACAATTGGATGATGGCAAGATGCTCGACCTCGCTGCCTTCCTCGCCGCCCTCGGCCTGCCGGGAATCGGGCCCGAATTGGCAGGTGGTTTCGCTCAAGAGATAGGCAGTTCAACTGCGATGTTCGAGTTGTTGGCAGATTCCGAGGCGGCGGTCGAGCGACTGGTCCGAATCGAGGGGGTGGGCGAGACCGTCGCTCGTTCCTTCCTCAGCGGTCTGGAGATGAGGCGCGAGATGGTAGAGGATCTCGTCGATGTCCTGACCATCACCGATGTCGAGGCTGTCGAGAAAAGTGGATCATTGACTGGTCAGACTTTCTGCATCACCGGAACTCTATCGCGCCCGCGTAAGGAAGTCGCTCTGATGATCAAGGCCGCGGGTGGCAAAGTCGTATCAACCGTCTCAGGAAAACTCGACCATCTGGTCGCCGGGGAGTCAGCCGGCTCGAAACTGGACAAGGCCAACAGGCTCTCAGTCAACGTTCTGAGCGAGGACGAAGTGCTATCGATGATCGAGGCTGAGGTAGGGGTCGCAGAAGAACCGAGTGAAGAAGCGGCCGAGCAGGAAGACGCAGTCGAGCCGGAAGATGAGAATCCTGAAATCGTCGGCGATGCGGGTCCGCAACAGATGTCGCTCGAGGATTATTGAGCAAGCATCAGCCAAGCATCAGCCGAACATGGTGCTGCTTTCCGTTGAACTCGATTCCGCCTGAAGTTGATTCAACTGGATCGCCATCATCTCTCGAATCTGCTCTTCGATTCTCTTGGCCTCCTCGAGCAGAGGTTCTGGATCGAGTTTGATTGCGGGCAGAAGGCCATCGATGCGCTCGATGATGCGTGCTGCTGCGCGCGCATCCGGAATCGCCCCGTTGCCGATATTCTCCCCGGATTCAGCCAGAATCGCCATCGCATCGATGCGCCGGCGGCGGCATTCACCCAGCAGCACACCGGTCATGCCGCCGACAACTCCATGTTTCAGCATCGGAACACCGAGCCCAGCAAGGGTTTCGTGCGCAGAATCGGTCGAACCGATTCCGAGCATGGTCTCGTCTGAATCATCGTTATCGAAGATTGAATGGGCTTGATCAGGTCCCTGAGAATAGGAATCGATCAACATCATCTGTGTCGCACCGCTCTCGCTGAACCAGTCGAGCATCGCATCACAGAGCGGCAGAGCGATATTCGAAGCGACTTGAATCTCAGATGCGATCAGGACGATCTTGTCGCAGCGGTCCATGTGACAGATCGGCTCACCCGCATAGAATCGCAGCGGCGGCAGCGGTTTTCCTTCTTGAACCAAGCAAACCGGTGGTAAGCCAGCACCGCGAGCACCGCCGACGAAAGTCAATCCAAGTTTATCGACAAGAAAATGCGCGACGATGCTGCTGACGAATCCAGCCGAAGGGAAACAGGTGATGACAAGGGCTCCGTCGGCATCGAGGTCATCGTCGACAGTGACCACCGGTCCTCCGCTCATCGGAGGGGAACTGGCAATCATCCTTTCAAGGGTTGGCGTCCACAGTCATTTCATGACGGAGGACGATTTGGTAAGCGAATCGATGGATAAGGACTTCATCGCACACCAACTTTCACCATCATCGTGGAGTAGATTCGAAGAATGCCCAAGAAAATACTGGCTCTCCCGCCAAGGACTTCCGCGCAAGGCAAGCATGCCAGCGGCAATGGGTAACGCAGTGCATAATTCGGTTGAGGATATCTGCAATCTCGATATATCCGACCGAGAAGACGACGAGGTCGGCTGGCTTCCTCCCACAGCGAAGGAGATTCTCGACCGCCACTGGCAGATCGAGAAGGACAATTTCCTAGGCACTCCTCGCCACCCTCGCTGGAAGAACGAACTCATCACCAAGGCTCACGACGGTCTTGTCGGGGCTCTCAATATTCTCTTTTCTAAGTCGACCGTCGGTGTCCAGAAACTCTCAGAAGTGACGGTCGGAACCTGGAGGGAGGTGCAGACGATTGTTCTAGCCAATGAGGGAACGCTTGTCTCCGAATGTGGCCGATTGATGGGCCGACTCGACCTTCTGGTCGCTGATATCGATGAGAATGGCGAGTCGCAGGGCTGGATTGTAGCGGATCTGAAGACAGGCCGGCCGCCCAGCCCCTCCCTCGATGAGAAGGTCAGCCGTCAACTGCGATTCTATCGCGATCTGCTGAAGCAGAACAATCCCAATCATCCTACCGTGACGGCCGAGGGCTGGTACTCAGCAAATCAGACGATTCATGTCGCCGACGGCCCCTCGGTGATTCCCGCAGCGCTGGTCGCTTGGGAGGGAATGAGGCCTTCACTGACTCCGCTCGAAGCGACACCGGGTGACCGTCAATGCGGTTGGTGTGAGTGGAAGGCGTGGTGTCCGATATGGTGGGTCGCGCGCAAGGATGGATTACTCTCGCCCGGCCACATGTTCCGCGACGAAGTCGTATCGGTGGTGCGCTTCGACCGCGAGGCCGGCGCTGTACTTTTCGAGCGTACGCCCCCGATTGGTGAGGAGGGCGAAGTCATGGGTTCTGAGCATCGCTTCGGCGCGGTCCTGCGCGACCAAGCGTTGGTTCAGATGAGCGAGCTTATCGATTCGGGGCACGAGGGACCGATATTCCTTGGTAGTGTGCGCATGGATGGACGGGTCGCTCATCTGGGAGATTGGTGCGAGATTCTACCTTGGTCGCCGATTCTCGAGGGACATGCCCGAGATCATTCGCGCTGGTTGCGGACGAATTCAGATACGATTTTCGATGGAATCGGCGAGGATGGCGAGAGCAACCAGTCGACATAACGAGAATCCAATTTCTCCAACTCGGACAGCGTCCGGCCCTTGTGTTTGCCAAAGGCGATGATGACTCCATCATCTGAGAGGCGGAGTCGACCATTTGTTCCAGCGACCGGCTCGAGGTCCTGCATGCCTGGGCCGAGTCGGCTGCTGCTGCCGCCTCGATTGCTGAGCATGTCCTGCAGATCATCGATGTCACCGCGGAATTCCGCAGGATGGCTGTGCATCATCGACCACAGAAGAAGCAGTGAAGCCCCCGCGTCAGCATCGGCGGAATGCGCCCGCCCGATCGAGATATCATAGCGCGCGCAGAGCACGCCCAAGGTTCGCCGCCCTGGGATTCTGAGTTTCCTCGCCAGCGAGTAGGTGTCGACGATGGCGCGCGGAATCGGGGTCTGGACACCCGCGCGCATGCATTCCAATTCCAGAAAACGCCAATCGAAGTTGCTGATATTATGTCCAACGATCACAGCATCTTCGATCAACTCGGAAATAGCACCGACATGAGTCTCGAACGAACCCGCGCCCCTGACATCCTCTTCAGAGATTCCGTGAATCCGCGAGGCCGCAGTTGGTATGCCACGGCGCGGGTCGACCAATGAAGCGAGATTGATGTGAGAACCATCGACATCGCTGCCAATCAGAGCATATTGTACGATCCGATCATTCCTCGCGTCGAGTCCAGTAGTCTCGAGATCGAAGCCAAGAACTCGATATCCTGACAACATCCCTCCGACCATATCGGCTCCTGACAGCGGCCCCCCATGAACTCTGGTGAGCCCAGGGTTGAGCCCAACACGGCTATTTGCAGCGCTGCCCGCCAATGGCTTCGATGGACAGCGAGAGAGTGACTGGATTGAGCCTCGCAGCGCTACTCATCATGACTTCTCTGGCTGGTTGCACGGGCTTGGCTTCCACCACTCCAAATGCCAGTATCTCTGCCGACCGTCTGACCATCGATGTGGGCGAGACGGTCAATTTCGATGCCCGTGATTCGACGACGCCAGCGCCGACGATCATCGACGAATATGTCTGGGACTTCGGCGACGGGGAGAGCCGGACGACGAAGACGGGCATCGTCTCACACAGTTTCGCAGAGGCGGGTAATCACGAGGTGGAGGTAGAGGTGTTCAATGACGGAGGAGAGGGCGACCGCGCCTCGATCTCGATTTTCGTCAATTCACCGCCGTTCGTGGTCCTCGAAATGCCGGGCTATGTGCGCACCAACGAGACGGCGACCATCGATGCATCAGGTTCGTACGACCTCGAGGGTGGCTCGGTCGAATTCATCTGGGATTTAGACTTGACATTCGATGCGAATGGCGACGGCGATCCGGCCAATGACGCCGACGATAACCATGCGAGCGTCGAGGTGTCGAGTGCGGATTCAGGGGACTTGAGCGGGTCGGTGATGGTCATCGATGACAAGGGCGCGACGACGACTCAGATCTGGCATCTCATGGTCGTCAAACGGATGTTCAAGGTGATCTGGGAGGAGCAGCGCATCAGTGCCGAATGGAATGGTCATACCGAGCAGGGTCTGAGCAGCATCATCGAGCAGTTGCCCGGTGAGGGGGCGAGGATCATGCAGGTCAATGCGACCTTGGTCCTCGATAGAGACCTGCTGCCGATTCAATGGCCGGAAGATAATTTCACTCTGCGAGTCAACGTGCCGCTGACCGGCTGGACGACGATGGTCCACACGGCGCAGAGTAATGTCACGCTCAACGCGACGGCGAGCATCGACAGAGGTGAGATGAATCCCTATCCCAACAGCGGCTATACTGTGAGCGCCGACTCCGCAGAATCTTTGGTGGCCAGTTTGCTGAACGAACCCGGCGCTCGTTTCGGGCAGGGAGATTGGATTTGGACGATTGCTGCAGTGCAATGCGACCCGGACCTGCCCATCGATGGCATCGATCCCGATACGGGGAATGATTGGACCTTCACCGTCGAGTTCGTCATCCTGATTCCGCGCGTCAGCGAAGTTGGTTCTTGAATGAACCACAGAGGCACGGGGTGCACAGAGGTTTCCTATCGAAGCGGGCTTACTCGGTCACGACAATGCCTTTCAACTGAAGGCGGGTGCAAGCGACGATGGTGAAGTCAATCGAGATCAAGAAGGCCTCGGTGCGTAACCGACTCATCGTCGATGTCGACGTTTGGATGAATCATCCTGACGACTTCGATTTCTCCCCGCGTGCGAGCGTGGATGGTAACAATCTCAGTATTCGCAATGAAGGCGATGAAGGGCCCGCGAGCAGCATCGAGCTCGACTCCGATCAGATGGATGTAGCCGAGCGCGACCGCATGGTCGAGTTGCGAGTCAAATTTGCAGTCGAGGGTATGCACGGCGTTTTGACACACAAGACGAAGAACACCAGAATCGCACCGAATGCCAAGAAATTGGCCGAGCCTCGCTGGAAGACCGTGTTACCGCTCTCACTCTGATCGGTGGTTGAATTTATCAGTACCACTTCCTCTCGACGGGTGTGCCCGACTATCGATGACGCTTGAGGAATTGTCTTGGAACTCGGTAACCAAGAAGTCGAGTTGATTATACAGAAGGCCAAGGCCGTCTCCGTTGTCTACCTCTTCTCCGGAAAAAGGCCCATCAATAGGCGGATTCCGGCCGCAATCAAGGCCAGATTAGAGAATGCCAAGGGAACTAAATGCCCTCTCTGCCCCAACGTACTGGTTTTCACCTCCGATAAGTCATCAGGTTCCCAGCACCTTTGTGAAGCATCTCCAGATCACATTCTAGACCGCGTACTCGGAGGGAACAACACTGAAAGCAACTTCTTCGTCATTTGTTACCAATGCAATCGGGCTAAGAACCACGCCATGCTAAATCACCTGAAGACCACATCCCCCGGAACAACTCCTGGTACCAATGAATGGAGGGAGATTTTCCGTAGCAAGCCTGAGAACGTAGTAAAGTTGTTCGACTACATCGACTGGTCCTACAGGCTCCCCCACCCTCAAAAGGAGCAAGTTGAATCAACCCTACAGGGATATTTCTATGAGAACCGGTTTCAAAATGAGACCCCCCCAGAGATGCATGAAACAAGCATCGTTGACTATCTCGGAACTCCAGCCGAATTGTCCGATTTGGAGAGAAGGATACAGAGGCCTGAGAACACCCTCTGGAAGAGGGCTATGAGAGCTATCGGTAGTTTCTTTCAAAGGGTAAAGAGTTCTATTAGCCCAGTCGAGAAGGCCTCCACAGAGAAAAAAGCATCCAAACCACAAAAAGGAGATTCACACAAAGTCGAGAAGGCCTCCACAGAGAAAAAAGCATCCAAACCACAAAAAGAAAATCCACATAATCTGGATTTCACACCAGAGGAATTCTCAAGAGGTCTTTTGAGCCACAAAAAGCGAGTGGAAGCAGTGACCTTCACAACCCTCTATGAACGACTAATCGAAGAAGATTCTAGATACAATCTCAAAGCCCTTAGAATCAAGCCCAATGAATACTTGACGAATAGTTGTTCAGATTTCTTAACGATTATAGAAAAATCAGATGGAAAAACACACCCAACAACTCATTATTGGATCAGTGAAAAATTAGAAAACGATATCGAAGAATTCAGATCCATCATCACAGAAATATTAACTGGGTCAGATGATAAAATCTCGATTAGAGCATTGGGGCAGAGATTCAGCAAAAGAGTACAGAATCTCGGTTTCGATAATAAGAAGGAATTCTTCAAACAAGGCGGAATAAGGCCCAACATATCAATATCAAAAGCAATCAATGAATATATGTCCGAAGAGGTTACTCTCGAAGACGGCCATGCCTCCCTAAACCGTCGCAATTAAACAGAGGTCGTCGGTCGATTGGCCGCTGGACCCATAGTGTAGCCTGGATATCACTGGGGCTTGCGGAGCCTCAAACCCGTGTTCGAATCGCGGTGGGTCCGCCATTCACGATTAAGAGCGATTGCTGTGAATGGCGTACTAATCTATGTTCAGACATGCTGATTCTGAAAATCGATGCCTGATGCTGAATCAGTCCGAACATAGCGGTGGGTCTGTTGAAATGGAACGTTCGATTCGAAGAAGACGCTGGACCCATAGTGTAGCCTGGATATCACTCTAGCCTCCGGAGCTGGAAACCCGTGTTCGAATCGCGGTGGGTCCGCCACTCGAACAAGTAAGCGGATAGCATCGAGGGGGGACCTGAGCGCAAGGCGTGATTGTGCGGGGAGTCCGCCATCTGGGTGGTTTGTAGTGATAGCAATCTGTCCACCACTATTCCTCCCGAGCGTTCAAGCGAATGAGCCCCGACGCGCAGTCATGGCATTCATCTCAAGCAGGCGCGTCGATTTCCCGATGGTCGATGTCGCGAAGATCGTCTATTACCCCGAATTCTGGGACCTCGCCCATCGATTCTACGAGGAATCCTGGGAGTATTCATGCGGTATGCACTACAGCGAGATTCTGCACGAGCACGGAATTGGATTTCCTCTCGTCCACAGCGATGCGCAATTCCTCCACCCTCTGGCCTACGGCGACACCGTTCACTGCAGCATCACCGTCCCACGTGTCGGCAACACATCGATCGCCTGGACGTACGAGTTCCGCAACCAGGATGGCACCCTGTGCTGGACGGCCGACCAAGTCACCGTTTGCGTCGATATGAAGGATGTCAAGCAGAAGATTTCGGTCCCCGACTGGATGCGCGAGGGCCTTGCGAAACTCACGCCCGAGTGACGGGTTACGGCTGCTCGGAGACACCTTCGGTCAAGGGCTGAGGCCATTTCTTGGCCAGCGCCTCGCGCAATTCATCGTCCATTCGCGCATCCCACCAGTTCGCGCCGCGCCAGATGGCGTATTTTCCGCGGATGCCGCGCAAATCGGCACCGTCGAGCCTCGTTCCTTGGAAATTAGACAGATTCATGCGCGCCTTGACGAAGATGCCATCCCGCATGTCGGCGCTATCGAATGCGGCTTTCATCAGATTCGCGCGCTTGAACGAAGCTCTGCGCAAATCAGCACCCGAAAGGTCAGCACCCTCCAAGTCAGCCCCATCGAAGACGGCTCGACGAAGATCAGCTCCCGACAGATTGGCACCGCGCAGATCCTCGCCGAGGTGTGAGGTGAAGGACCAATCCTTCGGCAGAGCCTCCGCACCGGGCTCGTCGGACTGGCTGGACGCCCCCGCTTCATCTTCGCTCACGACGACAGCCTCTCGAGATGGTCGCGGCCAGCGTCGGTCAGAACCACGTAGCGATTCTTCTCCTTGCTTGCTGGATAGACGAGAAGTGCTGGCTTGCCTCGGCTGACCGTATCCTCGAGCATCCTGTTGATGTATAGCGAGAGATTCCATTTCTGCAATTCAGATTCACTCCAGCGCCCCGAGTTCTCTATCAATTTCTTGATATCTCGGGGCGGAGTATCATCCTCTTTCTCGACTGAGCGCAAGTAGTGAATCGCAGCGAGGATGACATCGCCTGTCTTGTATATCCCGCAATTCTCGATCAGGCGTCTGAAGGCGGAGCCACGCTCTGGAATCCCTGACTCGATCGCGGTCTGGGTGGCTGCATCTATCGCGTCCTGCCGAGCCAAGCGAATTTTCGAGAGCGCGGACGCCCAAGTGTCCTGTTCCCGCAGTTTCAACCAGGAATCGTTGACCTCGCGAGCCGAACCTGAGAGGTCGACTTCGGTGGAACCGACGCGGATGTAGATGCGGCCGATGTTCGCCGTTTCGTCCTCAATCATCTTCTTCAAAGGGGCCGAAGAGCTCATTCATGATAAATTCGCCTTGCATTCTTTATCAACCCTCGATGTGCTTCTCAGCCGCATGTCCAACAATATCCTGCAACCGTCTGATTCAAGAATCGGTGACGACAGCCTCTGGTCGATGACTCAGGACGATGGAGGCGGCTACCCGCTCGTGCTGCATTCTTCCGCGGACCCCACCAGCCTCGGTGGAACTGCTATCTGCGGCTTCTCCACGGTCGGCTCGGTCGGCGTAATCGCCATGTCTCACATCATTCAATCGATGGACCTCGCGCCTATGGGAACCGTGCTTCATCCGCAGTTTCCAGCGATTGCACTGATTCACGACTCGGTTCCCAAACACCCTGTCCGCGTCTACCAAGGTGA
>Ga0310121_10003060_pt1 | contig 15476 bp, 14 predicted proteins | sample CB27_Tmax_986_MG_FD_203504 | JGI IMG/M metagenome (GOLD analysis project Ga0310121, IMG submission 203504) | Marine microbial communities from Western Arctic Ocean, Canada - CB27_Tmax_986 | ecosystem: Environmental > Aquatic > Marine > Oceanic | place: Canada: Western Arctic Ocean | collected...
CATTTGAAGAAGCATATAATGATCTAATAAAAGATGTTAAAGAAGAAAGAATTAATAAAAAAATAAATAATATAATAAAAAAATTCAAGAAAAAAATACAAGAAGGAGTAGGTTTTATAGAAATTAGCGATTTATTAAAGATGAATAGTAGAATTACAAAAAAATTGAATAGAGAAGATATAATTAACCAAGGATTTTCATTTGAATTTACAAATAAAATTTTTGAATTAAAAAAAAATACAATTCATGAGAATGAAACAAGTGATAACTATTATATAGTAAAAGTTATATCTGATAGCGAAGTTAAATTTAATAATGAAAGATTTAATGTTGTTGAAAAGAGTGTAAATAAAATATATGGAATTGATAATTTCCAACAAATTACAAAAATATTAGAGAATAAATTTCCTATAAGTGTAAATAAAAACTTACTGAATGAATTTATAGATAGAATGCAATATTAAAGAAATTGGAAATTACACCAAATATAAAAGTTTTTTCAAAAAAATTTAAATCAAAAAAATATAACAGATTTTGTTTATGGACAGAAATTTCAGCTGATTTAGAAACGCCTATTACTGCATATTTGAAATTAGTAAAAAAAGAAAATAATAATTTTTTACTAGAATCTGTTGAAGGTGGAACAAGGAGAGGAAGATATTCAATTATTGGTATTGAATCAGATAAATTGCTGAAATGTACTGAATTAAATAAAAATACTTTAAATAATTTAAAAAAAGAAATTAATTCGTTAAAAACATGTACCTTTGGAAATCTTCCATCTATGGTTTCATCTTATGTGGGTTATATGGGTTATGATTTTATTAGATTTTATGAAAATCTGCCAAATCAAAAAAAAGATGATTTAAATATTCCCTATGCCTTATTTATGAGAACTTCTTTAGTAGCAGTTTTTGATAATTTAAGAAATACTATAAGTATTGTTAATACAATTACAAAAACAAAAACTAAAATAAATAAAGATTTAATTAATAAATTATATAAAGAAAGTAAAAAAAGAATTATAGATATAATAAATAATTTAACGAAGCCTTTAAAAATAAAAAAATCAATAGTCAAGAAAATTTCAAAAAAAGAAAAAATTTCTTGCAGTATGACTAGGAATCAATATTACAATGTTGTGAGTTTTATAAAAAAATATATTAATGAAGGTGATGTTATGCAAGTTGTTCCGTCATTAAGATTCAAAAAAAAATTCACACAAAAACCTTTTTCATTATATAGATCTTTAAGAAAACTTAATCCCTCGCCTTTTTTATTTATATTAAATTTTCAAAATTTTTCATTAGTTGGTTCAAGTCCTGAAATATTAGTAAGACTTAAAGAAGATAATATAACTATAAGACCAATAGCTGGAACTAGGAAAAGAGGAAAAAATGAACTAGAAGATAAAAAACTAGCTAAAGACCTTTTATCTGATCCAAAAGAAATTGCTGAGCATTTAATGTTACTTGATCTTGGTAGAAATGATGTAGGAAGAGTTTCAGTAAAAAACTCTGTGAAGGTTACTGAAAAAATGATAATAGAAAATTATTCTCACGTTATGCATATAGTTTCTAATGTTGTAGGAAAACTTAACAAAAAATACCATCCACTCGATGTTCTTGCTGCTGGTTTTCCTGCTGGAACAGTTACTGGGGCTCCGAAAATTCGAGCAATGGAAATCATTAATGAAGTTGAAAATACTTCTAGGAGTTTTTATGCTGGCGGAGTTGGATATTTTGCACATGATGGTTCACTGGATACATGTATAACTCTTAGAACTGGGCTAATAAAAAATAAAATGCTATATGTTCAAAGTGGTGGCGGAATAGTAGCAGATAGCAAAAAACTAAATGAATACGATGAAATTATCAATAAAGCAAAAGCTGTTTTAAATGCATCTGATGATGCTGTAAACTTTTAAAAACTTAGTATGTATTTACTCATAGATAATTATGATAGTTTTACTTATAACCTTTATCATTATTTCTTAGAACTGGGTGCTAAAATTGAAGTGTATAGAAATGATAAAATAACTCCAGAAGCAATATTAAAAAAAAAATATAAAGGAATTGTGTTATCGCCGGGTCCTTGTACACCAAATGAAGCAGGAATATGTTTGGACTTAATAAAAAAAGCATCAAAAAAAAATATACCTACTCTCGGTGTTTGTTTAGGCCATCAAGCAATTGGGCAAGCATTTGGTGGAAAAATTATTAAGAACAAACCAATGCATGGAAAAGTTAGCAATATTTATCATTATAAATCAGATATTTTTAAAAATCTTACTAACCCATTTAAAGCAACAAGGTATCATTCTTTAAGCATTGAAAGAAAAAGTTTGCCAAACTGTTTAAAGGTTACCGCTGAATTAAAAAAAAATGGAATGATCATGGGTATAAAACATAAAAAACTTTCTATTTACGGAGTTCAATTTCACCCTGAATCAATTGCTTCTCAACATGGGCATGATTTAATAAAAAACTTTTTACAATTATCAAAAAAATAAATGAAAACTTTTAATGACTACATAAAATCTATAAAAGATGGAACTGATTTATCTGTAAATGAGTCTGAAGATGCGTTCGATAAAATTTTATTACAAAAAGCTAAAGATAATGAAATTATCGATTTTTTAACTTCACTATCTAAAAAAGGAGAAAGTGTTGATGAAATATTTGGTGCAGTTAAAAGTATAAAAAAAAAAGCAAAAATTATAAAAGGTTTTGAAGACTCTTTTGATACATGCGGTACTGGAGGAGATAGTAAAGGAACATTTAATATTTCTACTATTTCAGCTATAATTGTTTCTTGTTGTGGTGTACGCGTTGCAAAACATGGCAACAAAGCTGTTTCATCAAAATCTGGTTCGGCAGATGTTTTATCAAAATTGGGCGTTGATATTAATGTAGATGAAAAAACAATTATTAAATGTTTAAAAGAATTAAATCTTTGTTTTTTGTTTGCACCAAATTACCATCCTATATTAAAAAACGTTGCAGAAATTAGAAAAAAAATTGGAAAAAGAACAATTTTTAATATTTTAGGCCCATTACTAAATCCTGTTGAATGTAAAAGACAAATTATAGGAGTATATGATAAAAAACTTTTAACAAAAGTTGCTGAGGTTTTAAAAAAAATGGGAACAGAAAAAGCCTGGGTTGTACATGGTGGTGGGTTAGATGAATTAACTGTTACAGGAATTAATTATGTTGCTGAAGTTAACAAAAAAAAGATTAAAACATTTCAAATAGACCCGCGTAAATTAACAATTGATAGGTATGACATAAGAGTAGGTCAAGAACATAGAATGGCTAACGAAGTATGGAATAAAATGCTCGGACTTGATAAACAGCGTAAAAAAAAGTCTTTAAAAGAGTTACAAAATGAATATAGAAAAAGAATTATAGAAGAAGAAAAGAAGATTCCAATAACCGGCGGCTATCGTAATAAACTTTTTGATTGTGACGGTGAATTTTTAGCTCTAGACGAGAGTTATATGCAAGTAGGAGATGTAAAAAAAAGTGCGCTTTTAATTAAGGAAATTTTGAAAATGGGATTCTCGCATCCAGTAGCTGTCCATCTGGGATTTAAAGTAAGATCTGGAGAACATTTAGATATTACTTATTTAAATTGCGGTGCAGCCCTGGTTGTTGCGGGAAAAGCAAAAAATATCGAAGAAGGTATGGACATAGCGTACAAAGAAATTTTATCAGGAAGACCTTTGTTAAAACTTTACAATTTAATTAAAATTACAAATAAAAAATATTATGACAGATATATTAAAAAATATATTAAAAGATAAACAATATTTTATAGAAAAAGAAAAAAAAAGAAAAAGTATTAATTTTTTAATAAAAAATACTTCTAGAAAAAAGAAAGTAAATGATTTTAAAAAAGCATTTGATAAAAATTTAAAAAAAGGAAAGATCCCTGTTATATCAGAAATAAAAAAAAAATCACCAAGTCAGGGAAAAATTAATAAAAGTTTTAGTCCAGTAAAAATTGCAAAAAATTATCAAAAAAATGGCGCGACTTGTTTATCTGTATTAACTGATGAAAAATATTTTGATGGATCCTTAAATCATTTAATAAAAGTTAGAAAAATAACAAAACTCCCTATTCTTAGAAAAGATTTTATTATTGATAATTATCAAATAATTGAATCAAAGCACGCTGGTGTTGATTGTATTTTATTAATAATGGCAGCGATTGAAAAAAATCATGCTAAAGAATTAGAAGCAACAGCAATTGAATACGGTTTAAATGTTTTGCTTGAGGTTCATAATGAAAAAGAATTGGATCAGGCATTAGACTTAAAAAGTAGTCTTATTGGAATAAATAATAGAAATTTAAAAACATTAAAAGTAAATATAAATAACACCAAGAAACTGATAAAAAAAATTCCAAAAAAAAAATATGTTATATCAGAAAGTGGTATTAAAACTGTTGAAGATATGATTAATCTTTGGTCTTATGGAATTAAAGGTTTTTTAATTGGTGAAACATTACTTAAAAACCCATCTAAGTTAAAGGATTTTTTAAATGTCAAAACAAACTAAAAAAAATGTAAAAATGATTAATGTTGCTGATAAGAAAGTAACCAAAAGAATAGCTGTTGCTGAAGCTTTTGTTAATTTAAATACTGCTACTAAAGAAAAAATATATAAAGATAAAATAATTAAAGGAGATGTTATTTCAGTCGCTAAAACTGCAGGTATATTAGCAGCAAAAAAAACATCAGATATAATACCTCTTTGTCATCAAATACCTTTAAATTCAGTCGAAATAGAAATAATAAATAAATCAAAAGGATTGCAAATACTTTCAAAGTGTAATAGTTCTTCTAAAACAGGTGTTGAAATGGAGGCTTTGTTATCAGCATCTGTTACCGCATTAACTATTTATGATATGTGCAAATCAATAGATAAATCTATAGAAATTACAAAGATTCGGTTATTGTCAAAAAAAGGCGGGAAATCAGTTAATTATAAAAGATAATTCTTACTTGAAATGTACCACTTTTGTTCCTATAATTATAAATATGCTCACAAAAAAACAAAGTAAATTATATAACTTCTTAAAAGATAAAATAAAAAAGACCAACGTCAGCCCTTCTTTTGAAGAAATGAAAATTGCAATGGGTCTAAAATCAAAATCAGGTATTCAAAGACTTATAAATGGATTAATTGAAAGAGGGTTTATTGAAAAAAAAGATAATAAAAAAAGAGCTATAAATATAGTAAATAATTCAGTTTCAAAAAAAAACAATGATTTGGTTATCAACCTCCCATTACTAGGTAGTATTGCTGCAGGCAACCCGATAGAAGCAATAGAAAACTCGGATCAAAATATTCAAATACCATTACATTTGATATCCGCAAATAAGAAAAATTATGTTCTAAAAGTTGAAGGAGACTCAATGGTAAACAAAGGTATAGTAGACGGTGATAAAGCTATTATTGAATATTGTAATGATGCAGAAAACGGCGATATTGTAGTTGCTTTAATTAATGATAATGAAGTCACCTTAAAAAAATTAAAAAAAAATAAAGATAAAATATATTTGATACCAGCGAATGATAATTATAAAATTCAGTCTTTTAATTCTGATGAAATAAAGATTCAAGGAAAATTAAAAGGAATTATCAGAAGCTATTAAAATTATTTCTTAAATAATTCAAATAATTCATGTATAAATAGATTTTCTTAAAAAAATCCAAACTATGAAAATTGTTACAAGATTTGCACCCTCGCCTACCGGAAATCTTCATATTGGAAGTGCTAGAACAGCTTTGTTTAATTGGTTATTTGCAAAAAATATAAAAGGAAAATTTTTATTAAGAATTGAAGATACTGATAAAGTTAGATCTACAAAAAAATCAATAAATAAAATACTTGATGGTTTAACTTGGCTTAGTCTTCAATGGGATGATGAAATTATATATCAATCAAAAAATCAAAAAAGACATAAAGAAGTTGCTGAAAAACTTTTAAAAAAAGGATTGGCCTATAAATGTTTTTGTTCAGAAGAAGATTTAGACAAAATGCGAGAAGAAGCTAAAATTTTAAAAAAACCTTTTCGTTATAATAGAATGTGGAGAGAAAAAAATCCAAAAGATTCGCCTCAAAATATTAAACCGGTGATTAGAATAAAGTCTCCAATTAAAGGAGAAACTATTATTAAGGATATAATTCAAGGTACAATAAAAGTCTCAAATGAAGAAATAGATGATTTTATTATTTTTCGATCTGATGGAACGCCAACTTATATGCTGTCAGTAGTTGTTGATGATTACGATATGAAGGTTACTCATCTTATAAGAGGACATGACCATCTAACAAATACATTTAGACAAAATGTAATTTATGAAGCAATGAAATGGAACAAACCTATAACAGCGCATATTCCTCTAATACTTGGCTCGGATGGAAGTAAAATGTCAAAAAGACATGGGGCAATTGATGTTGAAGAATACAAAACAAAAGGTATTTTACCTAATGCTTTAATTAATTACATGTTACGTCTTGGTTGGAGTCACGGTGATGATGAAATTATATCATTAGAAAATGCAATAAAATGGTTTAGTTTAGAAAAAATAGGTAAATCACCAGCAAAATTTGATAATGAAAAATTAATAAGTGTTAATAGTCACTACATTAAAGAATTAAATAATGATAAAATAATTAAATTTCTTGAATCTTATTATATTTCAAAATATAAAATTAAAATTGACGAAATTTCAATAAAAAGATTAAATTTAGGTTTAGATGATATTAAATCACGATCTCGAGATCTTAACCAATTAGCTGAGATGTCTTTATTTTACTGCAGTAAATTCCCATTATCTATTTCAAAAAAAGCCCAAAAATACATAAAAAAAGTTGATAAAACGATATTTAAAGATTTATTAGTTGTACTAGGGAATACAGAAAATGACTTTAAAAAACAAAAAATTGAAGAAATAATGTCTAAATTTCTTATAGAAAAAGGTTTAAAACTATCAGATATTATCCAATATATAAGAGCAATGATTACAGGTTTAGATGTTAGTCCAAGAATATATGGTATAATGGAAATCCTTGGTTTTTTAGAAATAAAAAAAAGAATAGAGAATTTTATACATGGATAAAAAAGTTAATAAAAAAATACAAATTGAATTATCAAATAATAAAAAAATTCAATTACCTATAATTGAATCTACAATAGGTCCAGATGTTATTGATGTAAGAAATTTATATAAAGAAAGTGGGTATTTTACTTTTGATCCAGGATATCTTTCTACTGGAAGTTGTGAGTCAAAAATTACTTTTATTGATGGTGATAATGGAATTTTATTGCATAGAGGATATACAATAGAAGAGCTTGCAGGTCATGCGGATTTTATGGAAGTTTCTTATTTACTTTTACACGGGGAACTACCTAATATTAAACAAAAAGAAAAATTCGAAAATAATATCCGATATCACACAATGTTACATGAACAAATGAAAACTTTTATACAAGGTTTTAGAAGAGACGCTCATCCAATGGCAGTAATGGTTGGAACAGTTGGAGCGTTATCTGCCTTCTATCGTGACAGTGAAGATTTTTCAAGTGCTAGGCAGAGAATAATATCAACTCATAGAATTATTGCTAAAATGCCAACAATCGCCGCATGGGCTTATAAATATTCATTGGGGCAACCTGTAATTTATCCAAATAATAGTTTAACTTATGCTGAAAACTTTATGAAAATGACTTTTGCAACACCTTGCGAAGATTACATTTCTAATCCAATAATTACAAAAGCAATGAATCAATTGTTAATTTTGCATGCTGATCATGAACAAAATGCTTCAACATCAACAGTAAGACTAGCAGGTTCATCTGGAGCAAATCCCTTTGCTTGTATATCTGCTGGAATAGCTTCTTTATGGGGACCAGCACATGGTGGTGCAAATGAAGCGGTAATGAATATGCTTATGAAAATAAAAAAAAACGCAAAAATTAAAGATTTTATCAAACGTGCTAAAGATCCAAATGATCCATTTAAATTAATGGGATTTGGTCATAGAGTTTATAAAAATTACGACCCAAGAGCGTCAGTTATGAGAAAAGCTTGTCATGATGTTTTAAATGAATTAGGTAGAAAGCATAATCCCTATTTAGCAATAGCTCTTGACTTAGAAGATGTTGCTTTAAATGATAGTTATTTTAAAAAGAAAAAATTATATCCAAATGTTGATTTCTATTCAGGTATTTTACTTTGGGCTCTAGGTTTTCCACTTTCAATGTATACTGCGGTATTTTCTGTAGCAAGAACAGTTGGATGGGTAGCACATTGGAAAGAAATGATTGAAGAACCAACAAGAAAAATATCTAGACCTAGACAGTTATATACTGGCCATCCAAAAAGAGAATACATAGAATTAGATAAAAGAGAAAATAAAAAATCAATTCTTAAATCAATTTCTGCAATAATAAAAACTAGCCTTAAATCCCGTTAATTATTTCGTTTACAGCATTAACGCTAGGTAATTTATTATTATTTTTTAATTTAAGTAAACTCTTTTTAGTATTTTCAATTTGTTTTTTTGCATATGAACTATTTTCTATCAATTTTAATAGTTCTTTAGCAATTAATTTTGGCCGACATTTAAATTGAAGAAATTCAGGAATTATATATTTATTTTCTAAGATATTTAATAAATTAGCGTATTTAATTTTAACAAAAGTTTTTACAATTAAATAAGATAAAAAATTTAATTTATAAATAACAATTGTAGGAATATTAAAATAACTTAATTCAACAGCAACTGTACCAGATGAAGAGATTGCAACATTGCTGATTTTAAAAGCATCATACTTGTCAATTTCATTTATTAGAGAATAAGAAAAATTAAATTTATATTTATTAAAGTATTTTTTTAAATGAGGCAAGATATAAAATAAAATATGTATTTTAAAATTTGAATGATTTCTAATTATATTAATTGTTTCTATTAACACAGGTAAACTTTTTTTAAGTTCTGATAATCTACTTCCTGGCAAAAAAGATATAATTTTACAACCATTTTTAATTTTATATTTTATATATAAATACCTTTTATTAATTTTTTTATTTTTTTCTATTTCATAGATAGGGTGCCCAACAAATTTTGTATTTAGATTATGTTTGGTAAAATATTTATTTTCAAATGGTAGGATTGTAAGAAGTTTATCAACATAATTAGATAAATATTTTGCTCTTCCACTTCTCCATGCCCAAACGGTTGGGGCTACATAATGAATTTTCTTTGTAAATGGTATTTTTTTTGAAATTCTTTTTAAAATTCTAAAATTAAAATCTGGACTATCTATTGTAACTAAAAGATTTGGTTTTATTTTTATTAAATCTTTTTCAGTTTTATCTAGTAGATTGAAGATATTAAAAATATTAGGAATAATCTCAAAAATACCAAAAATTGATAATTTTTTAATTGGAAATAAACTTTTAACTAACCCTGAACTAATCATTTTTGTTCCACCGATACCATAAATTTTTACTTTAATTTTTTTTTCTTTTTTTAATGATTTAATCAAATTTGAACCAATTACATCTCCTGATGGTTCAGTGGCAATTAAATAAACTTTAATTCTTTTTTTAACAATTCTATTATTCATACTTAATTATAAAATTACTGTTTGTGGAATAATCAATATCTACAGATAAAAGTATTTTTTTATGCTTTTTTAAGTATTTGAGAGTTTTTTTTTTATCCATAATAATTGTAGAATTCGCATTAAGAACTATATATTTAATATTTGTTTTAACTAAACATTTTAATGTTTCTAACCCAAATGTTGGCAAATCTATTCTTGTGTCTTGATTTACTTTTTTAACTTTAATAAATATATAACTGATTTTACTAAATTTATAATTATTCAATTTTTTAATTAAGTTATTTGTCCCTCTTCTGTCCTCTTTTAAAAGGATTTTATTTTTTGAAGTAATAACACATTGACCAAGATCTTTAGTTGTCCATTGAATAGTTTTTTTAACCAAATTATTAATCATTTTAAGATCACTTTTGGGGATTTTTGTAGTTCCGTAAATACCTTTATTTAAAAAATAATTATTTGTTATATAAGAAAGTCCAATAATTTTAAAACCTTCATTTTCAAATATTGAGACAACATTTCTTAAAATAACATCATCTGTTTTTTTAAAAAAAATGAATTTAAAAACTTTAAATAAAGTCCATAAATCTGGTTTTAAATCCATTAAATTTGGTCTATCTAAAGCACCTAAAAATATAATTTTTTTTATTTTATTTTCTTTTAAAATTCTAATAGCCTTTAAGCCCTGCCCCATTCTTAGAGAATAAGCTTTAAAATTTTTATACAATTGAATCTCTGAAAAACCTTTAATTGCTATGATAATAAATTTAGCATTAAGCTTTTTTAAATGTGAAGCTATTTTAAAAGGTAATTTTCCAGAACCTGCGATAATAGCAATATTATCAAACATTATTATTTTTGTTTTGGTTGACATATTGCTCTAGATGAAGATTTATTTTTTATAAATCTAACAATATCCATGACAACTCTATTTTTTTTATAAATTTTTGTAGCATCTTTTAATCTTTCTAAAGCAGTTCCTTCAATAGAAAAGATTAATCTAAAAGCTGTTCTTAAATCATGTATTTGTTTTCTATTAAAACCTCTTCTTTTAAGACCAACAATATTTAAACCTGATAAATGTGCTCTATTACCAATAACAGAACCGTATGGTATAACATCATTTTCTACTCCTGACATACCACCAACCATTGCATGTTTTCCAATTCTTGCATATTGATGTACAGCAGATAATCCCCCAATTATTGCATAATCTTCTATCTTTACATGTCCTGCGAGAGTTGCGTTATTAACCATAATGACATTATTTCCCAAAGTACAATCATGTGCGACATGCGAGCCAACCATTAAAAGACAATTATTACCAATCTTTGTTATTAAACCGCCTCCTTTTGTACCTGGATTTATCGTAACATGTTCACGAAATGTATTTTTCTTTCCAATAATTAACTTTGTTTTTTCTCCCTGGTATTTTAGGTCCTGTGGAATTGTACCTATTGAGGCAAAAGGAAATATTTCGGTACCTTCATCTATAAAAGTATGTCCTTGAATATTAACCTGAGAATGAATCTTAACATGGTTTTTAATTTGAACATTAGCTCCGATTATAGAATACGGGCCAATAGTAATATCTTTTCCTAATTTAGTTTTTTTATCTATGATAACTGTTTTGTGAATATTATTTTTCATCCACTTGAAAAATAAATATAGGAAGGAAAAAAATCAATTAACTGTTTGTTACAAATTGCTACTTTATAATCATAGCGGAATAAACGGCGTCAGCTACTCTAGTATTATTTACTTTTGCTTCACCTGAAAATTTCCACACTAATCCTCTATGTTGTTTTATTTTAACATTTAAAAAAAGAGTAGAATTTGGTGTAACAGGTTTTCGAAATTTTGCATTCTCTAAACTCATAAAATAAACTAATTTATTTTCAGATTCCATTTTTAAAGAATACATAACTAAAACGGATGCTGTTTGTGCAAGAGCTTCAATAATAAAAACACCTGGCATAATAGGTTTGTTTGGAAAATGGCCTTTAAAATAATGATCGTTATTATTTATTTTTTTTATACCAAGTGCACTAACAAATGGCTTAATTATTTTTACTTTATCAACTAAAATCATAGGTTCTCTATGCGGTATTAATTTTTTAATATCATTTAAATTTAACTCTTTTTTTACCATTTATTTTTTATAATTGTTTCAATCAGTTTATATAAAAAAAAGACATCTAAACTAGCTACCAATAATAAGAAATGTATTTAACAACCAATAAAAGACCATTTAATATTTCTGTTATCATTTTTGTCTCCTTTTTGTAAGTTGTTTTAAAATTATCGTTTGTCTATGCCAATCTTTAATAGGTACTGATGGAACACCTCCAACGGTCATGCCATCTTCTATATTTTTCATTACTCCCGATTTAGCAGCTATTCTTACATTATTACCTATTTTCAAATGTCCGGCTATACCTACTTGCCCTCCAATTACTACATTATTACCAATTTGTGTACTTCCCGATATACCTGTTTGGGCAACTAAAATACAATTTTTTCCTAGTACAGCATTATGTCCAATTTGAACTAAATTATCTAATTTTGTACCTTCTCCAATGATAGTGTCAGGGCCTGTACCTCGATCTATACTACAATTAGATCCAATTTCTACACTATCTTTTATTAAAACTCTTCCAAGTTGAGGCATTTTTAAATTAACATTCTCATTTTGAGCATATCCAAAACCATCTTGTCCAATTCTTACACCGTTGTGAATTTTAACATTTGATCCAATTATTGAATAAGCTATCGTGCAATTTGGGTCTATTATTGTATTATCACCAATGACTACTCCTGATAAAATTACAGTATTTGCCCCAATTAAGCAATTTGAACCAATAACTACATCATTAGATACAACTGCACCAGGGGCTATTTGAACAGTATCGTCGTACTTCGCGCTACTTTCGATATGTGCTTTAGGGTGCGTGCCTGCGGTAATATCTTTCATCGGATAAAATGCATTAGCAATAACTGCAAATGAGTGGTAAGGGTTTTGAGTAATAAGTGGAACCATATTTTTTGGAGCAATATTTTCAAAATCTTTTTTGAAAAAACATGCGCCTGCTTTAGATTTTTTAAATTGATTGATATAGTTTTTATTATCTAAAAAACTAACATTGTCTTGAGAGGCGGTATCTAAAGATGAAATATCTGCGAAAACTCTCTTTTTATTAACAGATTCTGGTAAAGATATTTTTGTTAATTTTGATATTTGGTCTAAAGTAAGTTTTTTACTTTTTGAAAAAAATTTCGGATCTGCCATAAATAAAATTAAGGAGTTACTTTAATTGTAACGCTGCTTAAATTTTTATTTAATTTATCAACAACTTTTTTAGTTATATCGATAGAATTATCTGATAAGATTACTGCAGTTTTTCTAAAAACAGCAGTAATTTTTTCAGTTTCTATAATTTCTTTTACAATTTTTTCAACTTCCTCTTCAATTCGATTAACTGCTTCTTTTTCTGCTTTACCCAATGCTTTTCGATTATTTTGAGTATATTTATTAAACTCAATAACTTTTTTTTCAAAAGAATTTTTCCTATCCGAAAAAGCCTCTGGAGTTAATGTTGATTTTTGTCTAAGAAGCTCCTCTTCTTGTTTTTGTATTTCTTTTTGTTTTTTTTGCTCTTCTTCTCTATATTGTTTTGCAACAGTAGTTAATTGATCTTTCATACTAAGAGCTGCTTTTGAATCTTTTAATAACTGAACAATATCTAAAGTAGCTATTTTATCTTGAGAATAAGCCGGGGATAAAAAAAAAATAAAAAGTAGAAAAGTTAATATATATTTAATGTTTTTCATAATTAAAATGCTGCTCCAAAATTAAATTTAAGAAATTGTGCTCTATCATAATCTTCCTTCATAACTGCATAAGCCATATCAACCCTTACAGGTCCAAAAGGTGATTTCCATTGTACACCAAAACCAAGAGAAATTCTAGGGGTAGAATCATCTTTTATTTTCTCTCCGCCGTTTTCATCAATATCTGATACAGCTCCTACTATTCCGAAAAATGCGCCATTTATTCCTAACTGTGGTGCAATGCCGGGAATTGGAACTCTTAACTCGGTTTTAACCGTATACATTAAATTACCACCCAATGAATCTTTATTTGGAGAAGTTGAGTCCCGTGGACCAACTCCTGCATTTTCAAAACCTGGAAAGGAATCACCTCCTAAAAAATATCTATCTTTAAGATTTATATCGTCATCATTATATCCAATTACATAACCTCCTTTTAAATGAGTTGAAAAAACATAATTATCAGTAATAGAATAAAAAAAACTATGTTTAACATCAGTTTTAAAAAAACTTACTGTACCTCCTAAACCAGCTAATTTATTTGAGAAACTCCACTGTGTTCCTTTAGTTGGATTAAATCTATCATTTATACCAAAATAAGATAATCTATGAGATATTGCTGAAGTTGAATAATCTCCTTTTTGATTATTAATAAAATCTGAAGCTTGCGATTTAATGCCTTCAATTGTTTCATTTTTATAGGAATAATTCCATGAATGTCTACTTTTATCAGTTATTGCATAACCTAATCTAAAACCAGCTCCTAATGCATCGTTATCAAAAGAACTCTCATCTGCATAGGTTGTTTTAGTTTTAAAAATATCTATTCCTAATGCTATATCTTTATTATAAAAATAAGGTTCTGTGAATCCAAAATCCAATTGAGTAGCTCTTTCGGAAAGAGTGAATTTTGCTGTCAAATCTTGTCCTTTTCCTAAAAAGTTTTTTTCTTGAATTCCAACATTAGCTAAAGCTCCGTTAGTACTAGAAAAACCTCCCCCAATAGAAAATTGTCCTGTTTGTTTTTCATTTACTTTTAATACAATATCAGTTCTATCATTTTTTTTCGTTTCCTTATTATTAGATTCTACTTTTTCAAAAAAACCTAAATTTCTAATTCTTTGCTCAGATCTTCTTAGTTTTTCCTTACTATAAGCATCCCCTTCATTAAATCTCATTTCTCTTCTTATTACTTTATCTTTAGTTCTAGTATTACCTTTAATATCTATTCTTCTTACATATATTTTTTTTGCTTTATCTATAGTAATTGTAATATCAATTTCTTTTGTTTCTTTTTTTCTACTTATGTTTGGTTGAACTTCTAGAAAGGCAAAACCACGATTTCCTCCATATTCCTTTATATTTTTAATAACTTCATCTAATTTATTAATATTGTAATTTTTACCGTCTATTATTTTTACTAAATTTTTAATATCTTCATCATTTAATTCTTTAAAATTTTTATTATCAATTATTACTTTTCCAAATTTATACTTTTCACCCTCCTCAACACTGTAGGTAATAAAAAAACCAGATTTATCCTTTGTTAATTCAGCAACAGCAGAAATTACTTTAAAGTCTGCATAACCCTCTTGTAAATAATATCTTCTAAGTAAATCCTTATCATAATTTATTCTATCTGGATCATAAATATCTCCTGCAGAAAATATTCTCCATAATTTTGACTCTTTTGTGGATATTGTAGCTTTAAGTCTTTTGTCTGAAAAAATTTTATTTCCAATAAACTTAATATCTTTAATTTTTGTCTTATCACCTTCATTGATTTTAATTGTTATATCAATTCTATTTTGAGATAAATTTGCAATATCTGGTTTTATTTTCGCTGCAAAATATCCTGATCTTTTATACAAATCACGAATAATATTTACAGCATCTTGTAATTCTTTTTTTTGATAAACATTCCTAGGTTTTAGTTTAATTTCCTCTTTTATTACATTTTCTTTTATTTTGTTATTTCCAATAAGATTAACATTATTGA
>Ga0310121_10003061_pt1 | contig 15473 bp, 19 predicted proteins | sample CB27_Tmax_986_MG_FD_203504 | JGI IMG/M metagenome (GOLD analysis project Ga0310121, IMG submission 203504) | Marine microbial communities from Western Arctic Ocean, Canada - CB27_Tmax_986 | ecosystem: Environmental > Aquatic > Marine > Oceanic | place: Canada: Western Arctic Ocean | collected...
CAGGGGAGGGGTGGGGACCGAGCACAGCGAGCTTATACTCTGATAGTCATACTATCAAGATAGCTCACTCTGTCCCTATTGCATTATGTATAGCATCGTGGTAGACTAGGCTCACGATGGCGAAGAGCTTCTATGACATCCTGGGCGTGTCCCGTGGCGCCTCCGAAAAGGAGATCCGCAGCGCTTACCGCAAACTCGCACGCAAGTTCCACCCCGACGTCAATCCCAACAACAAACGCGCGGAGACGCGCTTCAAGGAGATCCAGTCCGCCTACGACGTCCTTTCGGACGAGGACTCGCGCAAGCAATACGAAAAGTACGGTGATCGCTGGCAGCAAGCCGATCAGCTCGATGAGATGCAGCGCCAGCGCGGTGGGGCCGGCTTCGGTGGCCCCGGCGGCTTCTCCTTTGAGGGCGGCAGGGGCGACTTCGGCAGCGTCTTCGAAGGCCTCTTCCGCGGCGGTCGCGGGGGCGGGCGGCCTGGTCGCCGCCGGGGCCAGGACCTCGAAACCCCGGTCGAGATCTCGCTCGAGGAGGCCCACGCGGGCACGACCCGAACCGTGACGCTGCAGACCACGGAGCCCTGCACCACCTGTGGCGGTGGCGGCTCGCTAGGGAGCGCGGTCTGCCACAGCTGCGCGGGCGCCGGTCAGACGATCAAGCCCCGCCGCCTCGAAGTGAAGGTGCCGGCCGGCGTGAAGACGGGATCGCGCGTGCGCGTCGCCGCCGAAGGGCGTCCCGGCGCCGGCGGCGGTCCCTCCGGCGACCTCTATCTCCTCGTGACCGTGTCGCGCCACGCGCGCTTCGAGCGTGACGGCGACGATCTCACCGTCGAGGTGGCGGTGCCCTACCTGGACGCGATCCTCGGCGGCGAGGTGGAGGTCGAAACCCTCGCGGGCCGCGTGCTCCTCACCGTCCCCGAGCTGAGTCAGAACGGCCGGCGCTTCCGCCTGGCCGGCAAGGGCATGCCCGTGCTCGGCAAGAAGGACAGCTACGGCGATCTCTTTGCCTCCGTGAGCGTGGCGCTCCCCGAGCTGCTGAGCGACAACGAGCGCGCGCTCTTCGAGGAGCTGCGCAAGGGCACCACCCCCGAACGAGCCGCGATCTAGCGGCCCAGAACGGAGGACGATTCAATGCCGAGACGACCAATCCCAGCCGACCCGCTTCCCGACGACGACGAGCCCTGTTACGTGATCTCGATCGCGGCGCGCTTGGTGGGGCTGCATCAGCAGACGCTGCGTTACTACGAGCGCGCAGGCCTCATCGAGCCCCACCGCACCGGCGGCAATATCCGGATGTATTCGAACGCCGACGTCCAGCGCATCCGCCAGGCCCAGCGCCTCATCGAGGAGCTCGGCGTCAATCTCGCCGGGGTGGAAGTCGTCCTGCGCATGAACGACCAGCTCCGGGTCCTCCAAGCTGAGCTCGACGAGGCCCGCGAGGAGCTCCAGCGACTTCGACAGACACGCTTGCCCGCCCCCGCCGTCGACAGCGAGGGCCAACCGGCTCGCTAGCTAATCGAGCGAGCGAGCAGCGTCAACACGCCCACACGGAAGTCCCCACGCACGTGGGGCAGGAGGAACGCACCATGATGCGACAAGACCGTTTCACCGAGCAGGCCCAGCAGGTGCTCTCGAGCTCCCAGGAGATCGTGCGTCAGCAGCGCCACAGCCAGTGGGGCGTCCCCCACGTGCTCTCCGCGCTCGCCGACCTCGACGGGGGCCTCGCCCTGCAGGTCCTCGAGCGCCTCGAGGTCGACGTTGCCCGCCTGAAGGCGCGGGTGCGCCAGGTCCTCGCCGAGCAGGCCAAGCTCCAGCACGAAGTCGTCCAGATCTACACGACGCCCGAAGTGGTGCGCATGCTCGAGGTCGCGAACGCCGAGGCGGAGCGGCTCAAGGACGAATACGTCGGCGTCGAGCATCTCCTCATCGCCATCGCTGATAACGAGGAGAGTGGCGCTACGAAGCTGCTCGCCGACTCCGGTGTGACGAAGGAGGGCATCTACCGCGCCCTCCAGGAGATTCGCGGCAGCGCTCGCGTCACGAGCCCGACCGCCGAGAGCAGCTATCAGAGTCTCGAGAAGTACAGCACCGACCTCACCGAGCTCGCGGCCGAAGGCAAGCTCGACCCGGTGATCGGGCGCGACACCGAGATCCGCCGCGTGATGCAGATCCTCAACCGGCGCACGAAGAACAACCCCGTGGTCATCGGCGAGGCGGGCGTCGGTAAGACCGCGATCGTCGAGGGCCTCGCCCAACGCATACACGGGGGCGACGTTCCCGAGAACCTGCAGGACAAATCGCTGCGCGCGCTCGATATGGGGGCGCTCCTCGCCGGCGCGAAGTTCCGGGGCGAGTTCGAGGAGCGGCTCAAGGCGGTGATGGAGGAGGTCCGCCAGTCGGAGGGCGGCGTCATTCTCTTCATCGACGAACTGCACACGGTCATCGGCGCCGGCGGCGCCGAGGGCGCCATCGATGCCAGCAACCTCATGAAGCCCGCGCTCGCGCGGGGCGAGCTCCACGCCATCGGTGCAACCACCCTCGACGAATACCGCCGGATCGAGAAAGACCCCGCTTTCGAGCGGCGTTTCGCGCCGGTCTACGCGGACGAGCCCTCGGAAGAAGACACCTTGGCGATCCTCAAAGGCCTGCGGCCGCGCTACGAGGCCCACCACAAGGTCGAGATCAGCGAGGAGGCCTTGGAAGCGGCCGTGCGTCTCTCCTCCCGCTACGTCACCGAGCGCCGCTTGCCGGACAAGGCCATCGACCTCATCGACGAGGCCGCCAGCAAGCACGTCATCGATTCGCAAGAGGTGACCCCCGAGATTCGCGCGATCAGTACACGCCTCGACGAGCTCGGTCTCGAGGCCGACGCCGCCATCCAGAAGGAGGACCACGAGCGCGCGGCGCTCGTGAAGCAGGAAGTCCTGCAGCTCCAAGAGGAGTACGCCGCGAAGCGCGCCGAGTGGGCGGCCGAACACGAGATCGACCTGCGCGTGACCGGCGAGGATATCGCCAGCCTCGTCGGGCAGATCACGGGCATACCCGTCGCCCGCCTCGAGGAGACGGAGAACGCGAAGCTGCTGCGGATGGAGGAGGTCCTGCACGAACGCGTCATCGGCCAGGAGCAGGCGATCGTCTCGATGAGCGACGCCATCCGCCGTGCCCGCGCCGGCCTCAAGGATCCGAAGCGCCCGATCGGGTCGTTCATCTTCCTTGGGCCCACCGGCGTGGGGAAGACGGAGCTCGCGAAGGCGCTCTCCGAATATCTGTTCGACGACGAAGAAGCGATGATCCGCCTCGACATGTCCGAATACCAGGAGCGACACACCGTCAGCCGCCTCGTCGGCTCGCCCCCGGGTTACGTCGGCTACGACGAAGGCGGTGGGCTCACCGAGCTGGTCCGCCGGCGCCCGTACCGCGTGATCCTCTTCGACGAGATCGAGAAGGCCCACCCGGATGTGTTCAACACCCTCCTCCAGATCCTCGACGACGGCCGCCTCACGGACGGCCACGGCCGCACCGTCGACTTCCGCAACACCGTCATCGTGATGACGAGCAACCTCGGCACGGGTGCGCAGGAGAAGGCGACGCTCGGGTTCACGAAGCGTAGTGAGGAAACCGGCAAGCAGGACGAGGTCCGCGCCTCCGTAGACCGCGCCCTGCGCGAGCACTTCCGGCCCGAGTTCCTCAACCGCATCGACGACATCATCATCTTCGAGCCGCTCACGTGGCCCGAGTTGGCCCAGATCGTCGATCTCCTCTCAGCCGATGTGCGCACGCGCCTGGCCGAGCGGAACGTCGACTTCGAACTGACCGAGGCCGCCCGCGCCGCCCTCGTCGACGAGGGCTACGACCCCGAGTACGGCGTTCGCCCGCTCCGCCGGACGGTCGAGCGGCGGGTCGAGAACGAGCTGGCCCGGCGCATCCTCGCGGGTGAGTTCGAGGAAGGCCAGTGCATCACCGTCGACTACGCCGACGACGAATACACCTTCGCCGCGCACGAGCGCCACGCCGCGCCCGAGCCCGTACCCGTCGCGAGCTAACGCTCGCGGCAGCGATTGCGAACTGCGAGGGGCGGCCCACTGGGCCGCCCCTCTTGTTGTGCCGACGCGACAGCTCTTGGCGGATTCCCTACAAACTGTTGTTATGAGCCGGGCGCGACGCCGGGCTTCTCACCGCGATCCTCGCACTGCCTACGCTACTTCCGGATCAACGAGAGCCCGAATATTCGTGGCCTCTCTCTCGAGGCGAGCAGTGAAGTCACGCCGCCGTGAGGCATCCCAACCCCCTCGGTGCCTTTGCGTACCGGTTGCGTCTAACTCCGCGAGCAGCGCCGCCGCGAAGGCGGCGAATAGCGTCTCGGCCCTGCGGGGATTCCGCAAGATCGCGATCAGGTCCAGGCAGAACCCCCGCATCTTCCTATCATCTGTCGGGGCCGGGGAGTCACCCATGGCGCACCGCATCAAGAATAGCATTTGGTAGCGCAAGCCCTTCACCCTGCGGTCAACAATTCCCCTCACGATAAGCGTGTCGAGTACCTTTAACGATAGACCGGCGGTGTAGTAGGGCCACAATGAATGAGTTCTATGAAATACATCGCCCCGGTGTTGAACGAGTATGTTGCCATAGTACCTATGAGTGCCATGAGGTTGACCTAGGAACATCGCAACGTAGCATTGGAGATGAATAGGCATACTAATAATATCTGCGGGTATGACGCCATCATCGTACCGATATTGGCCTGAGCGTCTTTCGTAGCGGAGGCGATAGTCACTGACATCGTCAGTTACCTGGGAGTTGTAAAATTCCTCCAAACCCTTATGGAATTCCGCTAAGGCTTCGAATGCCTCTTCTTTGACTTCGGTCTGTCTATTAGTCGCCCTAATGGTACTGTTGGTGATCTCGGAATCCTGAGTTGCGATAAGCTTAATCGGTAGGTATGTTTCCGTTGAAAGAATCTCCCTCACGTCGTACAGAACATTACTAGTTTGACATCCATTAACAATCTGAAAGTCTTCGAGTCGGAAAGTCGCGCCTACTTGGCCTGATAGTTCTCGAAAAGATTGTCGCTCCATTGTTCAATACAGGAAGACGATCCGCACTAGAAGGTAATGATAACGTAGATTTTATTTCGAGATTAACTTTGCTATCAAATCCTTGTTAATCCCGGATGTTATCGTAGAATACGCGCCGATTCAACTGGCCGTCTTCGTCTGTGATGAGGCGCAGGAATTGGCTCACGGGAATCACCCCTATAAACGCTTGACGAATCCCATTAATCGCTGGAAGAAGGGTGTGTTGGGGAAATTCAATTTCTCGGATATTGCGATGGGAAATGCGTTGATATTGCTGCTGGAGTTGAATTGCATCATGTAGGTAGAAGTCCACGTGGGAAAAGATGTGAAGACTATTGAGGTCCTCGACTACCCGCTGTTCGAGCGCGCGAGTATTCGCATCCTCGTTGTCTATGACCCCAGCGGTCGCGAAGTACATCGAGCAGACGGGGTTCTTGGCAAACTTGATGCTGTGTTGGTACAGAAGATCTTTCAGCTCTCGGAAGTGAGTTATGTCGCTGTTCGCAGGTTTGACGGGCTGCGGCGCGAAGAAATCTCTACCCCGTCGAGAAACACACCGACGTCGTTGGCGCCGACCCTGGTGGAACTCTTCGCTTGGATGAAGGAGAAGCTCGCGTCGATTTGATAGTCGCGGCGCGCGAGATCGTCTAGTTGGTCGAGCCGCGTGATGAGGTGGCCGTTGACGACTAGGCCGATGGCATCGATACCGGTGTCGTTGCCGCCTGAGACGATGACATCTTCGCTGGGCTGGTAGTCGGGATCCTGGCTGCCGATGATGCAAAACGCGGTTAATCGCTCGAAAAGGTCGGCCGTTTCTAGATCGGGGTCGCGGAGCGCAGAAGCACCGAATGTCCGGAGATAGCCGGCCAGAACCGGATTCATGATATCGGCCATGCCGGAATTCTAACAGCGACACGACGGTGGAGGCTGACGCTGTTGCGCGGCTCTCGAGGCTCGGGGTGACCACCCTTGGCCCACGCCGGCTTCGTCGCTTGGGGTACTTCGGACCTCCTCCTTCATATTGCCCGCCTAGCGCTATGCGCCCGTGCCCCTGCCTCCGGGACCGGCGATAATTGCTGGTCCGGAGGCTTCGTGGATCTCGTCTATCGCCCCGTCACTGAGGAGGAATGGGATACGTGGGTTACCGCGCTCGCGCGCGGTTTCCACGACGACGGTGACTCCGACGAAGCGGAGCGGCACCGGCCGTTGATCGAATTCGACCGCAGCCTCGGCGCCTTCGACGGCGACGAGCTTGCGGGCCAAACCTCGGCGATCTCGTTCGGCATGACCGTCCCCGGGGGTCAACTCCCGACCGCCGGGGTAACCGCTGTTTCGGTCCTCCCCACTCACCGCCGCCAAGGGATCCTCACGGAGTTGATGCGCCGCCAGCTTGAGGATGTGTACGAACGGGGCGAGCCGCTGGCCGCGCTTTGGGCCTCGGAGAGCGTCATCTACGGGCGGTTCGGCTACGGCCTGGCCGCGGAGGCGCACGCGGTGCGCATCGACCGCGACCGCACGGAGATGGTGCAGATGCCAGAAGCCGCGGGGAGCGTCCGCTTCGTCCCTCGCGACGAGGCGCTGGAACGGTGGCCCGCGATCTACGACCAAGTGCGGCGAAGCCGGCCGGGCATGATGACCCGCGCTCCCGGCCTCTGGAGCGCTTTCACGGTTCCCCAGGACGAGAAAGCGCGGGGCGGCTTCACGAAGCGGCAGCTGGTGGAGTATGCCGACGCGGCGGGGCCGGGCGGGTACGCGATCTACGCGGTGAAGCCGGAGTTCCCCGAGGGATTCCCCACAGGCACGCTTCGCGTGCACGAACTCATGGCGGCGAGCGGTGCCGCTGAGGCTGCGCTCTGGCAGTACCTCTTCGGGGTCGATCTGATCGGCACGATCCGGGCGCTCGGACGTCCCCCCGACGAGTCGCTCTTCTGGATGCTGGCCGATCCGCGGCGCCTCCAGCGCCGGCTGTTCGACACCCTCTGGCTGCGCATCCTCGATGTCACCGCGGCCTTGGAAGGCCGCGCCTACCGGGCTGAAGGGCGCCTCGTGCTCGATGTCCAGGACGGCTTCTGCCCCTGGGCCGGCGGCCGCTTCGAGCTCACCGTCGAGGGCGGCGTCGCCACCTGCCGCCCCACGACTTTGACGGCCGACATCACCCTCTCGACCGTTGACCTGGCCGCGGCCTACCTCGGCGGGGCCCGGCTCTCGTTGCTCGCTCGCGCCGGGCGGCTGGAGGGCGAGCCCGCTGCCCTGCGGCTCGCCGATGCGCTCTTCGGCTGGGACCTGCTGCCTTGGTGTGCAGATGAATTCTAGGTCCGGTCTCGGCCGGGCTGTTGCTCCCGCGGCCTACCCCCGCCATCATGACGCGCGATGGCCGATTTCAGCGTCGCCGCCCCGACCGAACCGGAGAAAGCGGACTTCCTCCACGACCGCACGACGCGGCCCGCGGCCCCGTCAGAACGCCGCGCTCTGGCCCATTTCGTCCTTCTGATCGTTGTCGGTGTCGCTCTGGGCGCGGCCATGCTGGCGCTCGCCTATCAGGCCCGCGCGAGTTGGACGGAGGCGCGCGACTGGGTGGTGCCGGTCACGGTCCCGTTCTATGCCATGGGCGGGGTGGCGCTGGCCTACCTGCTCCTCCGCCGGGCCTGGATCGAGGCCTCGACGGGGCTGATGCTGCTCGGCCTGGTTCTGGTAACGACAGCGTTCAATCTCTGGCGCGCCGCCTTGACGAGTGGCGACGACGGCCTGCGCGACGCGCTTACGATCATCGCGAGCATCTCGCTCGGACTCGCCATCGCAGCGCTGATCGCGGGCATGGCTTGGGTCGAGGTCCGGCGGCCCTCCGCGCCACCGCCGCCCGAGCGATAGCGCCATGTGTCGCAGCATCAAGCGCTTGCGGGGCCCTGAGGGCGGAGCCACTGAGGACGAGATCCAGGAGGCCTCGCTCCAGTACGTGCGCAAGGTGAGCGGCTTTCGGGAGCCCTCTCAGCGCAACCAGGAGGCCTTCGAGGCGGCCATCGCGGAAGTGGCCGAAGCGACGCGCCGAATCCTCGAAGCGGTCTCGCCGCCGGACCAGGCGCCACAGACCTAGCCCGAGGCCGCCTGAGCCATCTGATCGAGCGAAACCATCTCCGCTTCGCAGTCGAGTACCCGCGCGAAGTGGAACACGAACGACTGCGAGACCTCGGAGAGCGAGACAGGCTGGTCGACTTCCGCGGCCAAGCTCGTCATTTCTGCATCCGCGATCCCGCATGGGTTCATGAGGCCGATGTGGTCCATGTTCGGCTCCACGTTCAGCGCGGCCCCATGCATCGAGACGAAGCGACGGACGTGGAGCCCGACGGAGCCGATCTTGCGGCCCTCTACCCACACGCCGCGGGCATCATCGCGCCGGTCGCCCCAGACGCCCCAATCGGCGAGGACGGCGATCATCGTTGTCTCGAGCGCGGCAACGTAATCGACGACGCCCAGGTCCCAGTTGCGCAGATCGATGATCCCATAGGCCACGAGCTGTCCCGGGCCGTGGTAGGTGATGTCTCCGCCACGCTCGGTCTGGACCACCTCGATGCCCTGCTCACGGACGACCTCGTCCTGAACGCGGAGGTTGGGTTCGGGGTGACTGCGCCCCAGCGTGAACACGGGGCGGTGTTCGGTGAGCAGCAGCGAGTCGACCCCGTCCCCGCCGCGGCGCTGCTCCTGCAGGCGCTGCTGGAGACGATGAACGTCGCTGTAGCGGGTCAAACCCAGGTCATAGACCGAAACGGAACGCTTGATAGACATGAGATGTTCCTCCCTAGCGTATCGGACCGTGCCCTCAGGCTGCTTCCGCGGTTGGGCGCGCTAGGCTCTCGCCCACCTCAGCAAGCAGGCGCAGCCCCTCTTCGTCGGACCACCACGCCCCGTCGTAGGCCAGGGCCAGGGCCATCGTGTGTCGTGCGCTCAGGCCGTGTTCGTGGAAGGCCGGGGCGCTTCGCCGATCGGCGAGCGCGAATGAGAAGGGCTTGCCCGCCTCGAGGCGGCTCGTCGCCTCGACCACGCCCGTCCCTTCGTAGCTCGCCAGCACTGCCCATTCATTGGTGGCCGGGGTGGCCGGCTGCGTCGCCCCTGCGCGCATGTCTCGCACGATGCAGGCGCTGGCGTCGACGTGTTCGGCTGCGGCGACCACGATCGCCTCGAAGATGAGGTCGGTCATCGCGCTCCTGTCCTCGGTCGCCTCGATCTCGATGCGCAGCGTGATGGGCTGTGGCGGCAACGGCTCCGCGGGCTCGCGTTCCGCGCCGCTGCCGGCTGCGGCCTCGGCGGCGACCTGCCGCGCCGGCTCCTCGGTCGCGAGGTCGGGGGCGGGCATGCTCGCGATCGCAGCGGGCTTGGTCTCGGGCGAGGCATCGTCGAACTCGCCGGCGTCGTCCCAGGCGAAGGGCGAGGGCTGGTCCTCTGCCGCACCATCCTCCGCGGCGGGGTCGGCGCCCCACGCGGGCTCCGCTGCTGGCGTCTCGAACTCTGCGGCTGCCGCCTCGGGAGCTTCTTCCGGCTCTGCCTCGGTGTTCGGCCAGGAGGCGCCATCCACGGCGGCGATCTGCCGAGCCGGCTCCTCGGTCGCGAGGTCGGGGGCGGGCATGCTCGCGATCGCAGCGGGCTTGGTCTCGGGCGAGGCATCGTCGACCTCGCCGGCGTCGTCCCAAGCGTCGTCCCAGGCGAACGGCGACGTCGGGTCCTCTGCCGCACCATCCGCGGCGGCGATCTGCCACGGCGGCTCCTCGATAGCGGGGTTGGGGGCGGGCATGCTCGCGATCTCAGCGGGCTTGGCCTCGGGCGGGGCATCGTCGACCTCGCCGGCGTCGTCCCAGGCGAACGGCGCCGGCTGGTCCTTTGCTGCACCATCCTCGGCGGCGGCGTCGGCGCCCCACGCGGGCTCCGTTGCCTGCACCTCGAACTCCACGGCTGCCCCCTCGGGAGCAGCTTCCCGCTCTGCCTCGGTGTTCGGCCAGAAGGCGGTCTCCTCCGCGACGAACTGCTCCTCGGTCACTCCCCAGCGGTCGCCGTCCGCCTCAGGCGGGGACTCCGCCTCGCGCTCGGAAGGCCAGACGAAGCCGGCCTCACCGTCGCTTGTGCCGCTGCTCAGCCAAGCGCCAGCGGCGGCGTCGGGCTCGGGCTCGGGCTCGGGCTCGGGTGCTGCCGGTGGCCGCGGCGCTTCGCTGCTCGCCAGGGTTGCGGGCTGGCCTTCGGCTGCTCGTACGGATCCATCGGCGGGCGGTGCCAAATAGGCGAGCACGTCGCCGGGCGCGGGCGCATCACCGACGCCCACGGCGTGGCTGAGCACGCCACCTTCTTCGGCCTCGACTTCGCAGGCAACGAAGTCCCGTTCCAGGCGGCAGAGGGGCTGACCGGCCACAACCTGCTCGCCTTCCTGGCAGTACCACTCGGTAAGCATCGCGCCCGCCTCGTCTGCGGCGAGCTTGGGAACAATCACGGAAACGGCCACGGAGCGCTCTCCTACCCGCAGTACAAGCCGCGAGGCATCTCCCTCCGAGGGACGGCGGGCCAGTGACCGTGCGGTATTAGGGTGCGGGTGTATTTCACGCCTGGGAGGAGGGCACGGTGGGGTCCGCTCGCGCTGGCCGTGCGCGGGTAGACTCGCCGATGGGCCGAATCTGCCCTGGAGCGGTCCGGCCGTGACGAAGGCCATCTTTCTCGATATGGACGGCGTCCTCGTCGACGCCGAGCTGTTGCCCCTGGAGTACCTGCGACTCATGGGCGATGTGCTGGTGCCCGCCCTCGGCGGCACGAACGAGGCTTGGGCGGGGGCGAACCGCCACGTCTTCCTGGTGTTGGCGCAAGAGTTCCGCGACCTGACGTGGCCGGCGGACCCCGTCGCGAGCGAGCGCCGCGGCTATCGCCTGAACGTGCAGCGCATGTGCGCCTACCTCGGGATCGCGCAACCGAGCGACGAAGACGCGACTAGGCTTGGGCGAGCCTTCAACATCTATGTGCGCACGAACATGACCGCCGTCTTCGAGGACGCGGCTCCCACCATCCACAGGCTCTCCCGGGGCCACGAACTCCACCTCGCCTCCGGGAGCCCCTCCTGGGGTGGTTGACCCGGTCCTGGTGGGATTGGGCGTGGCCGATCTATTCGGCCTGGTCTGCGGCGCCGACCGTATTGGTGAGCGAAAGCCCGGCGCATTCGGCCCGCCGTCCGCCTATTACTCCCGGCTCTTCGAGGCCGCGCACGTCGAGCCCCGCGAGGCTGTCGTGGTCGACGACTCAGAGGAGGCGCTGAGCGCGGCGAAGCAAGTGGGCGCCACGACCGTGCTGGTCACGGGCCGCGGAACGGGCGAGGCCGCTGTCGACCTGACCATCGGCGGGGTCGGTGAGCCGCCCGCGGCCCTCGCCGTGCTGCAGGCGAGGGGCTAGCGAGAACGCGCGGGGGCAGCCCAGCCCAAGAGCTGCGTCACCGGCGGACCAGCCGCCTCAGCCCCCCGCGCTCGCTTCCGCGCCGATCCCTTCGATCGTGTCCCAGTCCTCTTCGCGCAACGGCTGCAGCTCGCCCCGCCGGTACTGGTCGTAGAGGCGGAAGAGGGCGGCCTTGTGCGGCCGCACCCGTCCGATGGGGCAGGCCTCCCAGTCCTCTTCGGATTCGTCGCAATAGCCGGTGCGGAGCTCGCCACACTTCGGCTGCAGGTAGCGCCCCAGCTCCGGTGCGACGCGGTTCACCTCAGCGCGGAGCAGCGCCACGACGCGGCGGAACTCCCACTGCGCGCGTGTGCAGAGCCGCAGGTCGCACATGTGGAGGAGGCTGGAGAAGTTCACAGTGATCTTGAAGTTCGTGTTCGTCGCGTTGGGCAGGAGGAAGCGCGCGTCCTCGGCCGGCACGCCCGCCTCGACGAGCGTCTCATAGAGCTCGCCGACCTGCTCGAAGAGCTGCTCCATCTTCTCGCCCATGCCCGCCTGCTCGACCGTCTTCGGGACGGTGTAGGGAAACTCGCCGTCCTTGTACGTGACGTAGCGCTGGCTCTGTTGTTCGAAGGAAATGCCTACGCGATGGCGCACGAACTGGTGGCTGAAGGCGCGCGAGACCCCGGAGATGCCGAACTCGAACCAGACCTGCTCGAGCGGGCTGGCATGGCCCGTCTTCAGGCGCTCCTCGATGAAGGTCTGCATCTTCTCGTGGGAGATACGCTCGTCATCGATGCGCTCCGTCACCTGCTGGGGCGTGAGCTGGCTGTAGCAGGTGCGATAGGCCATGTAGAGGGACCGCAACGGGTCCTCGGTGTGCGAAAGAAGGGTGACTTGGATTGCCATGGGCTCTGACTCCGGGGGTTGGCCCGGGCGGCCGTTGGGTGGCCGTCCGGCGCGATATTGTCGCACGGAGAAATGCTCAGGTGCGTCTGCCGTTACGCAAAAGTTTCATCCAGGTGCCGGCTCGATCAAGTCGCGCAGGCGGCCGTCCAGGGCGGCAAGCAGGCTGTCGTAGTCGAAGCGTTCGCGGACCAGCCGCGCGCCCTCTTCGTTCGGCCCCAGCCGGCCGGCAGCGTGGCGCTGGGCGAGTTCGCGCAGCGCGCTGGTAACTTCGTCCAGGGTCCGGGCCTGGATCGCCCCCTCCTGGGGATGGGTCCAGATGACGTAGCGCCCCCGGGAGAGCGCTTCGAGCGCCATGAACGAGATGCCGTCGTGGGTCGTGAGCCGCACATAGGCGCTCACCTCGCGGTAGAGCGCGTCGATGTCGTCGGTCCAGCCGCGCGCCTCGAGGTTCGGCGGCAGTTCGCCCGGAAGCGATTCCGCCGGAGACGGAATCAGCACGAATTCGATTTCGGGGAGTTCGTGGGGCAGACGCAGGATCGTCTCGGCGTCGAAGACCTCGCGGTCGAAGGCATCGACCGGCAGGTAGAGGAGCACGCGAAATCGCTCCGGGAGCGGCTCCACGCTCGCGGCGAGCCCCGGCACCGGGAGGGGCACGTACGCCGCCGCGATCCCCGTCTCCGCGAGCTCGTCGACGAACCAGGGCGCGTCGCACCAGTGCGTCGCGCCCTCGACGATGCCTGGCGAGACATCGCCGCGGCGCGCGGCCTGGACGGCGAGGAGCGCATCCGTGCCCTCCCAGTGCATGACGAGCGGGCGGCGGCGTAGATGGAGGAGCACGTTCACGGGCGTGCGCCGTTCTACGCGCCCGCCCACGAGATAGACGATGTCGCTTTCGGCAGCCGCGCGCGCGATGCGGAGCCAGCCGCGCGGGCTGCGGCCGGGGTGGGGCGCGTAACGCGCGCGCCAGCCGCGCCCCCGCAGGCCTTCGGCGAGGATGCGCCCGAAGTAAGGCAGGCCGAGGAGCAGGACGCGCGGTGCGTGCGAGCGGGCGACCACCGTCAGCGGGGCACCAGGCGAGCGGGCGGCGATACGACCGTCGCGCCGGGGGGCACGTCCTTGGCCACGAGCGCGTGCGCGCCCACGGTCGCGCCCTCGCCGACAGTGACGCCGTGGAGCACGGTCGCGCCGGTGCCGAGGTAGGCGCCCGCGCCGATGCGTAGCGGTGCCTGCTCCCGGGGGCGCCGCTCCCGCAGCGGTCCGGGGCCGACATCGATGTGGGTGATCAGCGTGCAGCGCATCGAAAGTGTCGCCTGCGCCTCGATCGTCACCGCATCGGCGAGGTCGATCAGCACGTCGGTGCCGAGGTGGACGCCGTCGCCGATGACGAGCCGCGAGAAGTCGTTGCCAGCGTTCACGATCTGGAGGGGGCCCGGAATCGACACGTCTTCGCCGACGCTCGCGCCGTACTCGCGGAGGATGGCTGCGTGATCGGCGGTGGTTGCGCGGAGCTGGGCGGCGATGCCTTCGCTGCCGCTCCGTAGGTAGGCGAGGGAGCGGCGGCCACGCGCGAATGCGCGGAGGATGGCCTGACCCGGGCCGGCGATGGGCCGGAGGCGGGCGCGGGCGGCAGCGAGGTCGAGCACGCTTGCACCGTACCCGCCCGTAAAATGCGCGTAAAGCGTGGGCCGATGGGCGCTCACGGAGCGATTTCGCCTTGCTCGGGTGCGGGCGCCCGCCTACGCTTCGGATGAGCGCCCCCCGGCCGTCACGGCCCGCACGAGGCACGCATGCGAACCCGCTCAATCCGGCTCGGTACGGCCCTTATGCTCGGACTCGTTGCCGTTCTTGCGGTCTTCGCCACGCGCTCTTCGTCCGACTCGGTCTCCGCCCAGGGCTTCCCGCCCAATCCTCCCACGATCTACTACGGGACCGTGCCGACCACTACCTCCAACGGCGCTAGCGTGATCGCCGTGGTACGTTCCGGCTCCTCATCCGCGAGCTGTGGCGCCGGCAAGGTCCTGCTCGACGGCTCGCAGCGGGTCTACGCCGTCCAAGTGATCACGGGCTCGCAGCGCGCCGGCTGCGGCGATGCCGGCCGCACCGTGAGCTTCTATGTGACCCCAGACAGCGCCACTGAGGGCGGGCAGCTTTCGAACGAATCGCCTACCTGGACCGATTGTCTAGGCTCGAGCCAGTGCACCACAGAGGTGCCGCTTACGTTTGGGCCGTCGTTCACCGTTCGCGGGAACGTCCCCCTGATGGCCTCGGACGGGGCGTCCTTCTAGGGCCCGCGTTGGCGCGCCGCCTGCTCGGAGCAACCTCAGTCGCCTGGCCCCGTCTCCTCATCGCCAGCGCCGCCGCGTTGCTGATCGCCCTGTTCGCGAGTCATTCGTCGCAGGCGCAGAACCCACCCCCGCTCCCCGACTTCACGACGGCCTTCGGCCAGGTGCAGCTCGATGGTTCGAATATCTCGCCGAGCGAGCAGACGGTGATCGCGTTCGTGAACGGCCGGGCTTGCGGCTTCGGCGCCAGCGAAGTCGCAAGCAACGACCCCGACAACACCACCGATGTGGGCAAGACCGTCTATGTCGTCGACGTGCGTGCGGACGGAAGCGGCGTTTTCCAACTACCGGGCTGTGGAACCCAGAACGACGCGATCAGCTTCTACTTCCCCGAGAGTGGGCGTATGGCGGTGGAGGAGACGACGTTCACGGGGCCGCCGGCGGGCTTCGTGCGTGTCGATCTCTCGCTCGACATCGCGCTCAGCCATCGCCTGAGCGCGCAGCTGACCGCCAGCGACGGGATTGTGAACTAGAAGCGCTCTGTCCTTTCATAGCTCGCTGCGCTCGGACCCCACCTCCGCCCGCCTCCCCCACGCTCAACTGCTGCGGCTGCGCGGCCTGGCGGCCCGCTGCGCCTGCGCGCTCGCTTAGCGCTCGCTGCGCTCGGACCCCACCCCCCGCCCGCCTCCCCCGACGCTCAACTGCTGCGGCTGCGCGTCCTGGCGGCCTGCTGCGCCTGCGCGCTCGCTTAGCGCTCGATGCGCTCGGACCCCACCCACCGCCTCCCCACGCTCGACTACTGCGGCTACGCG
>Ga0310121_10003062_pt1 | contig 15468 bp, 11 predicted proteins | sample CB27_Tmax_986_MG_FD_203504 | JGI IMG/M metagenome (GOLD analysis project Ga0310121, IMG submission 203504) | Marine microbial communities from Western Arctic Ocean, Canada - CB27_Tmax_986 | ecosystem: Environmental > Aquatic > Marine > Oceanic | place: Canada: Western Arctic Ocean | collected...
GGCCAGATTCCTTTCTGACTGAATAGTCTTCAGTTCGTTGAATGGGGAATCTGGCCTTTTTTCATATCCTCCGATTTAAGGAAACCCCAGAATTTTCCGCGTAAAAATCCTTCACGGCGTTGCCTATGGGGGCTCGGCACCTCAACGCATCCCTCGCGCGTCAGCTGCCTGGGAGGAAAATACTTTTTCGACGACGACCAACAGTTTCCCGACACCCAGTACATGGTCTGCGAATACCCGCGCGACGGGACGCACGAGGGTGGGAGGACACAGCTGATTTTCGAGCAGCGGATCTGGTCACCCTACGCGCAAGAGGGCTACGACAACGGCGTGGCATTTTACGGGACACGCGGCATGATGCTGGTCGGGCATACATCCGGCTGTAAGTTGTATACCGAACGCAATAAGTTGGTCGCATCAGGCGAAGGGAATCTGACGCTCGAGGATCATTACGACAACTTCTTCGGCTGCATCCTCGGGGACGTAAAACAAACGTCCGCCGACGTTTCGGCTGGGCACCGCGCCGCCACTATTTGCCATTTGGCCAACATCGCCGCACGTGTGGGGCGCGTGCTGGATTTCGACCCCGCGACCGAAGTGATCCGCGATGACCAACAGGCCAATGGATTGGTCCGACGTCGTTACCGTGCCGATCACTGGGCGGTGCCGTCGGATTCGACATAGCAGCGGCGCGTCGAAAATGGGGCCCGTTCGGATATCAGATGAAAGAACGCGAAAGTAAAGAACGCGAAAGTATTGACGCTTTTTGCCATTGTTTACCGCCCAAGTTTTTCGAGGCGGCCAATGCAACACTTGTCAAACCGTTGCGCATGTTCCAGCGAGCGCAACGAATGCCAGCGATGGTGGACATCGACGCAAGACTGCGCGTCATGGACCAATTCCCTGGATACGCGCAGCTCCTCAGCCTCGCTTCGCCCACGCTGGAAACCTTAGCGCCGCCCGACAAGTCGCCCGAACTGGCACGCATCGGCAACGACTGCCTGGCCCAGTGGGTCCAGTTACAGCCCGATCGGTTTTTGGGGTTCATCGCGTCGTTACCGATGAATCATCCGGAGGCGGCCATGGCCGAGGCCGACCGAGCGGTCTCACAACTGGGCGCCGTCGGTATTCAACTATATACAAATGTGGCAGGCCATCCGTTGGACCGTCCCGACCTGTATCCGGTCGTGGAACATATTGCAAGTCTCGGTTGTCCTATCTGGCTGCATCCAATTCGGAAGATGACAGTCGCCGATTACGAGGATGAACCGGTTTCTAAATTCGACCTGTGGTGGGCATTTGGTTGGCCGTATGAAACGAGCTTGGCCATGGGACGGCTTGTATTTGCTGGGCTCTTCGACCGTTGGCCCGACCAAATCGTCATTACGCATCATTGTGGCGGGACCGTTCCGTTGGCGGAGGGCCGTCTGGCGTCTGGCCTGGAACTGCTCGGAACACGCAACCCGCCACAGTGGGCCGATGCGGTGCGGACGGACCTCGAAGAACGTCCCATCGATGCCTTCCGACGCTTCTATGCCGACACAGCGTCCTTCGGATCGGCGGCGGCCATCCGATGCGCTGAGGCATTTTTCGGTCAGGACCAAATGCTCTTCGGCACGGATATGCCTTTCGATCCGGAGCAAGGACCCGGTTACATTCGCGATACGCTCCAAGCGATCGATGCATTGGAGCTGAATGAGACACGTCGAGCGGCCATGTTGTCAGGAAATCTGCGTCGAATTGTCGATCTGCCAGGCGGATAGATGAGTAAGGGCACCTTCTATCCAAGTGAGGCCATTGTCAGCCGCGACGAGGTGACAGGTAGGCCGATACGTCAGATCACCGCACAACCCTGCATTCACCACCATCCGTTCTTCTACGTGCCCGCTTACGACCAATCAATGCGATGGCTATTGCTTCTTTTTTTTCCTGTTCTTCTTCACGCCAGTCGCCGCATCCGTTGCTTGCCGAGGGCGGTAGCCCGTACCCGGCGCATGACGTGACTGCTTGGAATTGCGGCCGCCGCGTCTGCCTTTCGCCGGCTGGTCGCCGATGGAGTGCACGAACTCGCCACGAAATCGTCCGTTCGCATCTTGGCGGCGAGCTTGAATCGCTTCCGGCGGCGGAGAGGATGGGATGAGAGCGTCGCACCCGTTTCCGATCAGGTCTTGACGCCCCGCCGCCTCCAACGCCTTTCGTACCTCAAAGTAGTTTTCAGGCTTGAAGAACTGCATCAACGCCCGCTGGAGTTTGCGGTCCCGCAGATGCTGGGCGACAAATACCGGCTTCTTGGTAAACGGATCAACCCCCGTGTAGTACATCGCGGTGGCTACATCAAACGGCGCTGGAATAAAATCCTGCACCTGGTCCGGTTTGTATCCCGATTGCTTGAGAAAAACGGCCAGTCCAATCATGGCATCCAGGTCGCTGCCAGGATGGCTGGCGATAAAATACGGAATGATGTACTGCTTTTTTCCCGCTTTCTTGGACTCTTCATTGAACACTTCCGTGAACTGCTCAAAGTCATCATTGCTCGGCTTGCGCATGCGATCCAGTACACCTGGATCCGTATGCTCGGGCGCCACCTTCAAATGGCCCCCGACGTGATGCTGGACCAGATCCCGCATGTACTCCGGCGAGCGTCGCGCCAAGTCCATTCGAATGCCACTGGCCACCAACACCTTCTTCACGCCGGGCGTTTCGCGAGCTTCCCGCATGAGTTCGACCAGCGGCCCATGGTCGGTCCCCAACAGCTTGCAAATCGTCGGGTGCACGCAGGACTGGCGCCGGCAAACCGCTTCCACCTCCGGTCGAGCGCACTTCATCTCGTACATGTTCGCCGTCGGTCCGCCAATGTCGCTCACGGTCCCCTTAAAGTCGGAACTCTCCGCCATCTGGCGAATCTCGGTCAGCACCGAATCCTTGCTCCGGGATTGGATGATCCGCCCTTGATGCGTTGTAATCGAGCAAAATGTGCAGCCGCCAAAACACCCTCGCATGATCGTCACCGAATCCTTGATCATCTCAAAGGCGGGAATCGTCTCGGTATAATCCGGATGTGGCTTGCGCGTGTATGGCAAACCGTAGATCCGATCCATAATCTCCTGAGACACAGGCAGCGGAGGAGGATTGCAAACGATTGCTTGCCGGTCATGCCATTGGACCAGTCGCCGCGCGTTGTATGGATTCGTCTCGTTGTGGATGATTTTGGTCGCCTCGGCGAAATCCATTTTGTCGGCACGAACTTGCTCGTAACTTGGCAAGACCATCGCGTCCTCTGGAGGAGTCTCGGACGCCCCCATCGCATAAGCGATGCCGCGCATATCACGCAGGTCGTGGACGGTTTCACCAGCTTCCAAACGGCGGGCGATTTCGACTATGGCATCCTCTCCCATGCCATACGCGACAAGATCGGCTTTACAATCCAACAGGACCGAGCGGCGTACCTTGTCACTCCAATAATCGTAATGGGCCAACCGTCGCAGCGACGCCTCGACACCTCCGGCGATAACCGGCACACCCTTGAACGCTTCGCGGGCACGCTGGCAGTAGGAGAGCGTCGCCCGATCGGGACGCAATCCAATGCGGCCCCCCGGCGAATATGCATCGTTGTTGCGGACTTTCCGGTTGGCCGTGTAGTGGTTGATCATGGAGTCCATGTTGCCCGCGCTGATAGCGAAAAACAGCCTTGGGCGGCCGAATCGTTTCCAATCCTCACAGCTGTGCCAATCAGGTTGACTCACCATGCCAACGCGATAACCGGCTGCCTCGAGAACTCGTCCCAAAATTGACATCGCCATACTGGGGTGATCGACATACGCGTCGCCAGTGATGAAAACGACGTCGGCCTCATCCCAACCTCGCTCGCGCATCTCCCGCATGGACATCGGCAACGGCTTCACGGCCGGCGAATCGATTTGCACGATGGGTAATGTCCGCAACGCATTGGCCGTTTGGCCCGGTCTAGGACGCTCGTCAAGAATAGGAAGGCTGATGGAATCCATGGCCCGATTATATCCGTGACGTCGTCCGATCGACAGGCTTACTGCCGGGTTGGAACAATCTATTCACGGCACCGCCGCCCGCGGCCGCAACGATCATCGCGATAGTTCCGTCGTTACATCGGCAAGAAAGGGCGGCTGGCAGGACCGTTTTACACTCGTACCGTGACGGAATGCCCACCGTCATCGACGAATGGGCAGCCCGATGGGCGGCCTCGATCGATCGCCGGGAACAAGCGTTGGTGTTAAAACTGCCTTTCCCTTTCAGAGGCTGAGAACGTTTACGCTTCCCAATCCGGACGTTGGAGGCGATCCGGACGACCTTGCCGCGGATCGCGATCGCGTCCTCGACCCCCTCCACGCGCAAAGAGTTCACGTATGCCGGCCTCGAATTCCTCTAGCGTCACGGCCTCGTCCTTGTCCGTGTCCACCTGGGCCAGATTGTCTCGTAGCCGTCCAGTAATCTCAGCACCGGTCAGTTTGCCGTCGGCATTGAGATCGACGCTCTCGAAATAAGACTTAGCGTTGAATCCGCTACCGGGTCCGCCGGCACCTCGCTGTTCTCCACGTTCGCCTTCGCCCCGCTCTCGTCGTTGCCCTCGCTCGCGTACGCGGTTGGAATCGGCCACGTCATCGATGGGCGGCGCAGCGGCTGTTTCGGCCACGGCGTTCTCGGTCGGGGCTTCCCCGAGTGCCGCCACGCAATAGAGGTGGTGACTGGAACGAATGAATAGATCTCCGTTGCTGATGGCCGGGCTCGCGCTAAAATCCTCCGAATCGGTGGTCAGCTGTTGGTTGCCAGTTGTTCAAACGTCGTCCCGGCCTTCAACACAAACGCCTCACCGGCCCGGGATATATAGTAGAGTTTTCCATCCGCGACGACCGGTGATGAGTAATCTCCACCGAAGCCGCCTCGGCCGCGACCTTGCCCGCGGCCTCCGCCCCCGGCTGCACGTCCCTGTTCTCGACCGCCACCGCCACCACTACTGGCGCGGTCCAATCGGCTCTGGAAAATCTCTTCACCCGTCTCGGCGTCGATGCAGTTCGCTACCCCACGACTGAAAAAGTAAATACGACCATCATAAAACACGGGGGTACCAATACGGTTGGCGTCGCGACCGGACCAGGCGACATGGGTCTCGGTGATGTCTCCTTTTCCTCCAGTGCGAATGGCGATCGAGCCGCCATTGCGTCCTTCGATGCCGAAGACCAATCCGTCCCCGTGTAGGACGCTGGAGCAAAACGTCTCCGTGTCCATGGCCTCGCACAGCCAACGCATTTTGCCAGTTTCCGGATTGAGCCCCCAGATCTCAAATGGAACGCCGATGACCAGGTCAGTTCGATCATCGTCAACGTCGACAAGAATCGGCGTGCCCCAAGTCGAGTTTAAACCGGAGGCTTCTTGTCGCCAGACCTCTTTGCCAGTGTGCTTGTTCAAGCCGACCAGCGCTTCACCTTCCGCCGAGGCAGTGACAATCAGTAAGTCCTTGTACAAGATGGGACTGGACGCGGAGCCCCAATCGCGAGGATCCGACTCGGTCCCGACGCTGGTCTGCCACAGCTGATTTCCATCCATGTCAAAGGCAAAGGCGCCGGTTTTTCCGAAGAAAACGTAGACCCGCTCGCCGTCCGAAACGGGTGAATGCGATGCGTAACCGTGCTGGGCAAACATGCCACCGTATGGATCCTCGGGTAAGTACGGCTCGACGGGCGTGGTCCATTGAATCTCTCCCGTGTCGCAATGGATGCAAGTTAGATTCCGGCGTAGATCGGCTTGATCGCCTGGGTTTCCACGTTCGGTTCCGTAGCCAGACCAATAGGTGAGGTAAATATGGTCACTGATCACGATCGGGCTCGAGGAGCCGCGGCCTGGAAGGGCGGTCTTCCACTTGAGATTGAAGTCCTCGCCCCAACGGGCGGGAGCTTCCGCACTGTCGGCCGACACGCCAGAGCCGCTGGGTCCGCGAAATCGGGGCCAGTCGGAGGCCATCACGCTTGATGCACACCAGGTGACAGCGAAGAATCCGACAACATAACTCCGCGATCGTTTGGCTCGTGACATCTCGTAATCTCCTTTGATCTATCAACCACAGGTGATCGGCCAGCGGCCACTTATGATGGATTGAGGTCCCGCCTCGGCACCAGCCCTTAGTGGCCGACCGCTCGACTCAGCGATTCAACGACGCGGGGGATCGGCAACCGTGGCTTCCAGCGATCCATGGAACGTCTTTATCTCTCAAACGTAAATAAGGAGTGCCGTCCACTGCTTTTATTCACCGGTTTTTCCCATCCATGAGTATTCCCGCTACGAACGACGCCCAGAGAGAACGAAAGCCTCGAGACCGTGATCCGTTGCTGAGTCAGGCATTGTGCCCGACTCCAAGGCAGGTTCGCCAGCCTATGAATGCTTCCCGCACCATCGACCTGCCGACCGTGACAATCGACGCTGAGACACGTCAATTAGCGAGGTCACACAAAGAATCTCAAGGTTTCTCTTGACGAGGCCGTCCGAACACTGCCGTCGCCCGTGATAGGCCGGTGCGCTGAGCTTCGCCCGTATCCTACTTCTCCCGCCGCTTCTTGGCTTTAGCCTTAAACGGACCTTTGCCATTCGTCTTGACTGTGGACTTGTTCTTCGCTCCGTCCGGCTTGTCGAACTTGCGTTTTCCATAGTCCTTCTTGCCACCCGGTTTGCCGAATCGCTTCACTTCATCCCTAGTGAGCCGAAGCTGCTGGCCGCCGACCTTGACACCCTTCAACGAACGAAAAAAATCGCCTTCGAGGTCCACCGGCAGGTCAATCGTGCTGTGCAGATCATGAATCTCGATTCGACCGATGTTCGAGCTGTCGATTCCGGATTCATTGGCGATCGCCCCCACGATATTCTTGGGCCCAACACCATGGCCTCGCCCAACCTCAATGCGATAGCGTTGCATACCCGCGGCAGGCTTTTGAGATCCGGCACGCTTGAAACCCCGGTCGCCTCCTCGGCCATCTTGGAAACCAGCCCCGTCGCCGCCACGCTTGCCGAATTTGTCGTCGTGTTTTCGATGTGGTGAATCCTTCATTTCAAGCGGAGCATCGCCTTGAACGAGCTTGGCGAGTGCCGCGGCGATTTGCTCGGAACTGAGATCGTTTTCGACTTGGACTTCCCTCACCAATTTTGCAAATAGACGCAGGTCCGCTTGAGTGGCGGTCTCGACGATCTGTTGCTTGAAACGAGCGAAGCGGCTTTTGTTGATCGCCTGGATCGACGGTTTGTGCATCATCTCAAGCTTTTGATTCGTTTCGGCCTCAATTCGGCCCAATCGACCTTTCTCCCCATGTCCGACGAACAATATCGCTTGACCGCTCCGCCCCGCACGTCCCGTTCGACCGATGCGATGAACGTACGCTTCGACATCGTGGGGAAAGTCGTAATTGATGACATGGCTGACTCGGTCCACGTCCAGTCCCCGGGCTGCCACGTCGGTTGCCACGAGCACTGCCAGTTTCCCTTTGCGGAAGTTCTCGACGGTTCGCTCTCGATGGCTTTGCGGCATGTCGCCGCTTAAGTGGGCTGCCGAATACCCAGCGTCAACGAGCTTTTCCGCGACATGGACAGTCGAATTGCGAGTCTTTACAAACACAATCACCCCGTCGGTGGTGTCGGATTCCAAGATCCGCGTCAGCATGTCCATCTTTTCGCGAGGGGCCGTGAGAACGAACCGCTGGATGATCGAGTCCGCTGTGATGTTTCGACCCTTGACAGTAATATGTTGGGGATCTTTGAGGTGTCGTTCGGCTATGCGTCGGATCGGCTCGGGCAGGGTAGCCGAAAAGAGGAGGATCTGGCGATCTTGCGGCGTCATCGTCAGAATCCACTCAATATCATCCACGAACCCCATTCTCAGCATCTCGTCCCCTTCATCTAGGACAAGGCACTTGAGTTCTCTCATTTTGAGTGTGTCACGACGCATGTGATCCATCACGCGACCAGGCGTGCCAACCACCACGTGAACACCTCGTTTGAGTTGACGAAGCTGAATGTCGTAGCTTTGACCACCGTAGATGGTGGCGGCACGAAAACCGGGAAGATGTGACGCGTAACCTTCGATCGCTTCCGTGACCTGGATGGCCAATTCTCGCGTGGGAGCCAGAACAAGGATTTGCGGTTGAGCCCGATCAACGTCAATCATCGACAGCAGTGGACATGCGAAGGCCGCAGTTTTTCCACTGCCAGTTTCCGCTTGCCCTAACAGGTCTCTGCCAGCTAGTACATGGGGAATCGTTTGCTTTTGGATCGCGGTCGGTTTGTCGTAGCGTTTATCCAGGATCGCTCGCAGCACTTCTTCGCGCAGCTTCAGCGCCTCAAAACCTCGCTTAACCGACGTCAACGACTTCGGACGAGATGCGTCGGAAACCGGTTCCAGGCTTATCGCCTCGTCACTCGTCGGCTCATCACTCGTCGCCTCGTCACGCGTCCACTCGTCACGCGTCGCCGCGTCACGCGTCGCCTCATTACTCATCGCCGCGCCGCTCGTCACCGCGTCACGCGTCGCCTCATTACTCATCGCCGCGCCGCTCGTCACCGCGTCACGCGTCGCCTCATTACTCATCGCCGCGCCGCTCGTCACCGCGTCACTCGTTGCCGCGTCACTCGTTGCCGCGTCACTCGTTGCCGCGTCACTCGTTGCCGCGTCGTTCGTCGCTTCGTCTCTCGCTGCTTCGTCGCTCGCTGCTTCGTCGCTCGTTGCTTCGTCGCTCGTTGCCGTGTCGCTCAGCTCCGTCGATGCATCACCGACCAATTCGACATTGATGTCATCGACATAAGAGGCACCGACATTTGAGGCACCGGCACCCTCGGTCTCTATATCGACATCGTTGATGCCGGTGTCGTACATTTTGACTGCGCGCAAATCAGTTTGGCCGTCCGAGAGACGTGATGCCTCAATGATCTCCTCGGCGGACATCTCATTGGCCGATTGAGGTTCTCGTGTGGACGATGTGCCGGAATCCGACATCTCGCCGGATTTCAAAGTTGCGAAATTTTCATCAGTATCAGCGATCGACATGGATTCAACCTAATGCAATAGAAATACGGTGGCGCGGCCTGATATGGCTGCGACGTGCAGACCCTCATGGAATGCACAAGAAACGCATCGAAAAAGTGTCGCAAAACGGGCGTTGGGACTCGGAAACCCTGACGACCCAGGTGTCAGAAACCGGCAAAACGAGTAACGGCCGCTGAAAGCAAGGGGGGCAAAACGGAGGACTAAGGTTCACTTGCCAGTTTCAAGCACCCTTCAAGGTATTCCATGGAGCCCGAACATGCGAGTCCAACTGAGAGAATTCAGCCGTTTGTTTGTACCGGTTGGGCAAACGGGAAACGGTCGATCGCCCGGTTTTGCGGATTCAGGCCGAATCCGCGTCTGGACTCGACAGTTGATAACGGTCTGCGTCAGGGTCAGCGCGTCGTTTGAGGCGAGAGTCTTACTCCGTTAAGAACTCAATGTCGAACGTCGCGAAAACCGACTAAGTTTCTCCGATCGGTACATCGTGTTCTCTCGCACATGTTGGTGGCGGTCGTGGCGGTCGTGAGTACGTGCGACTGGCAATCGCATCACTAAACCTCGGCCAAACGCTGATCGGCGTCGCCGAATCGGTCCAAGGTGACACCCATCTTGTCCATCAGCGACAGGTACAACCGGCACATCTGGCGGTCCGGCTGGTCCATGTATTTGAGCACTCGCCCACCTTCAATCTGGCCGCCGCCGCGGCCCAGCAGGACGACGGGAAGGTCGGTAACGTGATGATGGCCGTTGAGCATGCTCGAAAGATAGAGCAACATCGTGTTGTCGAGCAACGTCCGTTCCCCCTCCTGAACCGCGTCGAGACGCTCGGCAATGTAGGCCACCTGTTGGACGAAAAACTGATTGACCTTAAGCCAATCCGCCGAATCGCTGTGCGAGACCAGGTGGTGAATGTCGTTGACTTCGAGATGGGGGAACCGCAATTGAGACCAATCGTTGTTGAGCTTGAGCGTGCAAATCCGCGTCGTGTCCGTCTGGAATGCCAAAACAAGGATATCGCACATCAGTCGCATGTGCTCTCCAATGTCCTGGGGCAGGCCATCTTCGGGTCGCGGAATGTTGGGCTCCTCGAGTGCCGGTCGAAAACCCTCTAGACGTTGTTCTTGACCAGCGCGGTGGATGCGCTGTTCGACTTCGCGCACCGAATGCAGATATTCGTCCACCCGTCGTTGGTCCGAGATACTGACCGCTCCGCGGAGACCGTGGGCCTCTTCGATCACGGCATCCAGTACGCTTCGATCCGCTCGTCCAGGCTCGTTGCGGAAAAGGCGGTCAAATGCCAACGCTGGGTAGAGTTCCAGCGGCGTGGGCGTGGTGGGAGAACTCCACGAAATGTGGGAACTGTAGACCATCGAATAGTTTTTATGCACGTTCGGTAAGGCGGCTTCGCAGCCCAGCACGAGGCTGGGAACCTTCGTACGGTCACCCAGGCGCTGGGCCATCATCTGATCCATGCTGGTCCCCGAGCGAATTCCGCCGTTGGGCTCAAGCCTGGCACCGCTCAGCAGCTGCCCGGTTTGCGCGCTATGGATGCCGCCATGGAGTGCTTCCTCGTTGTAGAGTCCCTGGATGAAGTTCATCTTTTGCCTGAATGGTGACAACGGTTCGAGAACCTGGCCCAGCTCCATCTCCGCACCCTCGCCGCGGGCCCACCACTCGCTGGAATGAAACCCGTTACCGGAAAACAGGCAGGCAAATCGTACTGGCGGCCGGTCCCCACCATCCGATGAACTTGTGGCTCCCCAAGCTTGTACGGTCTCCAGCCAAGGTAACGTCATGCTCACGCCCACACCGCGCAACAGCGCGCGCCGAGAGAACTGACCGCCGCCGGTAAGTAAAGACGAGTTCATGTCGATGTCCTTTGTCTATGGATCCCACTCAGATCCGCGAATGTACTGAAACTGCTTACTCGAAACAATGGCCAACAGGGCACTGGAGACTCGACCGTCATTCGCCTCCATGGTAACCTTCATCTCCTCTAAGAGTTGTCGATCGGAAAGGAGCACACGCCTTCCCAAAGCAAAGCCGAGCAGCTTCCGGCAGAACTGCCGCAAGAAGTCGTCTTTTCGGTGAGCCAAAAGGTATTCTCGGAGGCCATCAATTCCTTCAAATTCCGTTCCGTTGTTGAGTTTTGCCTTCGCGTCGACTGGCCGACCGCCAAGGTCTTGGTCTCTCCAGCGACCAATGGTGTCGTACTGTTCCAGTGCAAAGCCAAATGGGTCAATCCGCTGGTGGCAGACCGCGCACTGCTCAACGTCAGCGTGTTGCTCGACCAGTTGTCGGATCGTCATTTCCAAGTCGCCTTCCTTTTCAGGGAGCTGGGGAACGTCTGCCGGTGGCCTTGGTAACCGCTCGCCCAGCAACGTCTCGGCGATCCAATTGCCTCGCAATACAGGACTGGTGCGCGAAGCGCCTGAATGCTTGGCCAGAACACTGGCCATGCCCAACATTCCGCCACGTCCATGCATGTTGACGTTGTCGACGCGGCGAAACTCTTCCTCTTCGATTCCGGCAATGTTGTAATGCATCGCGAGTCTCTTGTTGAGGAACGTATAGTCGGCATCGATCAGCTGCCAAAGCGAACCATCCTCCTGGAACATGTCATGAAAAAAGAGGATTGTTTCTTCGCCAATCGCCTCGCGGAGTTCGGCGTCAAACGTCGGGAAGAGCTCCTGGTCCTTCCCTTGGAATTGGTCGAAATTGCGAACCTCCAACCACTGGGCACCGAACTCGCTGGCCAGCCTCCGGCTTCGCGGATCCTGCAACATCCGTCGCATCTGTTGCTCCCATACCGATGGTTCGCGAAGTCGACCGTCCGCCGCCACTCGCCGGAGCGGCTCGTCCGGCAACGACGACCAGAGGAAATAACTAAGGCGGCTGGCCAGTTCCCAATCATTGACCGGCGCGGCTTGCTTCTCTTGGGGTGACTGTTCGATGCGAAACAAAAAGTTAGGCGAGACCAATAGGCGAGCCAGCACCGATCGGAATGCGACGTCGTGCGGCAATTCGTCTTGCCGCAGCGATTGATACAGATCACGTAGAGATTGCTGCTCCGAATCTGTCAGCGGCCGCCGATAGGCGTGGGCCGCGAAGTCAAGCAGCTGCGTTATGTGATCCGGTTCGGAGTCGAGCCATTGTTGCTCCGTCTCGTCGGCCCGCCGGTGAACTTCATCTTGCAATCTTCCATAGGCCGCGATTTCGCCCTGAACCAAAGTGGCCAAACTGTCTCGAACCTGTAGGGCGTCCCGACTAACGAAATGAAGTTCTTTCCATAGCCGATCTAAGTGTTGAGTTTCTGACTCGCCGAGCATGAGCTCCGAGAGAAATCCATCGTCGCGATGGAATCGCTCCAAGGTGACCGTTGCGTCGCGCACGATGACTCCTGGATAACACAAGCGGATTGGAAACAGGTTCCGAAACTCGTCAGCCAACTTGGCGATTCCGTCAAGAGCGGACTGGTCCACTACCGAGCTTAGCAACGGCAAGTCGAGCGGCGCCTCGCGTCCCTGCCATTCGACACCACGTTCGATCTGTATCGGTGTTGCGGTGCGCCGGACTTCGAATCGAATGAGTGTTTTCGTCGAGTTTTGCGAGTCAGCCTGGGCTTCGACCACGAAGGTACGACCAACGGCAAGCGCGTGGGCCAATCGCACTTCCAGGACTTCCGAACTCTCCAGGTGCAGATCGGTCGCCTCCAACGGTTCGCCTCGCGGATGGAAGCCAAAACGGGACCGGTCGACTAGCAACTCATTCGTGGATGGCGTGGCGTCAATCTCGGCGTTTTCGGCAGGCGGTTCCAGAGCATCGCACAGCGCCAATGGAAGTGGCAGCGCCAGTGGCGGGTCGTCGCTGGGTTCATTCTCAACTGCGTCGTCTGGCGCAGCGCGAGGCTCGAGTCGAGGTCGTCGCAGCGTGACACCTGCACCGTCATCCTCTCCGCAAAACGTTTGAGTCGCTAAGTAAAGTACGATCGGCGCTTGGGGTGTGTCCGAAGCTGACTCGTCCGGCGCTTCATCGGGCGCCTCGTCTGGAATATCCAGCCGGTAGATGTGGTTGGTGGCCAGCGAAACCGGCGCGGGAAGATAACGATTGTCCAGCGCATGCGCGCCTTCTGGAGACTGCCGTCGCCATACCAAACTTTGCCATCTCGCGATGTAATCCAGCAGTTTCGGCACGTCGGCGACCCGCGCCGTTTCCCACCTGGTCCGGATCGCATCCATAATAAGAGATGGATGGTCCTCGGTGAGTATTGTCCAGAGCCGATCAAGGTATTTGGGTGAGAGATGCTCCGCTTCGGCGATCTCTCGGCAGGATACCTGACCTCGGCTGAGCACGTCACGGTGTACAATCGTGGCCGTCAAGTATCGATCAAGCGGAATCTCGCCCGTTTCCGTCGTGTACCGTGCGTAGGCGACAAGCATTTCCGCCAGGACTTCATTGACCCAATCTTCCTTGAACTTCGATGTTGAAAATCGGAAGCTATCGGGCAAAAGCACGGCGTGTGCCGCGATTCCCTTGGCGGCGTCCAGATACTTGTCCATTAGCGCGGGAGACATGGCCAAAGCGTCGGTGGCATTGAGAAAGCCCTCGCCAGCGGCCACGTCGGCCGGGAACTGACTTGTCGGCTGCAGATCCACCCCCGTTAGGTCGCCAATGGTGTAACGATACTCTTCGTTGTTGAGGCGGCGGACCAACACCGGCCCCGGGTCACCGGCTCGCAGCGCGGCCTCCCGATCGAGCAGTTCGCCAATCCAACCCACCAGCAAACTGCGTTCGTCTGGATGGATCTCCGGCTCTCCCTCAGGTGGCATCTCTTCGCTGGTGAGCATGTCCAGCATGGCTTGCCACGGTTCGAGATCCGCGCGAACTCGCTTCATCGTCGCGAAATATTCAATGTCGAGGCCACCTTCTTCGGTCTCCGCGGAATGGCAGCCCAAACAATGAGTTTTCAAAAGTGGGCGAATTTGAATGGCATAGACCTCGTCCGGAGCCGTGTCGGCTGACGCGGGACGTGGTGCCGTCGAAAGCATCGCAACGGCTACGATTATTCGAATAGGTGCTACCGGTAGGCCGAAAAATCGCCCAGGGCTGTCGACGTCCGGAGTGTGGGTTGGTGCCATTTGATTTACTATACCGTCCATCGACATCGATCAAAAGACAGTAAGCGACGCGCCGCCTGGTCTGTTGAGGCTGGTCCATTTGCTATCGCCCGTCTCGTCGCCCCCTAGCCGCCAACTAGCCGCCAACTCAGATTCCGCCGCGCGAGTGTCACGCCGCCATCCGGAATTAACTATCCGCCTCGCGTGAAGAGAAGCTGGTCGTCGGTAGACAGTCGCGAGTTGAAGCAGTATCCATCTTCGCGAAAGTCCTTGAGGCCTTCAACCGTCTTGATCTGGTTCTGCGTCATATATCTGGCCAACGTTCCCCTCGCCTTCTTGGCAAAGAAAGTGATCATCTTGAGGGAGTTTCCTTGCATTTCCTTGAATGAAGCGGCGACGACCTTCACGTTCAATCTCTTCTTTCCGATCACTTTGAAGTATTCGTTAGATGCCAGGTTCATCAACACAGGGTCGCCTTTGGATGCTTCAATGTCATCGCGTAATCCGCTTGCGATACGCTCCCCCCAGAAGGCATAAAGATCCTTGCCCCGGCGTGTGGTAAGTTTCGTGCCCATCTCAAGCCGGTACGGTTGGACCAGATCCAGAGGCCGCAGCAGACCATAGAGTCCCGAGACAATACGCAGCTGTTGCTGGGCGAATCGCCAGTCCTTGGCGGTGAACGTTTCTGCCCGGAGTCCGTCATAGACATCACCCTTGAACATGAGGGCCGCTGGTATGGCGTTCGTCGGATCGAACGGCGTTGCCCATTGCTGATACCGCTGGCGATTCTCGTCCGCCAATTTGGCACTAATGCCCATCAGCCTGGCGAGCCGTCCTGATGACATTTTTCGCAGTTTGTCGACGAGTATTTCTGAATGCTCTAGATAATCCGGAATGGTGTGTTTGCCGGACTGCCTTGGTTTCTCGACTGCGAGTGTTTTTGAAGGAGAAAGAATAGCGATCATGACCTGAATTCTAACATGCAATTGAGTTGTGACGTAGCTGGGTTGGGTGGATCGGTCAATGGACTATATCAATAGACCGCAAGCTCGGGGGTTGTCGCTTCCCACCGCGTGTGTCTGGCGCCAGACGAATGCCCTAATTGGGCCAGTGGTCCATCGGTTTGATGACGAGAGTTAGTTGTTTCGCTCGAAAGTCGTTACGCGCGTCAGAACGTGGGGCCATCGGGGCGGCGCGTGACTCGCAATGGGATGCCGTTTTGAGGCCAGTTCGCCGTCTGGGCTTCAGGTTGCGGGGTTGGTGCGTCATCGATCAATCGAATTTCCCATTGCTGAA
>Ga0310121_10003063_pt1 | contig 15467 bp, 9 predicted proteins | sample CB27_Tmax_986_MG_FD_203504 | JGI IMG/M metagenome (GOLD analysis project Ga0310121, IMG submission 203504) | Marine microbial communities from Western Arctic Ocean, Canada - CB27_Tmax_986 | ecosystem: Environmental > Aquatic > Marine > Oceanic | place: Canada: Western Arctic Ocean | collected...
CGCATCAGTAGCTTCCTGTGCATTCATACCGAAATCCACAACATTCAGGATGGTCTGCAGCACGGTATTAATAATCGTCCGGCCTCCAGGCGTGCCAGTGACCATAAAGAGCTGACCATCTTTTGTAAGAATTGTTGGCGTCATACTCGAAAGCATTCGTTTGTAAGGCTCTGCCAAATTGGGTTCTGTGCCGATCAGACCATTCGCGTTTGTAATATCCGGCCCAGCATTAAAATCTCCCATTTCGTTATTCAACAGAAAGCCAGCACCCGGCACCACGATGCCTGAACCATATCCAAATTCGAGGGTATAGGTTAAAGAAACGGCGTTGCGAGCAGCATCAACTACCGAAAAATGCGTCGTCTCTGGACTTTCTGATGGCCAAGTAAAACTGGTTGGGCTCGATATGGACGCATGCTCTTCATCAATCGAATCACGCAAATCTGTAGCATGTGACTTCGAGATTAAACGGGTTACCGGCATCTCAGGATTAAAATCCGGATCTCCGAGATACAGAGCGCGGTCAGCATAACCCCGCCGCATCGCTTCCGTCATTAGATGTATCGTCCGCGCAGACTGAAATCCTGACGAAACTAAGTCGTACCCTTCAAGCATGTTAAGCATTTCAACGAGTACAATCCCGCCAGAACTTGGCGGCGGCATTGAAATGATTTCGTAACCACGATAGGTACCACGAATTGGCTCGCGCTTTATTGCACGATAGGCTTTAAGATCATCTTCCGTGATTAACCCACCGTTTGCAGCCATCTCTTGGGCCAGCAATCTCGCAGTTTCACCTTCGTAGAAACCAGCCGGTCCAAGGTCCGCAATCCGCTGTAATGTGCGTGCAAGATCCGGTTGACGAAATGTCTCACCTGCCTCGTAGGGCACACCATGCTTTGAAAATTGAGCTACCGATGCCGGATAAATTTGTATTCGCTGTAGCGCTTGCTTCAACGACGCCGAAAAATCGTGCGTTACGGTGAATCCATTCTCTGCTAGAGCAATCGCAGGCTCAACCAACCTGGACCACGGTAATGTCCCGTGTTCTTCCCAAGCCAGATGTAAACCCGCAACAGTCCCAGGCACTCCGACTGAGAGATGACTGAGGTGATGTCGCTCAAAGGAATATTCTTCATTTTCGAACCACATAGTAGGAGTGGCAGCTGCTGGTGCACTTTCACGGAAATCGTAAGCAACAGCATCACCCGAGGCAGCTCGGTGCACCAGAAAGCCACCGCCACCGATATTGCCAGCCGTAGGATGAGTTACAGCCAACGCAAATGCCGTGGCCACAGCCGCATCAACCGCTGTACCTCCATCTTCGAGCGCATCAACACCAACTTGGGATGCAATCTCGCTCTGTGACACTACCATTCCATTGCGTGCGCGAATCGGCTGCCCTCCCGCCTGCAATAAAACAACCGAAGCACCTACTAGCACCGCAATCACGAAAGTGAAACGTTTCATCGATCTTCCTCCAACTCAACGACCTACAAATGACGCAGCTGCCGGCTCTAAATTGGTCGTTTGCTCGACAACTGACTCAACCTTCTCACGACTATAGAATATCGGAAAGTACTGCCCTCGCGCCCATAAGTCAAAGAGATCGCGATAGTGCACATTATCTGGGTCACCGGATTGCCCAGGACTATTGGTGCCCACTGAATTATCCCAGTTCTCCGAATCAGCAATAATTCGAAATGACGCCCCGCTCGTCTGGTTGTCACTATTCCCTGTGTTGTTTACGGTGCGTCCATACCCTCCGCGCGATACAGGGCCCACATCCAGTTGGTCTCTTAAGTCCGAACGAACCGTAGCGCCGAGTGGATGACGGATTAAAGCATGCTTGTAACGGGCATCCCCATATTGCCACTGTGTCATATCAAGTCCAAGACGACTCTCTAGGTTACTGATAGCTTCGGACAGGGTGTCGACAAGCAAAGCATCGCGTCCATCCAAAGGATCAGGCCCAAATCGACCGTCTGGAGCAGACAACCAATCAATTACTCGCTTCATATTGAGACTTAATAATTCTTGAACCGTTTGAGGTATGAATAACTTTTTTACGCGATCCAAAAGCTGGCGCTCCCAAGCAACATAGATCGCGGCTTCGGTTGATCGCTGGTCAAGTACAAAATCCCAATCAAGCAACTTTCGCCGAACTGCGGCAATGCGAGTACCTGTGATCGTGACACCATCAAGAAGCGGCACGAGATTTCTAGCAGGCACTGACAGTTCGTCATGTTGCAACTGCATCATATCGACAAGCGTATGCCGACGCCCAGACCCGAGCACTTCGGCCAAACGCACTGCCCGCATTTCGTCACCCCAGGTGTAGTGCAATGCGTTCATATAGGCATAATTCTTTGGCACCATGAAATTGTTTGCAGTTGCAAAATAGTCCGCCTCGGGATTAAACACATGAGGTAAATCCTCAATTGGTAGATAACCGTTCCATTCGTAGCGACCATCACCAGGCACCGGCACTAGGCCGCTCCAATTTGGACGGATCGGAGAAACGCCGACTGCCTGATATCCAATGTTCTTGTCAGTATCAATCCACACCATATTTTCCGAAGGCAATCGACTATAGCTGCATGCATCACGGAATTCTTCCCAACTCGTTGCCTGGTCCATTCGTAAACTCGCAAGATAGGGAGCCGAACCGATGTCCATCCAAGCCGCTCTAAGCGCATAGGCCTTCCTGTTAGCAACATCCTCATACAGAACCGGTCCATGCCGTGTAAATTTCAGCTCAATGGATGTCTTGGTTAACTCGCCTTCCACAATAAACTGCTCTTCAATCACCCGCATGTCTTCCCATGAATCGCGGTAACGATACTGCTGAACATTCTCTGGGTTCGTGTCGTAGACATACAGATCCTCGTTGTCTTGTCCAAACACAGTTAAACCCCAAGCACCATACTCGTTATGTCCGATCGACACTCCAGGAAGTGTCGGCTCACCACCACCAATTACGTTCCACCCTGGAGCCACCAGATGGATCCAATATCGCAAGGACGGCGCCTGCTGGACTCGGTGCGGATCATTCGCCATGAGTGGATACCCACTTAAGGTCCGGCTTCCACCAACGACCCAGTTGTTCGACCCAATGGCATCACCAAATTCAGCAAGGTCGAGTTCGCTTGGAATAAGACTGGCGAGACGGTTAAAGGCCTCTTGATTCCCTCGGTATTCCACAGCAATGTCATCCGGGATAAAACGTACCGGTCGACGAAACGCTCGGTATGTTTCTAGAATGTCTTCGGTGAGCAAACTTCCGTCAATCGCAGGGTCGAGATCAAGGGTGGGATTCCCTGGCCTAAACCAAGAAAGTTCCGAAACCTCACCAGACCCAATAGCATCTACCGCGCGTCCGTAGGCCAGCTCACGGGTTAGATTCGAAACCAGCCCTTGATGACGAGAGATGACGATCGCGGGAGTCCAAGGTTCAGGTGTAATACCGAGAAGTTCAAATTCGATTGGCAACAGGTCTGGTTGACGTTTAGTCTCAGCAATATACGCATTAATTCCGGCCACAAACGCTTCAATGATCGCTTGCCCACGGGGATGGTAATGGTTGAGTTCTTCTTTTAAATCGCCCCGGAACATGTGAAGACGAGCACCAATGTCTCGTGCTAAGGCTCGAGAACCAAGAATTTCAGCTGTCGTACCAGTGGCCTGCCGCCTCCACAACTCAAACTGAAATAATCGGTCGCGTGCCGCGTTGAACCCTTGGGCAAAGAACAGGTCGGACTCATTCTCGGCATAAATATGTGCAATTCCCCAGCGGTCGGTCAGTATCTCAACCGGTTCCAACAGGCCAGAAACACTAAGACTTTCACTCTGGGTGTGTGCAAACGAAGCCGGGCCAGACATCGCGATGATCGTTAAAACTATTCCAATAATGGGCCAACTTCGCATGCTAATGTCTCTCCTTACAACCACGCTCTTTGCTAGTAACGAACGGTTTCCGATCGACACTATGACATGGCATAAAATGATTGGCTATGACAATTCACGGAGTGAACTGTCCCAAACTTTCGAACAAGTCCTCCTACGCACCGATCACCCTATCGCGCAAGCCTGAGGTTCGACATGCTAAGTAGAAGATTTTATATTTCAATACTGCTAATCACCATCACTTCGACTCTGACTGCGGCACAACCTATCTCCCGAGGTCTTCTTCCTGAGGATTACTACAACGAGGTCGGCACACTAGACGTTGCGCTTTCTCCGCAGGGGGATCTTCTTGCTTTTACTGTCGTAACAATTTCGGAGGACAATAATCAACGCCATCGGGAAGTGTGGATGCAGCGGTTACGAGCAGGTAGGCCCGACGGTGATCCGTTCCGCTTCACAAATCCTACAGAAGAATCATCTACCCCACGATGGTCACCGGATGGTAGCGTTCTCAGTTTTCAATCAGCACGAGGCGACGATTCAAATAGCACATGGTTTGTTCGGGTAACTACGCCTGGTGGTGAAGCCCACCATGTCCCAGGTGTAGACGGAACTCCAATATGGTCGCCGGATGGAATGTGGATTGCTTACACAAAGAAGCCAGGCCCTGAGTCATCGAACACCATGGAGACGAACGCACTCGATGAAAGACCAGGCTGGATCGCGCCGAATGCTATCTCACAAACAGTCAACGTGGAGCGCTTCGACGGACGCGTGATTACGTCCATGCGCTACAAGCGCGATGGCCGCCTTCAGTTGCAGGCACATCCGTCTGTTGTTGAAACAACACAACTGTTCGTAGCACCCGCTGCGGGTGGTGAGCCACGCCAACTCACCTCTCTGGCCTTTGACATCCGAGAGGTTATTTGGAGTGTCAACGGCGAGCGTTTGTACTTTACCGCGGACGCAGAAGAGAATGACGAATACAACAAAGACCTAACAGTTGATATCTACACACTAGCAATGGACGGCACTGGACAACCGCGGCGACTCACTTCAAACCCTGGCTCTGAACGCGCGATTGCGATCTCGCCTAATGGAGTCTTGCTTGCCTATCTCTCGACGCCGGGACGCGGCAAGAAAACAGACCTGAAGGTGGTCAGCCTCAGAGCTGACGGCAGGCTTAGTGGAACACCACGAACATTGACTAGTAATTGGAATCTCACCCCAGGGACTCCTCGTTGGGCCGATAACGACACACTTCGGTTTGAGGCTGGCATTAAAGGTTCGTCACATCTATTTGAAGTGTCTACCCAAGGCAGTCTTGTGCGTCAAGTTACAACAGGTGCTCGACGCGTGCGAGGCGTTTCCACGTCAAACGATAGGCAAACCATTGCCTACACCGCTACCACAGCTATTAAGCCAACCGAAGTATTCGTGGCCCGTGGCGATGGCACGAGTGAGTTCCGAGTCACCCGGTACAACGAAGAATGGCTCAAGAACATCACGTTAATGCCAGCGGAACGACTCACCTGGGTTGTTAACGACGGCACTGAAATTGAAGGCTGGCTTATAAAACCCGTTGGATATCAACCTGGAAATCGTTACCCGATGATCCTTAAAATTCATGGTGGACCGCATGGAGCCTATGGCAATACGTTTTTTCGAACGTTTCACGTCTTGTCAAATGCTGGCTTCTTCGTTCTCTACACCAACCCCCGCGGTTCAACTGGATACGGGCATGCGTTCACCTACGCGACACTCGGACAATGGGGTGAGATGGATTCCGAAGACTATCTTACCGGTGTTGATGCTGCCATGCAGGCTTACCCGAACATAGATTCTGCGCGTCTTGGTGTGTCCGGTGGAAGTTATGGAGGTTTCATGACGAACTGGTTGACCGCCACCACTGACCGCTTTGCCGCTGCCGTAACCAGCCGGTCAATTACAAATTGGGAGAGTTGGTATGGCTCGTCTGACGCGCAGGGCCTCACGGATTATGAATTCCTAGGACCACCATGGGAACAGCGGGAGCTTTACCGTCGTCTTTCCCCTATTTCATACGTTGAAAACGTTACGGCACCGACACTAATCATCCATAGTGAAAACGACTATCGGACACCGATTGCCGACGGCGAACAGTGGTTCATGGCTCTGATAAAACGGCAAATTCCTGTCGAACTGGTCCGGTACCCGCGATCTTCACATGGACTCTCACGCTCCGGCGAACCATGGTTACTTGTAGACCGTCTCGAGCGATTACGAAGTTGGTTCACACACTGGTTAAACAACGAAACGACTGACACTGGAACAGGACACCAGCCGTAAACATCACCAATATTAAATTGAACGGTAATGTTATTAGCGAAGCGCTACCTTGTGGGAGACAGTACTGGTGTTACGGTAGGGTTAGAGCGACGAGAGAACCTGGTTCCTCTCGCCGCCAGCTCCCCGCCTGCAACACAATGTACTGTTTTCCCATGTGCAGATAGGTCATCATCCCGTACTGACCTGGAATCGGAATCTCGACGCTCGCGAGGATCTGCCCCGTCCGCTTATCGCGGGCATGCAGCATCGGCATATCGTTGGCATTTACCTCGGTTTCACCCCTGAGACCCTCCGTGGTTTGCACCAAGAGATCGCCCATGACCATCTGAATGGAGTTACCGGTTCCTCCGGTCTTGGGAATATCCACCCCAGCTAAAAGACGGTGCTCTCTGATTCGGTCGGGAGTCTGACCAACCGGAATGTCCCAGAGCTTCTCGCCCGTGTTCATATCGTAGGCCGTGAGTCCTTGGTACAGTGGCTTGTACACTGGCAGACCTTCGATCATAGGTAGGAATTCACGAGAGCCGCCAGGCGCCCACGCTGCCACCGTAGTTCCCGTTGTGGCCGTATGCCGTTCTCGACCCCTCCAAGGTTCCGCAGAAAGTCCAGGTAAACCTCGCTCCTCGTCGACCCCGTTCGTAGGCACCAAGAACGAAGGAGCGCTACAGCCGCGGGTGTGCGGAGCGTACATAATTCCCGTGGTGGGATCGGCGACAGGTGGATGATAGATATTCAACCCTCCCAAACAACCGATGACATTGCGGTATTCGTGGTTGTGAGGGTACGGAAGGGGTGGCACATAGAGCCCTCCAACTCGGAACTCACTCAAGATCTCCAACGCTTGCTGTTTTAACTCAGGCGTATAGTCGATCACGAACTCCTCAGTGATCCCACTTAATACGATTGGATCCAAGGGTTCCGGCCTGGTCGGATAGGGCTGAGTCGGTGCCGTATAGTTGCCAGGGACATCACTTTGCATGACCGCGAGCTCCTCAATTGGCCAAATCGGCTCCCCGGTCTCCCGGTTGAACGCAAAGATGAGACCTTGTTTCGTGTTCTGGATCAACGCAGGTATTTGCTCTCCATCAACCGTTAAGTCCATCAGGATGGGCACGGTCGGAATGTCGTAGTTCCATTGGTCACTGTGGTGGATCTGGAAGTACCACCGTAGCTCACCTGTCTGAACATCCAACGCAAGAACGCACCCACCAAAAAGGTTATGACCCGGTCGATGGCCTGTGTAGGACTGAACGGTCGAGGCGTTCGTCACGATGTAGACGAGGCCTAGTTCTGGGTCGGCCGCGGCGGGAACCCACGACGACATGTCGCCCGACCACCGCCAAGCATCATTCTTCCAAGTGTCGTGACCGACCTCGCCGGGTCGTGGAATGACGCGAAACTTCCAGAGATACTGTCCCGTTTTAGCGTCGTAACCCATGATGTCACCAGGAACGTTCTCGATCCGGGTCTGGTCATAGCTTGGCTCGTGGCCAGCAAGCACCACGACCACCCCGTTCACCACAATCGGTGGTGCCGAACTGGTAACCATACCCAGTTGTCTCGGAATCCCGTGATCGGGGTCATAGGGTTCATCCAAATTTAGCCAAGGTTCCCAATCCTGCACGAGGTCCGGTATCAGATCGACGACACCGGTCTCCGAGAAATGCGGGAGCATTACGGACGCACCCCACTTCTCTAGCGGTCGACCGGTTTTAGCGTCAAGAGCCCACAGGAAATAGGCCGGTGTCGTGATGTAGATCACACCCCTTCCGTCCACTTCCGCGTAAGCAATTCCTTTTCCGAAGTCCGTCCTCGGTGAGCGCAAATACCTCATCGTTTCAGGTTCTCGGAAAGTCCACAGCGTCTCACCCGTGGCGGCTTCCACCGCTATCACTTGACGCCGTTGCCCGGCAACCGTGTACAACACACCATCCACGAAGACTGGTGTAGCTCGAAATGTGTACTCCACGCCGGACCCGAAGTTGTTCCCTCGCCAGATCCAAGCGACTTCTAAATCTGAGAAATTGGACGCATCGATTTGATTCAGCCACGGAGCAGACCGAGTGTGTCCTGCATCACCGCCCAGATAACGCCATTCCCCATCTTCGACACCTGTTAGCTGCGCGACACCTACCGACGGAATGGTCAGGAGAATCACTAGAGCTAAGGTGCCACAACCGAAACGGTATCGCTTGATCATGCTTCCTCCCCGTGTGAAGAGCTAGAGTCTACTGCTGCCCAGTGACAGATTCAATGCGGAGCTTTACGGTTTCTGCGGAAATTTTTCTTCATGCACCGCTGGGTCGTAGAGCTCATTGGATTCAGTGGGTAATCACGCTCCAGTGTCTCGCCACCATTGTTCTAATTCCGGACGCAGTTCGTTGGTCCGATCTGGCATAACCCGTGAGAGATATTGATATGAAACATGTAGAATAAATCCCCCATTACGCCTAATTGGATTGAATCGCATTTGAGACACACCGTACAACAATCTTGGCTTACGGTCATATATTGTTCGTCTGTCATCCTTGAAGTACACCCTGCCAGCATTTCTAGTGCCGTTTGCCTTCACGTTGAGCCCTGAGGAACTGGGGGGTACTCCAAGCACCATTTGCACACATCATCCGTACACGGTCGGCACTGCAGTTATTGGCGTCAGTGCACTGGCGATGGGACTTGGTAATTGGCTGGTACGACCAACTACCATGGTTGAACGGGTTATGGCAGTAGCTGGAGGTCTGCTACTCTTTTACGCAACGACTGTGACAGATATCATCGGATTGTCCTTGTTTGGAGCAGCTATCACGCTGCATCTTTTTCTGAAAAACTGAGACGTTCTCATGCACTTATACCTGAAGATCGCATTTGCTACTGCCTTTGTTCTCATTACTGAGCCGCTCGTCGCGCAAATGTTAGTACCGGCACAACCAGAAACAGTAGGCATGTCATCCGAGCGACTCGAACGACTGACAGAGTCATTACAGGATTATGTCCATGACAACCAGCTTGCCGGTGCTGTCGCCCTAGTTGTACGGCGCGGAAAGATCGCTTATTTGGAGGCTGTCGGTTTTCGAGACAAGGAAACGGATGCGCCCATGTTGACTGATACGATTTTTCGAATCGCATCGCAAACAAAAGCCCTAGTCAGTGTCGGCGTGATGATACTTCAGGAAGACGGTGACCTCCTCATCACCGATGCCGTTGGTAAATATCTTCCAGAATTCATGCACACAACCGTGGCGGAGCCCAACGACCGTGAAAGTTACAGCGTGGTAGCTGCCAATAGACCGATCACCATCCAAGATCTTCTGACTCATACGGCTGGTATCAGTTACGGTAGCGGGCCAGCCTCTAGGGAATGGGAAGAAGCCGCAATCACGGGTTGGTACTTCGCGAACCGTAGCGAATCAGTTAGTGAAGTAATGAACAGACTTGCCGAACTACCTTTCGATGCTCATCCTGGCGAGCAGTGGATCTACGGCTATAACACTGACATCCTCGGTGTTTTGATCGAGCAAATTAGCGATCAGACGCTAGTTGCCTTTCTCAATGAGCGTCTATTTCAGCCACTGCAACTTCAAGATAGTCACTTTTTCCTTCCACCAGAAAAAGTCGATCGTCTGGCGACGGTCTATTCCTCAACCGATGACGGGAGTGTTGATCGCGCACCAGACCCTGGGCATCAAGCAGCCATTCCTAATTATGGGTACAGGTGTGTTGAGTGTGCGAATCAAGGTTCGTACATAAATGGCCCACGGAAGAGCTTCTCCGGTGGTGCGGGGCTCCTTTCAACGGCGACTGATTACGCCACATTTCTGCAGATGCTACTGAATGGTGGCGATCTTCAAGGCAAACGAATCTTGACACGCAAGACTGTCGAATTAATGACTGTCGATCACACTGGAGATATTGCGTACCAGCCAGGTCAAGGTTTCGGACTTGGGTTCTCGATCCTGGAAGACCCTGCTGCCACTGGACTTCCCTCTTCGGTTGGTGAATATGGTTGGGGGGGGGCCTATCATTCGACTTATTGGGTTGACCCAGTAGAAGAACTGGTTGTCGTGTACATGACGCAATTGATTCCAGCGATAGACATTGACGACCACGGGAAGCTACGCACACTTATCTATCAGTCAATTATCGACTAACACCATTATGAAAAAGTTACGCATCCTCGCCTTGATGCATGATTACCTGGTTCCACCAACGGACACGTCAGAATTCGACTTGGCGACCGTGGAGTGGAAAACCGAATTTGATGTAATGTCAACACTAATTGACATGGGACACGACGTCTACCAACTCGGAATTAATGATGACCTCGGGAAGATTCAAGAGGCAATCAACAAACAGCGTCCTCATATCGCATTCAACTTACTTGAAGCTTTTCATGAAATCGGTTCCTTTGATCAGAACCTCGTGGCATACCTTGAACTTCTGCGTATGCCATACACTGGCTGCAATCCAAGAGGCTTACTGCTCTCTCGAGACAAAGCATTATCCAAAAAACTGCTCGCGTACCATAAGATTCCTATTCCAGACTTTACTGTGTGTCGGATCGGCCAAACGATCCGGCGTGCAATAAATATCAAATTCCCGCTCATTGTCAAATCACTGACGCAAGACGCTTCCATTGGGATATCTCAGGCTTCCGTCGTACACGACCACGACAAACTGCGAGAGCGGATCAAGTTTATCCACAACCACATTGGAACAGACGCGATCATTGAACGCTTCATTGAAGGACGGGAACTATACGTTGGCATTCTTGGCAACAAGCGCTTAACAACTTTTCCAATCTGGGAGTTACAGTTTTCAAAAATGCCTGACTCCATGCATCGGATCGCAACTGACCGTGTCAAATGGAATTCCAAATATCAACGAAAGCATGGAATCGATGCGTGCGCCGCCAACAATATCTCTCCTGCCCTTACCACGACAATCCAGCAAGTTTGCCGGCGAGTATACCGGACGCTCGACCTGAGCGGCTATGCAAGGATCGATCTGCGACTCGATAATGAAAACCGCTTTTATGTGCTTGAGGCGAACCCAAACCCTCAAATCTCGTGGGGAGAGGATTTCGCTGAATCGGCAGAATTTGGCGGCTTGCCGTACGAAGCATTACTCCAGCGAATACTCAACAATGGGCTCGCCTGGAAACCGGACCATAGAGGGTAAGAGTTCAGAGCACTCGACGAATCTAAGTGCATCGTGTCTCTATAAAATTCGGCTGACGAGCTCTCCAATCACGTAACCAACAGCGGCAACTCCGATGCCAACAACGAACATATCCCGTCCGCTGACCCAGATGCCCCGCCCTGTAAAAAGACTTCGTGCGGCACCTACAGCAAAATGGGCTGACATCGAAGCTGTCAAGGAAACCCATATGGCCGATTCCATTGGTAGTATTAGAAACGGGACAATGGGAATGAAGGCACCAACAGCAGTTGCACTTCCGGTCACCCAACCATCGGCAATTGGATCCAAGTCTGCCGCTTTAAGGTTTAATTCTTCACGCACTTTCGTCTCAAGTGCTCCTGCAGGTTCCTTCATAAGGAGTCGTGCGATTTCTCTTGCGGTGTTAATAGGTAAACCCTTGGCTTCATAAATGAGCGCAAGCTCTTCTTGTTCAATGTCCGGCATCAATTCCAGTTCGTGCCGCTCCATTTCAACCTGGTGCGCGTAAACTTCCGCTTCACTCTTGGCCGCTAAATAGCCACTTGCCCCCATCGAAAGCGCGTCGGCAATCGCCCCGGCAATACCGGTTATCATCACCACTCTTGGCTCAACACTCGCACCAAGGACGGCAGCGACTAAACCAAAATTTGCTGTTAGACCATCATTAAAACCGTAGACCACACAACGAAGATAACCACTGACGGCTCCTCCGTGCCATGGTTCACTATCACGCCCGAGCAGGACTGAGAGTTCACGAGCATGCTCGGCAGTTTCAGCGGCAATTTGAAATGCTTCCTCGTGCAAACGCGCCGGCCCGGCACCGGACGCGAGCTGCAAATATGCATTCACTTCGCGACCTTCTTCGGCCAAGATCATCGGCAGTACCGCATTCACACCGAATCGACGCGCAGTCCAAGCTAATCCTCGAGTTCGCCAAGAGGGTGCCCATGCCGGTAATACCCGATCGTGTTCTTTAAATAAAGCCACCCATCGGGCGACGTGTCGATCTTCTACTTCGGCAAGACGTGTAAATAATTCACGACGGTTCGAGTCATGCTCTAGATCACTAAGGGCGCGGTACAAAAATCCTGCATCTCTTTCGTCACGGTAATACTCATCCCAACCTTGATTAGCGTGCGTGTCAGTAGCTGTCATTTGGCGCATCCACGTCATGCAGGGTGTACGTCACCGCTGCTGTCCCTTCAGCTTCAACGGTAACAGTGTGATTACTCACACCGAAATACTCATGCCAAATACGAATGTCGTAAGTTCCTGCTGGAACGTTATTAAATACGAATGCTCCATCTGAGGTAGTTACCGCTGAAAGATCAGTTGCCGCGATGACGAACCCGCGCATCCAAGTGTGTGTATCACAGACTAATCGAATGACACCTCTAGCTGTGAGTTGTCGAGTAATCGTTAATCCAGGAATCGGAATCGCGACGTTGAAGAGCGACCGGTCGTCGTCAGCGTAAGCGTGACTTGTGTGTAACACTTCATCGATACTTGTGATCTGGATTTCACCGCCTGGCTGTCCAAGCTGAACTCGAGGTGAGAATTGACATCCAGCATTCGTGATCGTTGGAGAGACAACATCACCCGCCGGCAACCCCACCACCGTCACGACTGCATTAGCCAGTCCCCCTAATGCATCGACGAACAGAGACTCATCAGGCACTTCCTGACCGCAGACATCCTGATTTGTCGTGACCGTCAAAGGAGCCAATGACCCAGCGGCCGATGTGCTGACACGGCCAACAATTTTCCCCAGTGGCTGTCCATGTAAGCTAGCCACCGAAAAAATGATCGCGAGTGCAACGTAATTTGCTGCGCTTATGGCGCCGCGCGGACTGGATCGAGATACTCCCATATCAGATACCCAACTCCTTGTACGTGCTGGCGTTGTCTATTAAGAATCGGAATGCGTACACCTAGGGCAATCGCTATCGCGCCTGTACGTGTAATACCTTTTCTAATCTGTGGCGTGATCGCGAGTCTATCACTGACACCATTAAGTTCAGCACCAACAGTCCAAGTACTAGGCAATCCTGAAAGGTCTTTACCGCCATACAAGTTATAGACAAACTCCAGTTCATCACTGGCTCCCCCGACAGGAAGCTCCAATTTCACCTGACCTTGGATAATCAAGTCTCGCACGCTAATTCCACTAGAAAGATAAGGCTCAAAGACGGTGGCACCACCACCGAGCCCACTCAACTCACTTCCCGTGTGAAACTTCACCTCTAATCCACCACTAAGAATGCGAGTGGATGCCTCATTCGTATGCAGAACATACTTACCGGCAACAGTGAAGTCTCCGAAGCCGGAAGTTCGCCGAGATCCTTCCGCTAAACTTTGGACAGGAATGCCAATCTCGGCATGTCCTCGTCGGCCAATTCTCCGCTCATAGACTGTTCGAAGCCTCAGGTCCGTGCCACCGTCAGCCTTATGCGAAACGCTTGGCACAATGACGACCTCATTCTCTGGAAAAGCCTTTTCGGTGAAAATGGGTCGAGAAAAATTGAGATTCCCCATCGGCCAGCCCGACTCGTCACAAAATGATCTGACGTAACCCATTAGAGCCTGAATCTGCTCAGAAGAGAGAGTGTCACCATACCCTGGCATCTGTGACGAAAGACCCGCAATCGGACCGCCATGAGCAATCACCAGTTCCCAGTCCGCATCAGGTTCAGAAGTCGTCACCGCACAGTCTGTGAAGTCCATTGGTTCGACAGTCACGGTCGGTATCTCAACCAGACCGGTACCATCCAGAGCATGACAACTCGCGCACCACGCTCCGTACATTTCTGAAGGATCTGTAGGAATCTGTGCACCACAGATGGAAGCGCACCAAAACACACTCACAAACACTACCCTTGGCACATAACTCAAGCGCACAGCCGCACTATAGACACTTCAAGTGCGTCGGACAACTACTGAATGAGTCTGAAACTCAGACTGAGACTCAATCTCCTGACTGGGTAACGGCCAGAACATGTAGAAGCCGTTGCAGACCGCTACAAGTTCGACGAGCTCTTCGACACAGCCTTGGGCACATCCGGCAAATTAGGGGTGAAGTCTTCTCCTGGGTTGATGAATCGATCGTGTTCCAGTTTGTACTGGGTCTCATGAAGCCGATGGTAACGTCCTGATTTCTCAAGCAAACTGCGATGGGTACCGCGTTCAACAATACTGCCATCCTCAATGACCAAAATTTGATCAGCGCTTTGAATGGTCGACAAACGATGCGCAATGACTAACGTTGTCCGGCCATGACGCAACGATCTCAGGCCGTCCTGAATCATGGCTTCACTCTCACTATCGAGGCTTGATGTTGCTTCATCAAGAATCAGAAGTCGCGGATCGGCCAAGATCGCTCGCGCAATGGCAATCCGCTGCCGTTGTCCACCGGACAATTTGATGCCGCGCTCCCCAACAACTGTTTCGTAACCCTTCTCAAGTTTAAGGACAAATTCTTCACAATGCGCGAGGCGACCAACCGTCCGAATCTCTTCCAGCGAGGCATCCATTCGAGCAAACCTAATGTTGTCAGCAACAGTCCCATCGAATAAGAAATTTTCTTGCAGCACAACCCCCAAGTGCTTCCGGTAGTCACGTAACTTCACCGCTTCCAGATCTAGCCCATCTACCAAAATTCGACCCTGTTGTGGTCGATTGAACGCCATCACTAAACTAATGAGCGTGCTTTTTCCGGATCCACTAGATCCCACCAACGCAGTCGTCGTCCCGGCTGGCACCTTGAAAGATAAATTCCGCAACACTGGAACTCCAGCCGTGTACTCAAAACTAACGTCCTCACAGGTCACCTCACCTCGCACATTGGGAAGTGGTCGGCGATGTTCATCTTCTTCGTCCTCGGTGGCCATTCGTCGGATTTCTTGAATCCGATCAAGGCCAGCAAAGGCTTCGGTGATCTGGGTCCCAATTGACGCGATCTGAACAAGCGGTGCAGCCATCAAACCCGTAAAGAAGATGTAGGCAATCAAATCACCTAGCGTCATGGTGTTGGAAAGAATCGCATTTCCACCAATAAC